>Ga0172363_10005577_pt1 | contig 10157 bp, 10 predicted proteins | sample LakKivs2_kivu2a2_FD_114541 | JGI IMG/M metagenome (GOLD analysis project Ga0172363, IMG submission 114541) | Sediment microbial communities from Lake Kivu, Rwanda - Sediment s2_kivu2a2 | ecosystem: Environmental > Aquatic > Freshwater > Lake > Sediment | place: Rwanda: Western Province, Lake... | reverse complement strand
TCAAGGCACAATAAAAGCAGACATCATAGAAACTGTAGGCGGCGTAAAAACACAGCACAACGTTCTAGAGCAGATGGGCATCAACCCTATGGAGCGCTTCGGCTTCAAAGTCGTCGAACCCCTTGTAACATTATACAAGCCACAGGTCAGAATGGTTGCAAGGCAACTTGGCTTACCCGTCGAATTTTCAGAACGGCAACCATTCCCAGGACCGGGCTTATCAGTTCGTGTAGTCGGAGAAATCCGCATTGATAAAATAGAAACATTAAAGAAAGCTACAACCATTGTTGAACGCGAACTCACTCAACATAAGCCCAGTCAATACTTTGCAGTAATTATCGACAATGAAGAGGCTTCGCAACAATCAAGAATTGTGCGTGTCCAAGAAACCGTAGCACGGTTCCTTAACGTCCCTTCAAGAAATGTTCAACTAACAATATTTAGAGACAAAGCTACGGGAGTGGAAGGCGGAAAAAGGCGATATGGCGAAATCGTTGGCATGAAAGTTCAAACTATGAATGGACGAGTTCATAAAACAGCCATTCAGAACCTTGTTTCTCTCCAAGCAAGAATAATCACTGAAAACCCAGCGGTCGCAAGAGTCTTTTATGCAGTTAAGGAATTAGCGGAGAAGAAACCCTATCTGATAGGCGTGAGGTCTGTTCAAACCAAGGATTTCTTGACGGCAAATGTCTCGGAAATACCATGGGCAACGCTGGAGAAGGTTGCAGAAGAGGTAATTGCAGAATGTCCCAATGTGTCAACGGTTTATTATGATGTTACTCCGAAACCGCCAGCAACGATCGAAATGGAATAATCTCGCAAGGAAATGAGTACACTGTTGACATGATGTTTGCCATTAGGGTTCAAATGGGTCAAATTTGTTAAGCAACTTCCGAAAGCGTAAATAGCAAAATCGCATTATTTCTTTTTGGATTGGCTATGTTTCGTGTTAGAGTACATAAAATAGAATCTATTCGGGATTTAGATGGTAACCTCGGAAAACGTATAGAATTGATTGAGGAACGGCAGATTCCCCGTTTTGCGATTAGACCCCAAACTGAAGAGGCAAAGGTTGTGCAAGATGTTCTTCAAGCGGTGCAACAGCAGTTACCTATGCTTCCGGGAAGAACACAGTTCGCAGTTCCAAAAATAATCTTATTCTTAACAGAACAGGAATACGAGCGATTAGGCATAGATTTTGATGTAAATCAAGCATACGAAATAGAGCTTGAAAATCAAGCCATAAAATTCAAGAAAACCGCATAATCTCTTTTCTTATTCGCTTTAAAGCTGAATGCTTCGGATGGAAAGACAGCACGAACATCATGTTTCTTAGAGCTGTATAAATTTCTTGCATGTTAGATTTTTCGCTTTTATTGCAATAAATCGGAATGGGGTCTTCGTCACCGTTTTTATAATACACATATATTGGCGTAAAGTTCTCTCTGAAAGTAACAACTTCAACATTCAAGCTTAACATCCTCGCCATTTTCTCTGCCGCTAAGTTTACAGATTTCAGACGACTTCCACAAGATCTGAAACTTGAGGCACAAATCAACAATTTCCCATTCAAGTTCTCTAACATGTGTTTTCCTCCAAAAACCAGAATTATACAAGTACTTTTAAAACAACTGTCGAAACGACGCGTTCATGCAGCGGAGAGAGATAGGTTAAAGTGAAAGTTCATAAACCCTAAATGACGAGAATTTTCCAGAAATGTCTACTGCAAACGGTGAATCTCATGAAAATTAGGGCGCATATATTCGTAAATGGTAGAGTACAAGGGGTGTTCTTTCGCTCAGAAACGAAATATGAAGCCAGAAAACGCGGTGTTAAGGGTTGGGTTCGCAACTTGCCAGACGGAAGGGTTGAAGCGGTGTTTGAAGGCGAAGAAAAAGAAGTGAAAGCGCTTATAGAATTTTGTAAGCATGGACCACCAGGGGCGCGAGTCACAGATGTACATGTCTTGATGGAAAGTTACACTGGTGAGTTTGGAGATTTTGAAATAAGGTATGGGTATCGTTTCTAATTTTCGAGTGAAAGAGGCTGCAATACCGTTCATCTAAGTTCTTTTTCTAGATACTCTAAAATGCGATGCTTTACCAGCACTTATGTAGTCTCCACCTATTCCACGCACTATGGAAGCTATTTTGGCAAAGTTTTCTGAACCTAAAAATTGGCGTGGTTTTATGACAAAGTACTCCTCTTTTTCTTCGAAACTTAACAGGTTCTCTAAATCTTCAGGAAACATCATTTTAATGTCTTCTAAGGCCTTTGTTTTCTCTGGAATTGGTTGCGGTACTGTTGATGGTGGAGCAGCTAGAGGTTGAGTGATTTGTGAAACTGCAAGCGATTTTAAGGACGCTGAAACTTGTCGAAGGTCTTCCATAATCCCGTTCAAAATGACAACAAGTTCGTCAACCCTCTTTGTTAATTTCTCAACTTTTTCTTTATCTTCACTCATAACACGTTCTTCCTTCCAAATCCTTAATACTTAACGCATTTATTAATTAATTGTTTACGACTTTTTAGTAAATTAGAAAGCGCAGATGGAGGTGCCATAGTATCTGATTGAAGTTGATGGAAGCCAAAAAAGTGGAAGCGGCACAATTCTTAGGCTGTCCGTTGCTCTAGCGGCAATACTTGGACAGCGGCTGCACATTTCCAACATTAGACAGAATAGGCCACAGCCGGGTTTGAGGCCCCAACACTTAGAAGCAGTATTGACGGCTGCGAGACTCTGCGGCGCTGAACTGGAGGGTGCAAGCCTCAGCTCGCGTGATTTGTGGTTTATGCCTAAAAAGGTTAAAGGTGGAAAAGTTGAGGCTGAGATTGGTACTGCTGGAAGCATTCCAATGCTTCTGATGACTGTTCTGCCCATCTGCGTCTTTGCTGATGATAAAGTGAATCTGCATGTTTCAAAGGGTGGAACAGATGTTTCGCATTCACCAACCATTAATTACATGCGGTTTGTGCTATTGCCAATTTTAAAGCACATGGGAATAAATGCCAATATAACTGTTCATAAGTATGGTTATTATCCTAAAGGCATGGGTGAAGCAACATTATCCGTTGAACCATGCAAGTCTCTACAACCAATATGCTTGGAAGCTTTTGGCAAAATAAAAACCATACGAGGAGTTTCAGTTTGCACATTCCTATCTGAAAGAAAGGTTGCTGAACGTCAAGCAAAAGCGGCAAACGAATATCTAAGGGAAAGGGGCTATGCGGCAGATATTCAAATAATAAACGATAGGTCGAATCAGCTGCAGAAAGGCAGCTCTCTCGTATTGTGGGCTGAAACAGACACAGGCGCAATTTTAGGAGCTGACGCAATTGGCGAACTTAGAAAAACAAGCGAGACTGTTGGAAGGGAGGCCGCTGAAAGGTTTTATGCTGAAATTTCCGCTAAGCCCACGGTTGATGTGCATCTGGCTGACATGCTAATTCCTTATGTAGCATTAGCAGAAGACAGGTCCGTTTATCTAACGCGAACAATTTCAGAACATTTAGAAACAAACATTTGGCTCGCTGAAAAAATACTTAACGTGAGATTTAACGTTAAAAAGGTGAACGGACTTTACAAGGTTGAGAGAGTTAGTTAAATTTGAAGGCGATGGAAGCCTTGCTGAAAGCGAAGGTTAGAGGAATCTGCTCAACGGCCATAACAAAACTGCTTTTGGACCACGGCTTCGGAATAGTTCAACCATCTCTGACAATAAAGAATCGTTTTGGGCTCTCGGATAATTTTGCGCCGCCAGACTTCATAATAAAAGATAGGTACGACCTGCAAGGGATAAGAGTTTTCGGAACATATGATGCAGTAAACACATTTCAATCTACTTTGCATTCAACATTTGATGATGCCTTAACTAGAAGATGGCTTGTTAGCGTTGACGGAATATACAAGGGAAAAATGGTAGAATCGGATGAACATGCAGTTTACGTTAAAATAGACGACGGCGTCATAGGAAAACTGCCAAAATCTGAAATTGCAGTTGCAAATGAAAAGTCATTAGTGGTTCAAATCGAAAGAAAAAGAATGGGCGTAAAACAACCACTTCTAACCACAAATTTGAAGATTGTTGGAAACTACGCAATTCTGGCGCAAAACAGCAAAGTCGGCGTTAGCTTAAAAATTTACGATTTAAACAGGCGCACGGAACTTTACGCCTTAGGAAAAACGCTTGCACCTGATGGCTGGGGAATTATTTGGCGTGAATCCTCTGCAAATCAGTTAAGGGCAACTTTGGAAAACGAAATAACGACGCTTATAGAGAAGGTTAAGATGTTAAATGAGAAAGCGTCTTATGCGGAAGCTCCGACACTTCTAGTTGAAGGTTCATACTTCATGGATGTGGAATTTCCATGTTTTTCTAAAAAGAACATGGACAGGTTAAGGGCTTCTGCTACTCCAACTTTGGATGGGCATCATTTTTATAAGAGCTGCGGAGACAAGGTTTCAGCAGCTTTGGAGATGGCTGAAAAGCTTTTGGAAAAAGGACAAAGCGCAAGCGAAGTTGAAAGATCATTTAAAGAGCAGATTCTATGCGAGTTTCCAGAAGCAGATTCGTTGGTCGATGTTGAACATGTCAAGCTAAGTGGGCTTGTTTTTCATTTGGGGCAAGCAACAATAGAAAGCTTAGATGATAAGCAAATTAAGTATAGCAGAACAATGCGAATTGACGGCTTCTACGATGGATTAGGCGTTAAAAAAGAGGCTGGAGACAAGGCAGTAAGCGAAACAAAAACAGGCGAATGGTTCATAACAACAAAGTACTTCTCAAACAGCGGAGAATGGAAAGGAACGTACATAAACCTGAATACGCCCATCGAAGTTTATCCAAAGGCAATCCGTTATGTGGATTTAGAAGTTGACGTTTGCATTCAACCATATGGCACAGTTAAAGTCTTAGACATGGAGAAACTTGAAAAAGCATCAGAAAAGGGCTTCATAAGTAACGCACTTTTCGAAATGACTAAAGAGAAGGTTAAGGAGATAAAAGAAATGTTAAAGAAAAACAAATCATAGTGATTTGATGCCTAAAAAATCCCTATGCATTAAAGTTCCAAGAATTTACGGCGAGAAAACTATTATCTTAGCCAACAAGCTTGAAATTCTTAACAAGGAACTGGAAATTCAGAGAAATACCGATTTCATTTACGTTCCGCTTATTTGTCAGCCACAAGAAAACGAGCTGGAAAAACTTAAGAAGCATATACCAAATTTTGAAATTTTACCACATATTTTTCCAGAAAAGAAAATGCGAGTAAAAACATTTACCGAATCACTTGAAGGCAAACTTCCGCCTGATTTGCTTGCCAGTTTGCCCAATGCAATAGACCTTGTTGGAGACGTAGCCATAATCGAGATTCCACAAGAGCTTAACCAGTACAAAACAGTCATCGGTGAAGCAATTTTGAAAACGCATAAAAACGCGCGTACAGTACTTGCCAAGGCTGGCGCTGTTGGTGGAATTTATCGCACAAGAGATTTTGACATAATTGCGGGGCAACAAAAAACCGACACTGTTCATAAAGAGTATGGTTGCCAATATTATGTTGACCTTGCCAAAGCCTATTTTTCTCCACGCCTCTCCTACGAGCATAAAAGGGTTGCATCGCTTGTTGAAGAAGGTGAAGCAGTCATAGACTTGTTCGCCGGTGTTGGGCCTTTCGCCATACTAATTGCGAGAACTCATGAAAACGTTAAGGTCTACGCTGTGGATGTGAACCCGTATGCAATCGAGTTTCTCAAAAAAAACATTAGACTTAACAGGGTTAATCGTAAAGTTCATCCAATTTTAGGAGATGCAAAACAAATTGTTAAAAATAGGCTTTCAGGCGTTGCAGATCGTGTGATTATGAATTTGCCTGAAAAAGCCATAGAGTTTGTGGACACTGCGTGTGAAGCGTTGAAACCAACAGGCGGCATATTGCATTTTTATGCTTTTGCGGATGCCTCTAACACGCTTGAGGATGTAAAACTTCGTTTTACAGAAGCTGTTGAGAAATCTGAAAGAAAAGTAAGGAAGGTTCTATTTTCAAGATTTGTCCGCGCCACAGCCCCTTACAAGTGGCAAATTGTTTTGGACGCAGAAATCCATTAAACGTTCACTGTCAGCGTGATTCTCACTTTTTGCTTTGTTTTTCTCAGCTTTACAACAAGTCTTCTTGACAAATCGCATGCTGCTTTATCTGCTTGCACTGCCAATGTTCGGCTGCAAATATAATCGCTTTTTCTCACAACCATGTTTGCGCGATCCGTCAAAGTCAACCGTGGGCTTCCAAAAGCATTCACGACTTCTGCAGCCTCTCCAGCCTCGATCAAAATAGTTAATTTTGCTTTTTCTTTTCGTAAGTTTTCCTTAAATTCACGACTTAAGTCGGCTAGGGCCTTATTCGCTGAGACCGCAATAATACAGTCGCCCTTCATTGATAATGTGTTCTCTTTGGTGATTTCGAAGGTTGTTTTGTGTGTGGCTTGAATGTTCTCATGTCCATATGCAACAATGGTTTCAGTAAACTTCATGTTAACCAACTTTGTTACAAACTAATTTCCCCTAATTGCGTGCGAATTAGCACTTAATCACCCGACAAAATTATTCGAGAACCTCTACTGAATCCACTTTTCCATCGCCGTCCAAGTCAAAACCTTGTATAACTCTTGCAAATATATCCTCGCCGTGATAGCCTTTCAAGGTTTTCTTCCAAAAATTTGTTAAAGCCAAAACGCATGCCTTTGTACCCACTGCTTTATTTCCAGCTAAAACTATGATTCGCTTAGTGTTGTCCCACGGGTTCACGATTTTGGCTATTAACCCAGCAGCATCTGCGGTATAAACATTTGAAGTTTTCTTGGAAACCAAACCACCAAATAGAAAACCCTGCTCTGAAGGCTGCATGTTAAACTTTATTGGCAAATATCCATTCAATTCTTTCGCTAGGAGGTTTGTTCCAGGCCCGCCTACGAGGATGAGGTTGTTCTTCTCTTCTTTTTCAGCTTTCACGTCAACATCAAGCTTTATCGCGAATTCTTCAGGCATTCTAACGAATTGCCCCAAGAAAAATGTTAAATATGAAGCATAATGGCCGTCCCTGGCGCTTGTTTTGAAGGGTCCGTGGGGTGTTGGGCTTCCAACGACTATTTTTCCTTCAAATGTGCCGTCTTCTTTTACGAATTCTTTGAAAAACTTTTGGATTTGTTCGTCTATACTTAGAAGAGAAAGTTTTTTTATTGTTCTATATTCTTGCGGAAGTTCTATTCCAAATGCTGGTGAAACTGCTTTGTAATATTTTGCTATTGCTCCTTTTTTTTCCTCTTCTTTTGTAATAGTTATGGCTCCTGCTTTTGCAAGTTTTCTTATGTGGTAATAGACTTTCTGTTCATGAATCTTCAATTTTTTAGCTATTTCCAAAGGGTACATTTCCTTTTCAGAGAGCATGATTAAAATCTTCCAGCTTAATCTATTCAAAATCATCTTGAGTTTTTGCGGATCCTTAATTATACTAATTTCTTTGACTTTTTGCATTTTATTGTCTTCTTGGAGCAACAATTTCTTATCCATGAGTGTTCATAAGCATAAAATGCTTATCCATTATTAAAATTTTTATTATGGTAAACAAACACTATTACAACAATTTTATTAGTACTTTCATAAAAGCCAAAAAGATTCCTCTATATAACTCCGCATTACAACATAGAAATATTCTAAAAAAATTTTTAGAATTGAAAGTTTTCTCTTAAAAATGCTTATTAGCGCCAAAGAAACTTGAATAGAGCTTGCAGAAGTCAAAAATGGCAATGAGGCTTAAGAATGTGCGGCATATTTGGTTGTATTTTAAAAGATGGAAATGCAGCTCCTATAATGCATGCGGCTCTGAAAAGACTTGAATATCGCGGCTACGACTCAGTTGGAGAAGCAACCCTACATAACGGTAAGCTTTACATAAAAAAGGATCAAGGAAAAATAGACGAAGTTCACAACATCCGTAATCTAGATGATTTGCCCGGAAACATCGGCATCGGACATACACGATGGGCTACACATGGTGCACCATTAGAGGTTAATGCGCATCCGCATGTCGATTGCACGGGGCAAATTGCTGTTGTCCATAATGGTATCATAGAGAACTTTACTGAGTTGAAGCTGGAGCTTGAGAACCGTGGTCACATTTTCAAATCTAAAACTGACACAGAAGTGATAGCTCACTTTATTGAGGAAAATTTGAAGGCTAACTCTTCCTTAAGCCTTGCTGATGCCATTCTTGAGACCGTAAAAAGACTTGAAGGTTCATACGCGATTGCCGTAATCTCAACAAGGGAACCTAACAAAATAATATGCGCCAGATACGAAAGCCCACTTGTCGTCGGAGTGAATGAAAACGCTGTTTATTGCGCGTCTGACATTCCAGCATTTCTACCTCTGACCAATAAAGCAGTTATAATCAACGATGGAGAGCTCATTACGCTTTCGTTAGAAGGATTTGAAATCAAGAAAATAGCTGATTCAAGCATCATTGCGCGGGAACCAAAGCTCATTGATTGGACGCCTGAAATGGCTGTTAAGCAGGGCTATCCTCATTTCATGCTTAAGGAAATTCACGAGCAGCCATCTTGTCTGCGGAACACGCTTAGATTGCAAGAGCACTATCTTGATTTAATGGCGACTTTTCTTGACCGCGCCCGCGAAGTTTTTCTTGTGGCTTGCGGGACGTCCTATCATGCTTGTTTGGCTGCGTCATACATGTTCTCCAAACTTGCCTTTCTACCAACCTACCCTGTCATAGCCTCTGAGTTTATAGAACAGCATGGCAAATCAGCAAATATTGACAGCACAATTATGGCGGTAAGCCAGTCAGGCGAGACTGCGGACACGCTAGCTTCTGTGAACTCCGCTCGTCAGAGAGCAGCAACCGTTCTCGGGTTAACTAATGCTATTGGCTCCACTTTGACGCGTGTTTCACGGGTTTACATTGGTCAACAGTCTGGTCCTGAAATTGGAGTGGCGGCAACGAAAACGTTCACCTCTCAACTTTCAGTGCTTGCTCAAATGGCCCTTAGACTTGCAAAAAAAAGAGGCAAAGTTTCACAGGATGAAATGGACTTTCTCGCGGAAAAACTAGAGAAAGTGCCAGACACTGTTGAAACAATAATTCAGACGCAAGAAGAAAAAGTGAAGCAGATTGCGAAAAAGTACAAAGATGCAAAAACCTTCTTCTTTCTGGGTCGTGGAATTAGCACAGCCACGGCCTACGAGGGCAGACTTAAACTCATGGAAATAGCATACGTGCCAGCCATAGCATTTCCAGCTGGAGAAAGCAAACATGGACCAATAAGCCTTGTGGAACCTGGCTTTCCAGTAGTTTTCGTTTGTCCAAAAGATGAAACTCACAAGACGTTGATAGGCAACATAATGGAGATGCAAGCAAGAGGAGCTTCAATAATCGCAGTCATAGAGGAAGACGATGAAGAAGTTAAGAAACTGGTTGACGATTACGTTGAGGTTCCTAAAGGAATTCCGGATGTTATATCACCTATACTTTTCGTCATTCCGTTGCAGCTTATGGCATACTACATGGCTGTTGAAAGAGGCCACAACCCAGATACTCCCAGAAACTTGGCAAAATCCGTTACAGTAAAATAGCTCATTTTATTTCCCATTCGGCGTTTTTCTTTTAAATACAAATACGTTAAAAGTCTATTCTGCAATTATTTATCTGGTGCTTGGATTTGGAGAAGAGAGATTGGGAAAAGCTTGTTGACAGCCTAGTAAAAGAAGGTATTCTCCGCTCGCCGAAAGTAATTAAAGCCATGCGTTCTGTGCCACGTGCAAAATTCCTTCCAGAAAACATGCAATCTTACAGTGCTGTTGACACGCCGCTTCCAATTGGTTTTGGGCAGACGGTTTCAGCGCCACATAGTCTCAGCTTGTTGCTGGGCTAGGCGAAACATGGTTTCGATAATGAATGAAGCCTTCCAATTGGAAGTCGGCCAAAAAGTGCTGGAAGTCGGAGCGGGATGCGGTTGGCACGCCGTCACAATAGCTGAGATAGTTGCTCCTAAGGATTCGCCTAGAAGCGAATGGGGACATGTATATACCTTAGAAATTGTTCAGGGGTTGGCTGAGTTTGCAAGGAAAAATATCATGAAC
>Ga0172363_10005576_pt1 | contig 10158 bp, 13 predicted proteins | sample LakKivs2_kivu2a2_FD_114541 | JGI IMG/M metagenome (GOLD analysis project Ga0172363, IMG submission 114541) | Sediment microbial communities from Lake Kivu, Rwanda - Sediment s2_kivu2a2 | ecosystem: Environmental > Aquatic > Freshwater > Lake > Sediment | place: Rwanda: Western Province, Lake... | reverse complement strand
CGAGAGATTCAGCAATTTGATTACCTGTTCTGAATACGGGATTTAGCGAAGTAAAGGGGTCTTGAAAAATGATTGAGATTCTACCCCCTCTTATCTGGAGTAATTTTTCATCGGGTAAACTCAAGAGGTCTTCTCCCTTAAAAATGATTTCGCCCGAGATGACCTTACTCTCTTTTTCGGGAATCAATTTCAGTATGGACAGAGCAAGCGTGCTCTTTCCACAACCAGACTCACCAACTATACCCAAGACCTGGTTCTTTTCCAGAGCGAGAGAAGTATCTCTCAGGGCATGGATAACTTTTCCCCCTTTATAGAACTCGACGTAGAGATTGTTGACTTCCAAAATTTTTTCCATTATTACTTTAACGTCCCGATGAATCGGGACTACTCCATTCCATTTATTCTGCCATCATTCTGGGGTCGAGGACATCGCGCAATCCTTCTCCCAGCAAGTTATAAGCGAGAACTGTTACCAGAATTGCCAGGCCGGGGTAGAGAGAAAGCCACCACGCCACAGTGATATAATCTTTGCCTGCAGTCAAAATATTACCCCAACTGGGAGTCGGCGGCTGGACGCCCAGACCGAGAAAGGATAAAGCCGATTCAGTCAAAATTGCTCCCCCAATCCCCAGTGTGGCCGTAACCAGAATGGGCGCCATCACATTGGGTAAAAGGTGTATAAACATCACCCTTATGTTTGATAAACCCAATACCCGGGCTGCCTGAACGAACTCTCTCTCCCTTACTGAAAGGCATTCCCCTCTGACGAGTCGGGTTAAGCCGGGCCAGCCTGTCAGCCCGATAACTGCCATTACATTCCAGATATTGGGCTCAAGGAAAGCAATTACCATCAAGATTAAAAAGAATGTGGGAAAACAAAGCATTATGTCTACAAGTCTCATAATTACAGTATCCAGCCACCCGCCAAAGTATCCGGAGAGAAGCCCGAGGATACTTCCGATAACAATGGCAATTCCTATTGCTACAAATCCCACGAGAAGTGAGACCCGCGTTCCGTAAATTATTCTGGAGAGAAGGTCTCTTCCCAGGTCATCAGTTCCCAAAAGGTGCTTAGGGGAAGGTGGCTCCAACCTGTGGAGAACATCCTGCTGGTCAGGATTGAAAGGAGCAACGAGAGGAGCAATGATCGCCGCCACCGCTAAGGAGAGAATAATGAAAGCTCCCAGCATGGCTAATCTGTTCCTTCTAAACCTTCTCCAGAAAATCTTCCACATCTATTTTCCTTTTCTATCGATATCTAATGCGGGGATCGACAAAAGCGTAGGTTATATCGGCTATTAGATTACCCAATAGCGTGAGAAGAGCAGCAATAATTCCCACACCCATAATTACCGGATAATCTCTGGCCATAATTGCCTGATAACCGAGGCGCCCCATTCCCGGCCAGGCGAAAATGGTTTCAAAAATAAATCCCCCTCCAATTAGACCGGGAAGTGAGAGTCCCAAAAGAGTAACAATGGGAACTAAAGCATTTCGTAGTGCGTGTCTATATATAACTTTCTTCTCGCTCAGCCCTTTGGCACGGGCGGTGCGGATATAATCCTGGCGGAGCACCTCCAGCATGGAGGTTCTCGAATAGCGGGACAAATATGCCAGCCCACCAAAAGCAGAAATAAAGACAGGTAAGATCAAATGTTTAATAATGTCCCAGAACTTTCCCCAGAAAGAAAAATAAGGGAAATTCACGGAATGTATGCCGGAAATGGGAAGCCAGCCCAGAACGACACCGAAAAGTAGCATTAGAAGCAGGGCGAGCCAGAAAGCAGGCACAGAGAAACCCAGGAAGACAAATATTGTCATCCCCTTATCGAAAAAAGAATCTTGTCTAACTGCAGAGAGAATCCCTATGGGCAGGGCAATAAAAAAGATGAGAAGTAAAGAAAGGACATTTAATAATAGAGTTGCCGGGAGCCTCTCCAAAATTTTTATAATTACCAGGCGCCCGTCTTTAAAAGAATCTCCAAAATCCAAACGTACTATCCGACTTAGCCAGAGCCAATACTGAACGTGAAGTGGTTTATCCAACCCGTACAGGGAATGGAGGCGGGCTTTAGCCTCAGCGCTAACCTTTGGGCTGAGCCCGGTCAGCATATCGGCAGGTCCTCCGGGAGAAAGGTGAATCACTACAAAAGTAATGATTGTAATTCCCAGAAGAAGTGGAATCATGAACAATAGTCTGCGAGCAATGTACTCAATCATAGTCTCTTTTCCCTAAAAGATTTTCGTTAGAATCAGGACGGCCATTATAATAGTGATAAATACTTTTACTGAGATTGCCGCTATTCTCCCCAGAAAAGCGCCCAGGCCGGCGGTAATAGCTCTTTTGGACCCCGCCTTCCTGAACAGTTCAAAAAGAAAAGCTCCCACAAATGCACTTGCCAGTCCACCCACCAATGGACCAAGAATGGGAAGGAGAGAATTACCTATAAAAATACCGAAAATCCCTCCTAAAAAAGCACCTATCAAGCCTAATCTGGAGGCGCCGTAATGCTTTGCACCAAAGATATTGGAAAAGAATTCGAAAATTTCACCCAGAACTGCCAATCCCAGGAGAAGAAGTAAGAACCAGATTGTTATTTTTTCAAAACGGGTGACTAGCCCATAAATCAGGGCATCAGCAACAATAATGAAAGTTCCTGGCAATCCGAAAAAGGGCGAGATAATCCCTAATAGGAGAATAGCTATAAAAGCGATTATTCCCACGATTTCCATTTTCACCACCTCGTAAGATTTCCCCCTCACCCTTACCCTCTCCCCCAAGGGGAGAGGATACCTCAGGATCAAGACCCTCACCCCCAAGGGGAGGGCATACCTCAGGATCGAGTGGTACTTTTCTGTACGTAAATTTTACTACCTTTGTGTAAATTCAGGAGCCGGGACGCATCATCCCGATAAAGCGAAATTTCCAAATTGCGGAAACTTCCAAATATGGCAATGGTTAAACCTTCTTTGCCTTCTTGATAGAAAGAACTAATTTTTGATATCTTTATTTTTCCTACGACTATTTGAAATTTCTTGCCCTCAATGAACCGCAAAAAAGCGTCCTGGCTAATATTGGTAATCAAGTTGCCAAAACGGTCGACATACATAACCTCACCCATCAAGCAATTTTTTTTTACTTGAGGAGAAGGAATTTTTAGCTTTTTTATCTCTTTTATTGTCGTGCCAAATTTCTCTACTTTTTCTCCCCGGGAAAGATGTGCAGCTACCGGAGCAAATATATCGCGGCCATGAAAGGTGTGAGATACTGGTTTCAGAAAATAATCTTCATTGGCTATCTGGATAATTCTTTTTATATCTTTTTCTTTGAGGAAAGATAGGACTCCGTTATCCGGTGCTACAAAGAAATACTTTTCTGTTTGCACTATCACAGATTTTCGTTCACTTCCCACTCCTGGGTCGACCACTACGAGGAAAACCGTGCCCTGAGGAAAATATGGATAGGAGCTTTGCAAAAGGAATGCTGCATCCCGGATATTGTGAGATTCTATTTCGTGGCAGAGGTCAACAATTTTTGCCTGGGGATTAATACGGTATATTACTCCCTTCATAACTCCCACGAAATTGTCTCTTAATCCAAAATCTGTTAATAGACCAATAACGCCCATATTCAGTATGGAGTAGCAGGCTTTAGCCTGCGTCCGAGAACTCTTTTTTCAATTCTTCCGGTAATATTTTTCGGTTCTCTAAAGTTACCTCAATAAACTCTACGTCTTCTCTCTTTCTAATGGCATCGGTAAACTTATTGTGCCTTTCCTGCAGAGTGGCGATTACTCTTTTGGGGCTGTCCAGTGCTTTGATTACTGACTCCTGGAATTTTGTAGAATAAAGTTCCATTCTTCCAATTTCGTCGATGAGGATAATTTTTTTCTTATCATCGTTCACAGCAAGGGAAATACTCCGCCCGGCGATATTCTCTAAATCTTCAATGTTAACTCCGTATTTTCCTACTCGATAAGGGCTTTTTAAAGCTTTATGGGCCAGGATTCCCTTTTTGCCTCTGAGAGTGACAATTCTGAATCCTTTCCTTTCCCCTTTCTGGCGAATCTCTTCGGTATAGAATCCTCCCACTTCTTTCAATCCGCTAATCAACCTCATAATAACTGTGGTCTTTCCCACACCGGGTCTACCGGTGAAGAGAATGTTCTTTTTCATCTTCCAGACGTCCCGATTCATCGGAGCTACTCCAAAAATTATTGACAATCGGGGATATTTACTATATCATATCCCCGTGATACAAAATGGCAAAAATAATATTTTTGGGCACTGCTGGGGCAGTGGCCTCAGCCCAGAGAGATAATACTTCCTTGCTTCTTGTGGATGATTCGGGAGAGAGATTTCTCATAGACTGTCCCGGAAGCCCGGTAACAAAACTTGCCAAACTGGGTTTAGACTATCGTGAAATTTCCAACCTCATATTAACCCATACTCATGTTGACCATATTTACGGAGTACCTTCTCTTTTACACTCCCAATACAGGTTAGGAAACAAAATAGATATCTTTGCCACCCAGAAATCTCTTCTTCTCATCCAGGGACTTATCTCTTTCCACGGGCTTGAAGACCCCAGGAAGTTTCCTGAAATCTCTTTCCATACCATACCTGCGGATAAGAATAACTTCCTCTTTTTCCAGAAGGAGAAGACCCTTATCTCCTCTTTTCCAGTAAAGCATACTGCCGATTCTATAGGACTCAAAATCTCCCTTAAGAATCCTCCTTTAACCTGTGTCTACTCAGGAGATACAGCATTTAGCCCGACAGTTGTTGAGGAAGCGAAAGGCGCCGATTATCTCATCCACGACTGTGCTTGTCCCTCACGATTTGCCAAAGAGCTTGAAGAAATGCACACCTCAGCCCTTGTCTTAGGAGAAATTGCCGAGGAGGCGCAGGTTAAAACCCTAATTCCTATTCATTTTCTTACTGAAATCGATTTTACGATGGAAGAAATAGAAAACGAGATAAGAAAAACTTTTTCCGGAAACCTCATAATTCCTTCCGACCTTGACTCTTTAGAATTAAAGCCTCAGCTTTCTTGATGTCTTCAACAGAGTTTACATTGACCCGCCAGGTATCAATCTTTTGGTAACGTACTGCGAATTTCCTGTCTATCAAATACTGCAAGGCGTCTCCAATATGGTATTCTCCCTCTGTTGACGGTTTGATATGCGGGGTGGCTTTAAAGATATCGGGCTCAATAATTAATAGCCCACTTACTCCATAATCAGAAATCTTCTCCTTTGGCTTCTCCACTATCTTTTTGATAAAATCTCCTTCCCAGACTACCTGGCCTGTAGTCTCGGGATTCTCTTCTCTATTAATAAGAATAGTTGCCAGAGGACGAAATTTTAGATGAGCCTTAATGAGGTTTGTGAAGTCATAAAAAGAGACCTGGTCACAATAAGCTAAAAAGAAATTATCTTCACCGACAAATCCTCGAGCTCTTGCTACTGCATCTCCTGTGCCCAACGATTTCTCCTGTTCTATGTAGGTGAGCTTCATATTCCATTGGCGTCCATCGCCCAGTCTTTCAGAAATGGCCTTATACTCGCCAGGAGAGACAACAATACCTACTCGACCAATCTTTGTCCTGCCAAAACCTCTCAGGCTGTATTCGATCATCGGTCTTCCTGCTACAGGGATTAACGATTTGGGAAGAGAATTGGTCAGTGGCCGAAGTCTCTTACCACTACCAGCAGCCAGAATTATACCTTTCATAAAAATGGGGTCAACTCTCTTTTTTTACTGCTAAACATTCTTCTCAAGAAACCCAAAGGTCTTCTCATCTTCTTGGCGTAATCTACAATCTTGTATACTTCAATTCTTGTCTTTTCTTTAATAATTTCTATCGCCTTATTTTTACCTCCCAGAAAATCTATCAGACCAAACTTTTTTGCCTCTTCCCCTAAGTAGATTTTTCCCGTGGATATCTCCTTTACTACTTCCTCGCTTAGTTTCCTGTTCCTGGTGACCTCTTCTATGAAATTATTATAAATAGTGTCCAGTTCTTCTTTTAGCAACTCTTTCTCTTCGGGAGTCGACTTCTTATAAGGTATGCCAAATGTTTTATAGATACCTGATGCCATTGTCTCCACGTCTATCCCGAATTTTTTCATCAGTTCAGAGAAGTCAGGTCGAATGGACGCCACGCCAATACTTCCCAGGGTACTTAAACGGTCAGCCACAATACTATTACAGGATGAGGCAATCCAGTAACCACCAGAAGTGGCATATTCTTTTATCCAGGCTACCGTGGGCTTCCCCAGGCTTTTGACACATTCAGCAATTTCTTTGCAGGGAAAAGGTCTTCCTCCGGGTGAATTTATTTCCAGAATCAAACCCTTAATCCGGCGATTCTTCTTTACACCTTCAATCAAAGGAATTACTTCTGCTGAGGATACTGTTCTAGCCATAGCCAGGAGAGGAAAAGGCGAAGCAGGTGTCTCCTCAGAAACAACCATTCCCTTAATTGGAATAATTGCAATCTTTCCTTTTTTAGCCATACTATTCTCCTTATGACAATCAGTCACGCACTTTGTCCCTTCTCCCGTTAGGGGAGAGGGTCAGGGTGGAGGATTACAAGACTTTCTATTTTCGACATATTTCTAATATCGTCTTCTTCTTTCCTATGGGGTGTCTCCATAATTCCCGGAAAACGGAATAACTTTGGGTGGTTCACAATGTTCTTGAACCCTTCACTCCCTATGTATCCTTCACCAATGTGCCAGTGCCTGTCTACCCGGGAGCCAACAGGAGTTTTGGAATCGTTGAGATGAAGAAGTTTCAATTTATCAAATCCAATGAGTCGCTCGAATTCTTCCAAGGTTTTCTCCAGACCGTCTAACCGGGAAAGGTCATATCCCGCCTGAAACGCATGCGCTGTGTCCAGACAGACCCCAATTCTTTCTCCGTCTTCTATTCCATCAATGACCCTCTTAATCTGTGAAAATTTATACCCAATCTGCCTTCCCTGTCCTGCAGTATTCTCAACAACTACAGTTACCTTGTTCTGGACTTTTTCCAGAGAGTAATTTATCGCCGCAATCAGTCTCTCTATGGACTCACCTTCACTTGCTTCCCCGCAACTTCCCATATGGGTAATTAGAAAGGGAGCTCCCAGTATTTCTGCTCTCTCTAGTTCTCCACTTAATGCATCAACTGATTTAGGATAAAAATCCTGCCTGGAAGAGGCTAAATTCGGAAGATAAGGCATATGGATAAATAAAGGCCCGATTTCCAGTGCTTCCACTCCTTCAATGAATTTCTTGACTTCCTCTTCGGGGATAGCGGAAAGAGCCCATGTTCTCGGGTTGTGAGAAAAAAATTGGATTGTCCTCGCTCTTCTCTTTCGTGCCAGTTCAGGCACCTTAGAGAATCCCTGGCTGATCCAGATGTGAAACCCAAAACGCATACTATCCGACTCCGCTGTCTTAAGGCTATCTTAATCCTTCTAAAAGAACAAACCTTCCTAAAGGTTCAACCTTGCACCGAAAACTATTGATAAATAAGCTATTGTTACATAACCCTCCACTTAAATAGAAAAATTCAGGTCCATTTATGAATCTATAGACGTTCTCTGCTATCCCTTTAACAAAGCTCGCCAGAACGTTGTTTATCTCACACCCCTCTGAAATCTTATCGAAAATCTTAGCCATACCTAAAACTCCACAAGTCACGCCCAGAGATTCAGATGCTTTTTCTATCTCTGATGTCTTTACACTGAAATGGTTCTCCAGAAGTTCAATGGAAAATCCTAAAGTTGCTCCACAGAGAGCGTTCCAATCCATTTCTTCATATTTATTATTTTTCATTTTTACATATTTAATGTCTCTACTTCCCACATCCACCACGAGAAAATTCCCCTCCCCCAGCAACTTTCTGCTGCCTTTTTCCAGAGCAACCAATTCATTAACTACTCTGTCCGCTTTCAATTTCGCATTATGCCCGCAGGCTATATCGAACCTTACATTGCTTTTGAGCAAGTCAAGGGTCTTGATGACTCTATATTCTTCTTTTTCCACATCTAATATCTTAGTGTAACTGGTTCCCACATCGCCTAAAAGCATATTGCCTCACTCCATATTTTTTATTTATTTAACAAAAGGTAAGCTTCAATTTTACTTTTTACGGAATTGTCGAGAACGTCGTCAACTTCAACATAAAGTCCGTTATGCTTCTTTGCCAGATATTTGGCTAAAGAGTTCTTACTGCAGAAAGCCTGGGCGTAGAATACCGTGGGCAGGTCTTCCCTTACCATCATTTCCAATTCCAGGTCTTGAGGAACTTTTGCCTCCATACACCGTGCCCAGCCGAAAACGTGGGTCTCTTTAGGAAATAGGTTGAGTAGGCTGAAATCATTGGGAGGAACTCCCCAGAAGCCATAATCTGGCTCGACACGCTTCAATTTTGACTTATCAACGTCCTTAACGACACTGTCCACTATCAAGTCAAATTTCTTTCTCAATTCCAGGTCACTTTCGCATATCGGTTGAGGATGCCTGCGAGTAGCATTATTTTGAGTGGTAATTATGGGCACAGTAAGCTCCCGCTTGAGAATTTCACTAACGAATCTGCCATTGTCACACTTGCTATAGCCATTATCAAAAATGATAAGATCCAATTTTATAGTCAAAGCATTGGCTATAATGCTTTTGATCGTAGCGCAATAGATCTTTGGTAAATAGATTTCGGCTTTACTGTTATCGGTAAAATCGAAAAGCGTGTCTAAATCTATGAAATCGTTTCCATTATATTTGTCCAAAATTTCCTGGGGAGGAACTCCCACTATACCTATCTTCATTTCTTTCTTCCCTTCTTATTAACCATACGCCAAAATAGACAAAGGGCGTATCCAGTAGTGCAATCGCGAGTTTGATGATATATTGTCCTTTAATTAATGTAAAAATTGGCGTTATGCCATAAAAAGCAATGGTAATAAAAACAGCTGTATCGATGAACTGAGAGACAAATGTTGAGGCATTATTTCTCAACCAGAGATATTTTCCTTTGGTAACCTTGCGCCAAAAATGGAATGCCCAGACATCGTGGTACTGGCTTACCAGATAGGCAATAAAACTGGCAATAATAATCCGCGAAGTACTACCTAAAATCCTGACAAAAGCTTCTTCAGCAGTCCAGAAAGGAGCCTTGGGAACGATGAGAGTAAGTCTAATCAGTCCCAGAACTACCAGGAGGGTAATGAACCCGCTAAAAACCACGTAATTTGCTCGCTTTTTACCCCAAACTTCACAAATTACATCAGTTACAGGAAAGGTTATAGAGTAGGCGAGAACTCCTCCGGGAACTATAAGACCAGCTACATTTATAATCTTGCTCGCCAGAACCTCGGCAATGACCAGTCCACCGACAAAAATGGCTACCAAAATAATATAAGCCTTTTCCACTAGCTGAATAGCCCTTTCAGTTTTTTCCATTCGCTCCTCGTCTCGTCGATATAAAATAGAATAGCAAAAGAACCAAAATTTGTCAATTAAAACTGTCTACTTGATTATTTTTACGGATTTTTTATGGGCGTTGCACGGAGGGAACTCGCTTTTCTGGGAAGATTCGCACGCTTTGGTTCTTGGAGTCCTCCCGAAAGGGAGGGCTAACGAGAGGGACTCCTTGCTTTCGCAAGGACTCCAGATTTTTTGGAGTCCTCCCGAAAGGGAGGTCGGGGAGACTCCAGAGGTTGCGAGATGCGACGCAGGCTGAAGCCTGCGACTACCTGCTTCGCAGTGCTAAAATTGGAAGCTGGGGAAGTCATAGGTGCACTGGCAGGGAATCTTTTTGCACTTGGGACAGCCTTGTTTATACTTTTCGATTTCTTTTTCCACATCTACATCTAAAAGGTTTGCTATACTTAAGAACCAGGCAAAAACATCACCGGCTTCTTCTTTAAAATTACTCTTTTTGCCTTCACGGATTAGCTTGGCTAACTCTCCCACTTCTTCCATAAACCAGACAAAAGTCCTGGCAAGCCCTCTTTTCTTGTCTCGGGAGAAGTAAATTTTTTGCATTAGATTCTGAAATTCTCTTATTTCCAATTATCCCTCCTTTTACCCCCTCACCCTAACCCTCTCCCCCAGGGGAGAGGGGATTTTCTTTGTCTACCCTAACCCTCTCCCCCAGGGGAGAGGG
>Ga0172363_10005574_pt1 | contig 10163 bp, 10 predicted proteins | sample LakKivs2_kivu2a2_FD_114541 | JGI IMG/M metagenome (GOLD analysis project Ga0172363, IMG submission 114541) | Sediment microbial communities from Lake Kivu, Rwanda - Sediment s2_kivu2a2 | ecosystem: Environmental > Aquatic > Freshwater > Lake > Sediment | place: Rwanda: Western Province, Lake... | reverse complement strand
ATTGCCTTTTGTACTCTTAAGGACTGATTTATTTAATGATCCTGTAAGCTGGCGGTTACTGAACAATCCTGTGATTACCTCCTGTGCTGCGGATTGTAGCCCGGTCGCTGCCAGGAGCAGGATATATATCAGCCATCTCTTCCTCATCAGGGGGTTTCTAACTCATTGTCTGCATTGCGATGACCGGTATCAGCCAGGGAAGTATCAACCCTGGCGGTGTCAGCCTGGATCCTGAGAGTGTCAGTTGTAAGCCAGATATAAACTGCTGAACCCAGCTGCACTGTTGCATCAGGATAATATTCGGGATTTTGCTTATACACAAAGGCATTAAGTGAATCCTCACCGTTAATTACGGTTGCATCAAAGACATATGCGCCAAGGTTGAGCGAAGATCCCAGTATCTCTCTTCGTGATTGTTCAAGAGTCATGCCGGTCAGTCGCGGGATAGATGTTCTCTGGCTGCTGAGACCTCTTCCGAGAACGAGGTCAACGACCATACCCTTCTGCACGGAATCGCCGGGGGTGACCTCCCTTCCGTGAATGGTTTGCTTAAGCACAAAGTCCACCGTCAGGTCAGGGACATAACTTAATTGTCCTATCTGCAGTCCTCCAGATTCAATGAGTGACAATGCCTGGCGTCTCGGGAGGCCTACCAGGTCAGGTACGGCGACCATCTCAGGGCTGAAGGCGTTTATTGTCACTTTAAGAGTACGTCCCCTTTTGACGCGGTGGCCCGGAAGAGGCAGCTGTTCTGCCACACAGCCACGGGGTACAAAACCAGTATATACAGAATCGATGATCTGGAACCTCATCCTGTTCTTTGCAGCCACTTTCATTGCTTCTTTTATTGTCAGGCCCCTGACTTCAGGTGTGGGTCTTGACTGGCCGTGGTGAGTGTATATATTCAGCCAGATGATCAGGACAATGATAATGGCCACGCCGATAGCAAGTGCAAGGCCAACCTGTCTCCAGAAGACACGGCTTTTAAAAAATTCCTTGACGCTCATCTCAAGATGAAGTATTAGATATTAAACGCAGGCTCAAAGATAAAATTATATTATGAGAGTGGCAGGGGTTCACCATTCCTTAACCGTTTGGTAAGAGGTATCCCTTTCTACCGGTCTGTATCCTGCTGAGCGTATCATGGCCACCAGGTCTGTTGTTGAGAGGGCAGGGTTACTGTCTTCGGCGCCTGCCATTGAATAAATTCTTGTTGTGTCGTCAATTGTACCGTCGAGATCGTCAGCACCAAAGGCAAGGCTCATCAGGGCGGCGTTCTTACCAAGGGCCGGCCAGTAAGCCTTTATGTGATCAAAGTTATCGAGGAATATTCTTGAGAGTGCATAGTTGCGCATGTCTTCCGTAACAGGTACTTCACCCAGGTCATACATGCTGTTGTTCTCACGCCTGAATTTAAGCGGGATAAAGGCATTGAATCCCCCGGTGCGATCCTGCAGCTCCCTAAGACGCTGCAGGTGGTCTATCCGCTGTGCAGGTGTCTCGGCATGTCCGTAGAGCATAGTCGCATTTGACGTTATCCCGAGGTTATGAGCTGCTTCATGGATGGCGAGGTATGTCTCAGCATCAGCCTTCTCACGGCATATTTTTTTTCGCAGTACCGCATCAAAGATCTCTGCCCCGCCGCCCGGAATGGAGTCAAGGCCATAATCTTTCAGGACTTTAAGTCCTTCAGTGTATGTCATCCCGGCTTTCTTTATCATGTAATCGAGCTCAACTGCCGAGAATGCCTTGATACTGATGTCAGGCCTCAGCCTTCGGATTGCGGCAAGGATTCTTCCGTAATAATGTATATCCCTCGAGGGATGCACGCCACCGGTGATATGAACCTCGGTTACTGGGATACCCTCAAAGCGTCTTACGATATCAAGGATCTCATTTTCTGACAGCTCCCAGCTTTCAGGATCGCCCTGGGGCTTATGATACGAACAGAAGCGGCAGTTATAGACACAAATATTCGTTGGTTCAATATGAAAGTTGCGGTTAAAGAAAACAGCGTCACCGCTTTTTGCCTTCTTTACTGTTGAGGCCAGTACTGCCATCAGTGAGAGGTCAGCTTTCTCATAGAGCCTAAGTGCCTCGTCTGCAGAAAGTCTTTTACCATCAATGACAGCTTCCGCTATCGGTTCCAGGTCAGGGCCGGCGCTTTTCAGGATCACTTCTTTCATATCCGTATTATTGACAAAATTAATAACCGATTGATATACTATAAAAAAGAAACCGCCTTAATTGTTCATTAAGACGGTCTCAATATTTACTGTCAGCCATTCAGTCCTTATGACCTATCTCATCAGATACGGTGAGTTTCTTCCTTCCTTTTGCCCTGCGGTTTGCAAGAACGCGTCTGCCGTTGGCTGTTGACATTCTCTCCCTGAAACCGTGGGTGTTTGTCCTCCTCTTTCTTGATGGCTGAAATGTCCTTTTCATCTGTAATTATAATTTCGTGTTTACTTTCCTGTTTTAAAGACTGCAAAGGTAGCTATTTTTCCGAAAATCCATGCAGCAATATCATTTTTTTAATTTTACCATGGAATATAGACTACTTTTTTTGTTTCAAAGTAGTCTTCTTCAAACCAGCGGCTTACAGGTATCACTGTAGCAGATTGCCTGAAGGGTTTTATCTCTTTGTCAAGGTCACCTCCCTTGAGAAACAGGTAGCCGTTCCTTATTTCGTTGAATGAAGCAGATGAAGCAAGGTGCCTTGTAATCTTCATAAAATGTTTCATTTCAGTCACTGCCCTGCTAATGATAAAGTCAAATCTGCCTTTTATATTTTCAGATCTCTCGGCAATGGCAGTAACGTTTTTCAGGCCGGTTACCGATACTATCCCGTCAACTACCTTTATCTTTTTTGCTATTGAATCGATGAGTGTGAACTGCACCTGAGGGAACATCACTGCCAGCGGTATGCCGGGCAGGCCGCCACCCGTACCCACATCAATGACCTTGGTGCCTGGAGCGAAAGTCACAAAACGCGCGATTGCCAGTGAATGGAGCAGGTGGTTCACCTCAAAATTGTCAATATCCTTTCGGGAAATGACATTGATCTTTTCATTCCATTCCCTGTACAGACGGGGGAGCATTGAGAACTGCCGGCGCTGCTCATCAGTCAGCGACGTGAAGTATTTTTCGGCAATGGTTGTCAAATACCGCTCTTTTTGCTTTTGATCATATTAAGGATAAGCACTTTGGCCCTGAAGAGCCTGGCTTTTACCGTGCCTATGGGCAGACTTAACTCCGCAGCTATCTGTTCATAGGAGTAATCCTCGAAATAACGCAGCTCAATAAGTCTTCTGTAACGTGGCTTGAGACTCTTGATTATCCTGTTAAGTGAGGCGGCCGTCTCCCTGTCAATCATCATGTCATCCGGAGCCCTTATATCAGCTGCAACGGTAGCCTCCATCTCATCCTCCTCACCCTCTTCAGTGTTAAATGGCCTGGGGCTCTGGCTTTTGCGCCTCATGAAGTCAATACAGTTGTTTGTGGCTATACGGAAGAGCCATGTACTGAAGGCGTGAGAAGGGACATATTTGGAAAGGTTATGGAATGCCTTGCCAAAGGCTTCAATAGTAAGATCCTCAGCGTCAGAAGGGTTATTTACCATCCTGAGCATAACATAATAAACTGAATCACGGTACCTGTCGAGCAGTTCCGCATATGCTCTGCTGTCACCGTGTAATGCGCGGTGTATGACCTTAAGGTCATGCTGCGCTTTTTCAGATAGGCCGCTTTCTACTTCCATGTTTCTCTTCTCTTCCCTTTTCTCCTTGATGTCAGGAAGAGGAAGGCACTGACAAACGGCGCCAAGATATCAAAAAAGAGCGAGAAAAACCACAACCGGGGTTCATTGAACCTTCCAGATGCTTTGATCAGGATGGCTGACCGTATTACCAGCCTGGCGGCTGCAAAGACGGCTACGACCGGCCATGAGACAAGCATCACCAGCAGTGTTATAAGCAGCGCGTAGTAAACCACTCTTGAGAATGGTTCAAGAAAAAGCCTGATCTTATCTTTATTCCTGTACCAGGCTGCCGCGGTATAATGCCTGCGCCTCTGTTTGGCCCATGCTGCCAGTCTGTCCTGGGCCACTGAGAGGGTAAAGGAATCATGTGAAAGCATCAGGCTGCAATTGTCAGCAGTGGCATTGCGGTTTACAAAAAGGTCATCATCACCTGAAAGGATGTGGTTATGCGGACCAAACCCGCCGCGGCTGAAGAAGTAGCCTTTACGGTAAGCCAGGTTGCGTCCGACGCCCATGTATGGCACTCCTGCCATAGCCATGCCGAAATACTGCATTGCCGTGAACATGGTTTCATAGCGGATATACCTGTTGAGAAGACCTTTTTCAGGCATATAGGCCCCGTATCCTATTATTATCTCAGCATCTCCTGATGCAGCAGCTGCTATGCTGCGCAGCCAGTTCGGGGAGGCCGGGCGGCAATCGGCATCAGTAAAGACAAGAAGATCATTCTGTGCTGCCTTGATGCCTATAAGCATTGCCAGCTTCTTGGTATGGGTAAAATCAGGGTCTTTTTGTATCATCGAGACCCTGAGATGAGGATAACGCTTCATCATCTCACCGAGCACATCGTCAGAGTTGTCCTCGGAACAGTCATTCACCACCACCACTTCGTAAGACGGATAATCCTGCTCGAGCACTGAAGGAAGGAACTTTGCCAGGTTTTCTGCTTCATTGCGGGCGCATATCACAACCGAAAGCGGAGGGAGCTTCTCCGGTGATCCGGGGCCTTCCGGACCGGTATATGCCGCACGGCGATAATAATTAAGCCAGTACCATCCCTGGATGATCGCCATAATAATGAAAACTCCCAGCAGAATAAGATGTAAAGGTTCCGTTGAAATGATCATGCGCGCGGTTCGTTTTGCGGCAATATTATAAAGAATCAGGTTAACGATGCAAGAATCTTTTCAACAATTGGATAACCCAATTCTCAATTTGATAACCGGCTGTTCATTTTGAAGAGCAGAAAGCTTACTTTTGTGACCGTCAGCAAACGGATGATGTTCAGCATAGATAAAAGAGACCCGTCCACATCAGCCCGCGCCGGTGTGCTTCATACAGCACACGGCGATATTCCGACACCTGTATTCATGCCAGTAGGTACAGCGGGGACAGTCAAGGGTGTCTTGCACCGTGACCTGAAAACAGAGGTCAATGCTCCGGTAATACTCGCCAACACTTACCATCTCTACCTGCGGCCGGGGACTGACATTATCATGAAAGCAGGAGGGCTTCACCGTTTTATGTCGTGGGACAGGGCAGTGCTGACTGACAGCGGCGGCTATCAGGTTTTTTCCCTTGCAGCTAACCGTAAACTGACGGAAGAGGGAGCCATATTCAGATCACATATAGACGGTTCAAAGCATATATTCACTCCTGAGAATGTCATTGATATCCAGCGTTCGCTGGGATCGGACATAATGATGGCTTTTGATGAATGCGCACCATATCCGTGTGATCATAAATATGCCCTCAGATCCATGGAACTTACAGGCAGGTGGCTTGACAGGTGTGTTGACCGTTTCATGTATACGGATCCTCTGTACGGCTGTGACCAGATGCTGTTCCCTATTGTCCAGGGGGCAGTATTTGCAGATCTGAGAAAAGCCTCGGCAGAGAAGGCCGCATCGGCCGGTATGGCCGGCAATGCCATCGGAGGACTCTCGGTAGGGGAGCCGGCTGAGGTCATGTACGAGATGATTGAGACAGTCAATGAGATACTGCCTGATAACAAACCCCGTTATCTGATGGGTGTGGGCACTCCGGCCAACATACTTGAAGCCATAGAGCGTGGCGTTGATATGTTTGACTGCGTGATGCCAACGCGTAACGGCCGCAACGGGATGCTGTTTACCGGTGACGGGATAATAAACATCAGGAACCAGAAGTGGGCTGAAGACCTTTCACCGGTTGATGCCATATCAGCTTCTGAGATCAGCCGGATATATTCAAAGGCTTACCTGCGGCATCTTATCATCTCGGGAGAGATGCTCGGAGCACAGATAGCAACAATACATAACCTCTCATTCTACCTCAGCCTAGTGACAGAGGCGAGGAAGAAAATAACGGAAGGCACATTCGGGAAATGGAAGGAAGATACTTTAAAAAGAATTTCAAAGAGAATCTGAGGAAGTTAAAACCGGGAATCGTTGACGGTTACATCATCAGGCAGTTCCTCGGCACCTTCTTCTTCTCCCTTGTGCTTATACTGGGAATAGCGGTCATTTTTGACTTCTCAGAGAAGATAGACGATTTCATTGAGAAACAGGCCCCGCTGAAGGCGATCATCTTTGATTATTATCTCAATTTCATACCCTATTTTGCCACACTTTTTGCCCCGATGTTCGTATTCATCTCGGTGATTTTCTTTACATCAAGGATGGCGGTGAACACTGAGATAATAGCGATAATAAACAGCGGGATGAGTTTCAGGAGGATGCTTGTGCCTTACTTCATATCGGCAGCATTCATTGCTGTCATAGCCTTTATTCTCATGAATTACATCCTTCCACATTCAAATATCCAGCGACTTGATTTTGAAGAGAAGTATTATAAAAGCTCTGACTTCAGGAAGGTGAACGTGAGCTCTGTTCACAGGCAGGTATACCCGAATGTATATATCTACATGGAATCATATAACACTGTGACGCAGAGCGGGCGTAACTTCAGCATGGAGAAGTTTGATGATCACGGAAGGCTTGAATCAAAACTCTCTGCCAACATGATCAGGTGGGACAGTACCACGAACAAGTGGGGAGCATGGTGGTACTACATCAGGGAGAATGACAGCCTCGGGGAGAAAATAACCACGGGAAGAAGAATAGATACCGTACTCAACGTGGGACCTGATGATTTTGCAAGGTCACCTGAATTTGTAGGGACGATGACACGGAGAGAGCTCGTCAATTATATAGGTGTGCTTCAGTCCCAGGGTTCAGACGAGATAAAGCTGTATCTCAATGAAAAGCACAGGCGCAATGCCTCTCCCTTTGCATTTTTCATACTTACATTGATTGGTGTATCTCTCTCGTCACGCAAGATCAGGGGAGGCATTGGCATGCAGATAGGACTGGGTCTGATCCTTACTTTCTCATATATCCTGTTCATGCAGTTTGCCTCACAATTCTCGCTGAAGGGCAATCTCGACCCCGGCCTGGCAATGTGGCTGCCCAATATCATTTATACTTTCATTGCACTGGTTGTTTACCAGTATGCTCCTAAATAAAGAATTACCGCCTGCTGGAATCTTGTCGGGAAATTTCTTTATTTTGTCGTGCTTTTTATTATAGGGATTTCATTTATAAAAAAAAATCAATTATGGCTCTTGAGAAGAAGATTCGTGAGCTGAAGGAGAAGCGGGAGAAGATGCTTCTCGGCGGTGGCGAGGAAGCCATTGAAAAGCAGAAAGCCATGGGCAAGAATACTGCCCGCGAGCGCATCATGGCTATTCTTGACACAGGCTCTTTCAATGAGTATGACATGTTCGTGGAGCATGATGCACGCGATTTCGGGATGGAAAAGAAGCACCTTCCCAGTGACGGTGTGGTCATAGGCACAGGAACTATTCATGGCAACCCGGTGGCAATTTTTGCACAGGATTTCACTGTCGCCGGAGGATCTCTCGGCCTGATGCACTCACGCAAGATCGCCAAGATAATGGATCATGCACTGAAGATGAGGATCCCGCTTATCGGCATCAATGATTCTGGTGGTGCAAGAATACAGGAGGGTGTCAACTCACTTGCAGGCTATGGCGAGATATTTTTCCGTAATACGATCTCAAGCGGGGTGATACCCCAGATTTCCGTGATCCTTGGCCCATGCGCCGGTGGCGCGGTTTATTCACCGGCCCTGACTGATTTTGTATTCGTTGTTGAGAATATCTCGAAGATGTTCATTACCGGGCCGGAAGTGATAAAGACAGTGCTCGGGGAAGAGATATCAATGGAGGAGCTTGGTGGCGCGCGTGTTCACTGCGAAATATCAGGCAATGCTCATTTCTTTGCCGGGTCTGAGGAAGAATGCTTCAGCCAGATCAAGAGGCTGATCTCTTTCATCCCGCGCAACAATGAGATAAAAGCGAAGGTGATTGAGGCTGCAGCTCCTGACGCCAATTATGACATAGAAAAGATTGTACCCGGTGATCCTACTCTTCCTTATGATGTTAAGGATGTCATAAGGGCTGTTGCCGATAATTCGGATTTCTTCGAGATACAGGAGATGTATGCAAGGAATATGGTGATCGGTTTCGGGCGTATGGGTGGCAGAACTGTGGGATTTGTGGCCAATCAGCCACTGGAGATGGCCGGTGTGCTTGATGTCGACTCATCAGACAAGGCTGCCAGGTTCATCCGTTACTGTGATGCTTTCAATATCCCGCTAATCACTTTTGTCGATCTCCCTGGCTATCTTCCGGGTATTGACCAGGAGCATGCCGGGGTGATACGCCATGGGGCCAAGGTATTGTATGCGTACAGTGAAGCCACTGTGCCCAAACTGACAGTAATATTGCGCAAAGCATATGGTGGTGGCTATATTGCCATGAGTTCAAGGCATCTGCGTGCAGATTTTGTTTTTGCCTGGCCAACCGCCGAAATTGCTGTCATGGGTCCCGAAGGCGCTGCCAATATCATATTCCGCAAGGAGATTACCACTGCTGCCAATCCTGAAGAGGTGCGCCGCCAGAAAGTAGAAGAGTATAAGGAGAAGTTTGCCAATCCGTATGTGGCTGCCTCACGTGGATATGTTGATGCAGTGATTGAGCCTTCCGAGACACGCAGGCTGCTGCTTCACGGATTGGAAGTGTCAGAAGATAAATACGTTGACATGCCAAAGAAAAAGCATGGCATTCCGCCATTCTGATCCTGGAAGGAGACACAAAGTCATGGAAGAAAGAAAAGAAGGTCGTCTTATTATAGATCATACTGTTTACAGTACGAGGATCAGCAGGCGTTTTGCCGCCAGAAAACCCTATTCACCCCTGGCGCCCGGCAAGATAATGAGTTTTATTCCCGGTACAATAACGGAGGTGCTGGTAGCAGAGGGTGATGAAGTACAAGCAGGCGATGACATCGTTATCCTTGATGCCATGAAGATGAAGAACAGGCTGAAAAGCCACATTTCAGGAAGGGTATTGTCAGTCAATGTGAAACCGGGAGACAGGGTTACAAAGGGTACAGTGCTTGTTGAGATAACCTGAGGGTAGCCTGCAGTTTCAGATCTCCGCAGTGTTAAGAAGGTATTTTGACAGGTTCCGCGGCAGGTCAGGCTCATCCCTGAAAATGCCGTAGACTACCGATCCGCTGCCTGACATAGATGCATAAAGGGCTCCTGCCTCATATAATGCTATCTTAAGACGTCCTACTTCAGGGTATGAGCGGAATATGCTCAGCTCAAAGTCATTTACCACGCGTCCCCTCCACTCATTCACCGGGAGAACAAGCAGTTGCCTTAAGGAAAGCCCTGTTCTGAAAGGAATGCACCCTGCATAGGCCTCTGCCGTACTGATGTTAATGCCCGGGTAAAGAATGCGGATATGATGGTTGTTCAGGTCAAGAGGGAACTCGGAAAGGATATTTCCAACGCCTTCGGCAAAGGAAGGAGTGCTGTCAATAAAGAAAGGAGCATCACTGCCCAGCTTTCCGGCAAATGATCTCAGCTCTTCGGAATTAAGGCCGAATCCAAAATACCTGTTGAGTACTTTAAGCATCCCGGCCGCGTCAGATGATCCGCCTCCCAGGCCTGCACCCACAGGGATGGTCTTGTGAAGGTGTATGCGGATTCGCGGAAAATCAAACGAGCCGCGCATGAGCTTTACCGCTTTCATTACAAGGTTATCCTCCGGATCAGTTTCTTCCATGACCCCCGTCACCCTGAGCGTGTCATGCCTGCGGTTATCTTTCCTCACAACGAACTCAAGTGCATCAGACAGTCCTATTGGATAGAAGAAGGTCTCAATGTTATGAAACCCGTCAGGCCGTTTTTCAACTATCCTGAGGCCTATGTTTATCTTCGCTTTTGGAAAAACAACCATAAAAGTGCCCGTAAATCAGAACTCAAAAATATACGAACCTTTTCAATTTCCCTCATCTTTCGCGATTATATCCGTTATGAACATCTTTTT
>Ga0172363_10005568_pt1 | contig 10167 bp, 5 predicted proteins | sample LakKivs2_kivu2a2_FD_114541 | JGI IMG/M metagenome (GOLD analysis project Ga0172363, IMG submission 114541) | Sediment microbial communities from Lake Kivu, Rwanda - Sediment s2_kivu2a2 | ecosystem: Environmental > Aquatic > Freshwater > Lake > Sediment | place: Rwanda: Western Province, Lake... | reverse complement strand
CCCGAATCACAGAAAATGGGCAGGCCGGTAATAAAGCCTGTAATACCCAGTGCCTGGGCACTCCGGCTCCGGCCTGTCTTTGATAGTATATAGTTCGCAATACTTATTGTTGCTTTTGTCCTGTCAAGCGTGACTCCGATCATAGCACCGAAAATAATAAGGAACCCGATTGAAGCCATGGTGCTCCCAAATCCTTCCCTGAGGGTGCTCACAATAGTATCGGGAGGTAAAGCTGCAAAAGCCAGAAATACCGAAACAATAAAAAGAGCGGCAAAGGCCTTCAGCTTCAGCTTCGAAGTAAGAACAATTATCCCGATTATACTTACTGCCACAAGTAGCGAAAGGAGTGTAAGGCCCATAATAGAAACATTAAAGCCATTAAGGTAATACTAAAAAAATAAAATCAGCCGAAAAACAGGTAGGCAACAAGGATGGCTGCAGTGAACCCGACGAAGTCGGCAAGAAGCCCGCAACCCACTGAATATCTTGTGTTTTTGATTCCGACAGAACCGAAATAGACAGCTATAATATAAAAGGTAGTGTCGGTTGTTCCCTGCATTGTACAAGCCAGTCTTCCGATAAATGAGTCGGGTCCGTATGTGGTCATGGCATCAACCATGAGTCCCCGGGCTCCGCTGCCGCTGAGAGGCTTCATGAATGCCACAGGCAGAGCTCCCGTGAAACGTGTATCAAATCCCAACCAGCCAAAAAAAGCCGTGATACCCGAAATTATGAAATCCATTGCCCCTGAGGCCCTGAATATGCCTATTGCAACGAGTATAGCCACCAGGAAAGGAATGATTTTTATTGCAATATTGAAACCTTCCTTTGCTCCTTCAATGAAGGCATCATAGACGTTTACTTTTTTAATTACTGCGAGAATGATGAAAAGGGTTATCACTGAGATAAGGATGAAGTTTGCCGCGAAAGTAGATATTTCGGAAATCTGTTCCTTAGGCAGGCTGCTGAAGTACAGAATAATACCTATAATGATAGTGGTAAGGCCTCCAAGGTAAGCCATCACTACCTTATCAAAGAGGTTGATCTTCTGTATGATGGCAACACATATCAGTCCGGTCATCAGTGCAAAAAAGGTCGAAATTAAAATAGGTATAAAGATATCGGCAGGGTTTGCTGCGCCGAGCTGCATCCTGTAGACTATCACGCTCACAGGGATAATGGTTAGCCCGGCTGCATTAAGGACAAGGAACATTATTTGTGCATTGGATGCCGTCTCTTTATCGGGGTTAACTTCCTGCATCTCCTTCATGGCTTTAAGTCCCACGGGTGTTGCCGCGTTGTCGAGGTTAAGCATGTTAGCGGCTATGTTGAGCATTATTGATCCGTAAGCCGGGTGACCTTTTGGCAGTCCTGGAAAGATCTTCTTAAAGAGAGGTCCCATTGCTTTCCCCAGGATATTGACGACACCTCCCTTCTCTCCCACTTTCAGAAGTCCCATCCATAAAGTGAGCGCTCCCGTAAGTCCGAGTGAAATTTCAAATCCGGTTTTCGCATTATCGAAAACGGAACCGACAAGATCGTTGAATATCTGGGTGTTACCGGTGAAAATGAGCTTTCCGAGAGCTACCAGGAATCCGATTACGAAGAATGCGATCCAGATGTAATTTAATGCCATGGGGTGGATTTGGGAGGCTAAGATAATAAAAATATGTTGCGGGTTACGGGTTGCGAGGTGCGTGATGGGCCCCCCTGGCTTTGCTCACCGAAGTCCGCTTGATTCAGGACGCAGGTGAGGGGGTCTGGGGTGTGGGTCGGGTGGAGGGTGCAAGGCTTGGGGCGAAGGGCGAAGGGCGAAGGGCAAAGGGCAAGAATAGGATAGGGCAAGAGGGGGAAATTGTATTTTAATATACTATATCTAAGTCATAAAGGACTTCGTCGTTTCACTCCACAACCTTCATGACTTATTTCTTATTCCGGTAAATATACCAGTAAGCCAGCGGTATTAAGTAAAGGCTGACTACTGTGCCGAGCGACATCCCTCCTATCAGTGCCAGGGCTATCGGCCGCTGAAGCTCTGATCCGATGCCATGACTGAAGAGAATTGGCGCCGTCGATACCAGCGAAGCCAATGCTACCATGATAATAGGTTTAAGCCTCCTCGAACCACCTGTGTAGATGGCCTCTTTAAGACTCATCCCCCCCGCTCTGAGATTATTGATGGTATCGACCTTAAGGATCGAGTCGTTTATGATCACCCCCGACATCACTATAAGCCCGATCATAGTAATAATGTTTATTGTGCCTCCCCATAATTTCACCAGCAGAAGTGCACCTGCGATATCAATAGGGATCTCAAGCAGTACAATAAACGGCTGCAAAAGAGATTCGAATTGTGCTGCCAGGATAAAATAGAGTAAGAGGAGCGCCACAATAAGGATTATTGCCAGCTCACGGAAAAGCTTCTGCCCGCTCATAAGTGAACCGCTGAAAGAAACTGCCAGCGACGGATCGGATGTTATCAGATTTTTTATCTCACCCGTAACAACAGACGGTTTATTCGTTGTAATATCCATATTTACGGGAACATACTCGCCTGTCATACCTCCTTTGATAGTTTTGTAGTCATGAATGCGATGTATAGTTACTATCTCTTTCACCGGAATTAACTTCCCTTTTTTATTTACTACCGCTCCAGTCATTATGATCTCGCTTATTTGTTTCTCCCTGTCAGAAAGGACTATCGGAAGAAGCTCATATGATGCCCTGAGATCACCTATCGCATTTTTATTGAGCGATATTTTAAGAGTATTATACAGCGTCATCGGTTCAACATCATAAAGCAGGAGGCGGTCAGGATCAATCCTGATATCTATCTTGTCTTCAACAGGTGGATTTGAGATTCCCGCATCGGGCCACCTTTCGTGTAACTTGCCGACAATCCCCGTCATCACATCAACAGGAGGAACCTCTTTCTCCTTCATCAGACTGATTTCAGCTACCAGGGGTGTCTGAGTGGCAGAGAATATTTTCTCGAAAATATTCTTCTGAGCTTCAACGCTGATAAGGGCTGCTGGATAGTTACGGCTTATATATTCATAAGAGTTCTTTTCAATAAGTCCCCGCACACTGTAATCCCTGGCTTTGATATACACTTTCGATTGTGTATATGACTGGTCATAATCGCGGTTAAACAGGAACTGCTGTTCACCTATAAAAGAATTCGTCTGTAAAATTAGACCACTGCCTGATCCTGTCAATGCTTCCACTCTTCTCTGGTTCTCGCTGATGTCAATATTCTCGTTCCAGTCTACCGTAACAACAAGCTCATCCTGTCTTACAGCCGGGAACCTCTCCTTTTCCATTACAATGAACAACCAGATCATTAAAAGGATGATGGCAATGAATGAACCCATTGTGATTTTTCTGTACCGGAAGAAAAAATTCATCCCTCCCTCGTATCTTGCTTCAAGGTTTCTCAGGCTGATCTTCTTTACCAGTTTTGTCAATACACCTTCCCTCCCGTTTTTATAAAGAATGTAATAAATGGTCGGGAGAAGTGTGGTGCCGACCATCAGGGAAACTCCCTGTCCTATAACGATTGCAATAGCCTGGTCATAAAACAACGCACCTGATATTCCGCTCAGGAAGATCAGCGGTATAAAAACAGCACAAGTCACCAGTACCGATGAGATCAGCGGTGTTATAACCTCGTTTGTACCCCTGACACATGCATCGGAAAGAGACAAACCCCTGTCAATCCACTGGGTAATATTTTCGATTACAACTATTGAATTATCGATCATCATTCCTATTCCAAGGATCAGTCCTGCCAGGGAAATAATATTTATTGAGAGACCAACCAGATAAAAGAAGAGGAGGCTGATTACCAAGGTGGCGGGAATACTGAATCCTATTATCACCGGCGACTTGCCGTCTTTCAGGAAGAAGAACATCAGAAGGAATGCCAGTATTCCTCCTGCAAGAAGACTCTGCCTGAGGTTTGATATTGAATAATCAAGAAGGCGGGTCTGGTCCTGGGATATCTCAAACTGAAGCTGCGGATAGTCATTACGGAATATATTCAGTAATTCTGTCATCTGCTTTTCAAGATTCTCCATTCTTGCTGTCGATTCCTTGATTATAGCAAGAAAAACTGCCCGCCTGCCGTTTGAATAACAAGCTCCCCTTGTCCGCTCCTGTCTCAGACCGACATCAGCTATATCCTTGATTTGCAGTATCCTGTCCCCTTTCCTGATATAAATCTCTTTTACATCATCAAGTTCTTTGAGGTACGAGCTGAATTCGAGATTGTATAAATATTTCCCATCCTTCACCAGTATGCTTCCGATATTAATGTTGTTTATCTGGACAGCATCAGTAATATCCTCTGAAGTTATACCGAGGCTCGTCATTTTACTTTCATCAGGAGTGATGTATATCTCCCTCTTCACCTGCCCGGTTATATCTGCCATCCCTATCTCAGGCAGCTGTTCTATCCGCTTCCTGATGACCGTTTCGGCAAACTCACTCAGCTCTATGAACTTCTCGTCACCGGCCAGGGAATCAGCAAGGGTGATATTCAGCATGAATACGGGGATATCCGTGGCGCTTGCTTTTATTATCCTCGGTCTTTCGAGATCACGGGGCAGGTTATTCATGGCGCCGTCGACCTTTTCATTCACCTCCATGAAGGCCAGGTTGATATCGTTCCCGAATCTGAACGAGAGCCTGATCAGGGCGCTTCCGTTCCTTGATTCCGATTCAATGTTATCAAGTCCCGGCACCTGAAGCAGGTTGCGGCGAAGGACAGATACAACAGTATTCTCAATCTCTCTTGCACTTGCGTCGGGACGTGATATAGCAACAGTTATCTCGGGGATGTCAATATCTGGCATCAGCGAAACCGGCAGCTTGTTCGAAGCCACCAGTCCGAGCAGCAACAATGCCAGGAAGGTCATTATTACAGCTACGGGTCTGGTTATCAGGAATCTTACCATTTTTTATGTTTTGCGGGTCGTGCAGGTCGTGCAGGTCGTGCAGGTCGTGCAGGTCGTGCAGGTCGTGCAAGTCGTGCAGGTCGTGCAGGTCGTGCAGGTCGTGCAGGTCGTGCAAGTCGTTATTTATCTGGTTTCAAATACTTTATAAATTTACTGATACTATTGATTAACTGCTGAATCTTGTTTCTTCTTAATAAAACTTCATTAACCGAAATATATTCCTGGTCTTCCGCTATATAATACATATTTTTTATTTCACCCGCTGAACCTTTTGATATGTTCAGAAATTGTCGGAATTCTGCATCACTTCCCCTGCAGAATCCTTCACTTATATTATTCATAATAGATATACCAGCTCGTATAACCTGATCCCGGAAGCCAAAATCCCGACATTTTTTGAAATCCAGATAAACCTGATTAACGATTTCCCTGGACATTTTCCAGATGGCCAGATCCTCAAATTTTTAATTGTCCCCATTTTAGCACGATATTATTTTAAACTCATTTATCTCGACTTGCATGACCTGCATGACTTGCAGGACTTGCAAGACAAATTCTTTTCAGCATTATCGGTTGATACACAACCAACCCTGCCAGACTGAATATCAGGCCTCCAATTGTACCGGCGGCCAGAGCAAACCAGAATCTTTCATCTTTCCCGGTCAGTAAAAAAGGAATAAGTCCTACAATCGTTGCCAGAATTGAAAGTATGATAGGTACTATCTTCCCGTTAAAAGCTTTTAAATATGCTATACGCTCCGGTAACCGCGGATTTCGTCTGCGGAGGCTGTTATAGTCGTTCAGAATATAGAGGGTGGCATTTACAACTATACCGCAAAGAAGAATCATGGCCGCAAAAACACCCTCATCAGCCACTATATTGAAAATATGGAATGTTAAAAATACACCTATAAAGGAAAACGGGATAAGGCTGATCACAAGGAAGGGCTGACTGAACGATTCGAGAAAGATCGCGCAGATGAAGTATATGATCGCAATAACCAGGAAAATAAGCAGATAATTTGTTTTCTGCCGGTCCCACCAGTACGTAAATGAACTGCTACGGGCTGTATATCCCAGCGGCAGAAGTGCATTTGTCTCATCAATATTCCTGTCGAGAATAAGGTTCCCGAGCTCATAGTTGCCGATAAAATCATAGCCTACCGTGATAACATACTGCTGATCTTCACGACTGATAGTTGCATCGGATACCTCGCGGGTGATCCCCGAAAAGTCCTTCAGCTTTATGTAACCGCCCGACTCTGTTCTCAGTGGAGCGTTATTCAGACTCCAGTAGTCAAATTCATCCGACTGGAGGGATTTTATTGTCAGAGGAGCCATTACACCTCCCACATAAACAGTCTGTACCGGTAAAGTACCTCTCGAGTATCTGCCCGCCTCATTATATGCAAATGCAACATCAGATCTGCTTTCTGCGAGAGCAAACTTATCCATCCCGAGCCTGTTCCTGAAGTTTTTTCTTGTTCTTCCGATGATATAACTGCCATAATCAGCCCCGAGAAGATATACCTCTTTTATCCTTCCTTTTCCGCTTTTAATAAGCCTTTCCCGCAAATCCTCACAGTATCCATATAGTTCATCATAATTGTATCCTTTCATGATAAGCTTGTAACTTGTATTGATATAATCACTGTAGACCTGGTTGCTGAAAGGCTTCCCGACTCCGTATACCGATGCGCTGTAGCTGCCTATACCGTTCATATAATCTTCTATCCTGATCTTAAGAATGAAAGGAAAGACCGTATAATCGTACTCCGGTCCGAAGGTTATCTGAACTGCAGCTTCTTCAGCGTTGTAAATGCTTGTGGTGAACATTTCAATCTCGTCATAAGCGGCTAGCATATTCTCCAATCCTGCGCATGTGGCGTTTATATCTTCCGTTGTCAGTCCCTCTTCACTCAATTCTATTCGTACCGTCAATTGTGTCCTCTGTACTTCATCGGAACCTCCATAGTAATAGAACATGCTGTTCTTTGCCTTTTCGTAAAAAAGCCTGAATGTGCCGCCAAACAGTTTATTAACAACAGGCTTAATATCCTGGACATACTTCCGGTTACCCAGAGTCTTATTATAAAACCTCTGCAGGTTTGTACGATCCTCATCTTTTATCTGGTTCGTCGTGTCTTTTGGAAGTGAATCGGGAAGATAGAAAACCGGCAGGCCGAATACAAGAATGGCTGCTATAATAAAGGCAGCCCTGTGTTTTATAATGAAATTTATGCTTAACAGATATTTCTCTGTTGCCCTGACAATTCTCCTTTTCCTCCTTATGATCTGTGAATTATATAGCGGTCTTAGTCCGATCTTTTCAACAAGTGAAGGTATGAAGAAGAGAGCAACACCGAGCGACACCAGGAGATTGATGATCACCACGGCCGCGAAATCGGAGAGTGTCACTTTTGAAGCTTCATCAAGAAAGAAGATAACAGCCAGTGCCCCGATGGTGGTAAGAGTTGCAGCAAGAAGAGAAATTCCCACCCGCCTGTTCCTGTGGAACCTGATATGATCTGTCATCACAATGGTATTATTAATGATGATCCCGAACGAAACAGTTATGCCGGCAAGCGAATACAGATGTATCTCAAGCTTGAAGAGATAATAGAAGATGAAAGCAATCAGTATATTGGCTGTCAGGCTAATAGCTATAATAAGAAGGTACTTAAGCTCACGGCTTATTGCAAGTACAAACAGCAGCAGAAGGATAACAGAAAGAACAGTCCTGAAGATATTCTTTGATATCTCATCCTTCAGGTAAATGGTATTATCGAGCGATGTTCTGATACTGTAACCCGGAGGCAGCTCTTTTTTAATCGTCTCAGTAACTGATTTTACTTTCCCCGCCACTTTAATGGTATTTACATTCCTCCCTGCACTGACATTAATATTTATCGTATTCAATCCGTTAATGCGGTAATAGTTATTGGGGCACTGATCCTGCAGTTTTATATGTGCAACGTCGGTAAGATGGATTATCCGTCCCGATACTTTTCCAACAGGAATATCCTCCCACCTGAATAAGGGGGAATCGTTGCCTTCAAGAGTCAGGTATATTCTTTTATCATATCCCCGGGACGATATATCTTCAGCGCCCCCCAGTTCAAGTTCAAGAAGATAATTGCTGACGGAGTTGTTAATTGCTGCCGGGCTTATGTCCAGGGAAGAAAGCTTTTGCTGATCATACGTAACCTCCCATTCCTGCGGAGTGGATCCATAGATATTAACACTATAGACACCCTCCACAACAGCTATGGCAGGTTTTATCAACTCTTCGGCGATATTATAAATATATGAAGGACTGGCATTACCGTTAAGCTGGAAGCTCAGTATTACGGAACCGGTCTGATTCGAGGGCATATTCATTACTATTACAGGGTATGAGACTCTGTCCGGAAGCCTTTTTACCGATTCACGCAGAAGGGAGGCAATCTCGAATCGTTTGGCGTTGAGATCCACATTCTTATCGAGTTCGACAGTAACCGAGCCTCCCTCATTAATTGTGGAGGAAGATATTTTCTTTACACCCGAAACAGTTGTAAGAATACCCTCAAGCACTGTTGTAACCTCCTGTTCTACAACGCGGACCGGGGCTTCGGGCCATGTCCATGAGATTGTAAGAGAAGGCAGGTACCTGGTGGGATTAAGCTGTAAAGAAAGCAAAGGGATCATTGCCGCCCCGACAATGATCAGTACAACAAAAAGGATATTGACGGTGAATGTTGAGAGAAAAGAACTGTAATGAGGTTCTTTTTTCATTGCTCCCTCACTATTGTTTCGTGTGCAAGGTTCACATTGCCGCTTACAATTACCAGGTCGCCCGGTTCAAGACCCTCTTTTATTGAAATGCTGGCGCTGTTCTCGAATTCCACAGTAACGTATTTCCAGATAGCCAGGGAATCCTGCCTGACGAAGATCACATCCTTACCCTGACGTATCACAAGAGCTTCTTTAGGAACAACCAGCCTGTCAGGGACAGGTTTCCTGATAACCACTCTTACATTCATCCCGTCGATAAGGCGGCCGTTATTCCTGAACCCGCCTCTTACCTTTATCATGCCCGATTCGTCAACCTGCGGATTTATCTGGCTGATGGTGGCTGTAATAAAGGTGCTGTCGTTTATAAAAGGAATTATTCCCACTGGCATTCCTTTGCTTATGAAGCTGAACTCAGACTCAATGACCGGGAACTCAACTTCCATCATCTCATCAAAAATTATTGTACAGAGGCTGTTATAGTTTTGTGACGGGTTCCATTGTCTGGCATCAAGACCGGCCACGGTACCGCTGATCGGAGCATGAATACGCGTATTATTAAAATTGAATTGTGCAGCTTCCAGGGAGATTGAGGCGCTGGTCAGCCCGCTTCTGATCTGTGAATATTTAATAACAGTTGGTGAAAGACCTGTTGTATCTTCCGTAAGATGATATGAAAGAAGATCATCCTTAAAATTTATTAATGCTTTTTCATATTCCTCTTTCGCCTTGCGCAGCTGTGAACCGAATTCAAAATCTTCAATTACGGCTAGCAGGTCCCCTTCCCGGACCTTCTGGCCGTTATGAATATATAGTTCTTTAATGATACCGTTTACCTTGAATGGCACCATTGCCTTTTGAGAGGCGTACGCTTTACCATTGCTGATAAGCTCGTGGTAGAAGGTTGAAGGTTCCAGTTTAATTGTTTTCACAAGGACAGCCTCGGGCTTTGAAGAGCGGCGTGCCATCTCCTCTAGGTTTTCAGCTATTTTGGGTTTGCATGAGAAGAAGCATACCGTGATCAGAAGCACACTGACAGTAATTCTGACTTTCATCTTATAACAGACTTAAAATGAGAAATGTATTAACAGATAATAAAGTTATGCAAGATTTTTGAATTATGGCAGCCTTTTGACTAAAAGTTTCGTTGATATCCCGGTTCAGACAACTTACTTACAGTAAGCCTTTGGTTCTTGACCGACATAGTCGGCTTCATCCAACCTGTCGGTGAGCAAAGCCGGTGACCGGTGACTGGCTTTTGATGGAGTCCTCTCTCTATCACATCTTCACACTTATATTTTAAGCTGTTTCAAATAACACAATATGTATTCCAATAGTTTCGGTTATTTGTTTTTAAAGGTTACGAACATATATATTGGATTATTATAGTTGATATTCCTAAGGCTATCGACAAACATTTCAAGTTTCTTTTTTCTTT
>Ga0172363_10005567_pt1 | contig 10168 bp, 10 predicted proteins | sample LakKivs2_kivu2a2_FD_114541 | JGI IMG/M metagenome (GOLD analysis project Ga0172363, IMG submission 114541) | Sediment microbial communities from Lake Kivu, Rwanda - Sediment s2_kivu2a2 | ecosystem: Environmental > Aquatic > Freshwater > Lake > Sediment | place: Rwanda: Western Province, Lake... | reverse complement strand
GTGAAAGCGCGCAACCGTGAACGGGGCAGGGTCGCTGCCCCGGGCCAGGCTCAAACCAAACCAGTTATCGCGAGTAGCGCCCGAATCCTGGATGGCGTTTTCCATCGCGCCGCGATAAGAGGGACCGAAGGCTTGCATCGTCTCTTCCGCGAGGGACCACAACTGTTTCTTGTCAATCATGATTCTCTCCTTAGTCGTCTAGATGAACCCAAGTGCGCCAAGCTGCCTTTTCACTTCCTTCGATTCTTCCGCTGTCAGCTCTCGCAGCGGGGGCCTCACGCGCCCCGCTGGCACCCCTCTCAGGTTCAACCCTGCCTTGAAGTAGGCAGGCGTGATGCCGTCCTTGAACACCACGCGAATGCGGTTGATCAACTGCTGCAGGGATCGCGCGCGCTCCACATCGCCTGCCATAAACGCGTCGTACAGCGCGCGGAACGTCTCTGGAAATACGTTCGAGTTCCCCGAGACTTGCCCCACGGCTCCCAGCGCAAGCGCAGGCAACATCAGGCCATCCACTCCGTTCAGAACTATGAACCTCTCTCCTCCGGCTTCAATATACTCCTGAAGGCGCATCAAGTCCGGGTTGCTCGCCTTCATGCCGACGATGTTCGGCGCCGCGCCGAGCAGGCGCTTCAGAAGCGCGGACGAGACGTCGTTCCTGGCATTTGCGGGGATCGTGTAGAGAAATGTCGGGAAATCGGGCACCGCCTTGGCGATAGAGACGAAATGGCCAAACAGTGCATCGTCGTCAAGCGTGAAATAGTAAGGCGTGACGACAGATGCCGCCGTTGCGCCCGTGCGTTCTGCGTGGCGTGTCAGCTCAATCGTGTCCGCCGTACTGATGCAGCCGGTGTGTGCGATCACGGGTGCCCGGCCGGCCACGTGCTCGATCACCGCCTCGCACAGCGTTTTGCGTTCCGCCACGCTGAGCAGCATGCCCTCTCCGGTCGTCCCTCCCACCATCAGGCAGTCAATCTGCCTGGAGAGAAGAAAATCCACCACCCGGCGAGTGCATTCAAGGTCAATGAGATTCTCCTCGTTGAAAGGTGTTACGATAGGACAGATGATGCCGTGAATGTCAGGGAGTTCCACCAGCGTGGCAGCGTGGCAGGAGGGATGGGCGGGGCCGGGTTCAAAGATGGGCTGCGAGTGGTACATGGACTACCTCCTGTAACCTCTGGTCAGGATTGTACCAGGCAAGCTATCAGAAGACAAGGCGACCCAACTCCACCTCGGTGAGCCTTTATCGTTGCTCTGGCCAGGGCATGCGTCGCCTGGCGCACTGTGCTATAATATCTACATGATCTCAGCATCTATCAGCGTTGATCTGCGTGCAACAATCCAAATCTGGTTTCGGCAGGAGACCACCCTATGGAGGAATACTAGATGAGACAGGTTGAGATTCACGCACCCCAGGACGTACGCCTGATCGAGTCGCCGCGTCCCACTCCGGGGCCGGATGAGCTCTTGATCGCCGTGGCGCGCGTCGGCATCTGCGGCTCCGACCTCCACGCCTATCACGGGCAACATCCCTTCATCCAGTTGCCTGTCGTGCCAGGCCACGAGTTCGCTGGCGCCGTCGTCGAGGTGGGAGCGCACGTGCAGGGCTTTACGCCCGGCCAGCGCGTCACCGTCGAGCCCTCACTCGTATGTGGCACCTGTTACAACTGCACGCACGGTCGCTACAACATCTGCGAGCATCTGCAAGTCATCGGCTGCCAGACCGTTGGCGCGATGGCCGACTACCTGGCCGTTCCCGCGGTCAAAGCCTTGCTTCTGCCCGACAGCGTGACCTGGGAGCAGGCCGCTTTGCTCGAGCCGCTGGCCGTCGGCGTTCATGCTATTCGCATAGCCAAACTCCAACCAGGGGCGAACGTGCTCATCCTGGGTGCAGGCACGATCGGCCTCATGACGTTGCAGGCCGCCAAAGCGCTGGGCGCGGGCCGCGTGATGATCTCGGACCTCCTGCAGGAGCGGCTCGACCTGGCGCTCGAGTTGGGTGCGGACGAGGCCGTCAATCCTGCGACGGCCGACCTGGCAGAGGCGCTGGAAAGGGCGTTTGGGCCCTGGCGAGCCGATACAATCGTCGAATGCGTGGGCGTCGCCGCGACGGTGCGCGACGCGGTGCGCGTCGCCCGCAAGGGCACGCGCATCGTGCTCGCCGGCGTCTTCGAGGGGGAAGTGCCGGTGAGCCTGGGCCTGGTGCAGGACCGCGAGTTGGAGCTGGCCGGCACGCTCATGTACGCGGACGGTGATTTCCCGGCCGCGCTCGAGTTGGTGCGCTCCGGCAAGGTGAGGGTCGAGCCGCTGGTCACGCATTGCCTGCCGCTGGACCAGGCGGCGCAGGCTTTCGCCATCGCCGACAGCCGCGCCGGCGCGCTGAAGGTGCTCCTGGAGGTCAGCGCAGTCGTTGTGTAGGGGCAACCCTTGCGGTTGCCCTCCCTTGCGGTTGCCCGCCTGTGCGGTTGTCCATCAATATAGTTGGAGGTGGGGCAGGGGCAAGCCCTGCCCCTACCGACGGAGGTTGACATGACGGTCCAATACGACTCAAACCAGCACCATCGGCGTTCCATCCGGTTAAAGGGGTATGATTATCGCCTACAATAACCGGTGCTTGTTTGACCATTGTGCTCGGCCCAAAAAACGCGGCGTCGCCCAGCGCCTCTACTGCCTTCTTCCCTTGAACGACAACAAAACGCCACGGCTGCATATTCCGTGCTGAGGGGCGCTGTGTGACTTTTGTCGTAGACAGGCAATCGCCTTTCTGCTATACTGAGAATAGAAAGGCGGTCGTTTTATTTATGGAGAGTTGGGCATTACCTGAGATCAACGTGGCTTTGTGCGACCGGTGCGGCACCTGCGTCGAGTGTTGTCCGGCCGGCGCGGTCGAGATGGGAACGGAGGGGCCGGTCATCGTCCGGCCAGCGGACTGCACGTACTGTGCGTCCTGCGAATCGCTCTGCCCCCAGCGAGCCATCACCTGCACTTACGAGATCGTGTGGGGGCAAAAGGAGGAAAGTCATGCCTGTACAGATTGCTGAGAACGTCTATTGGGTGGGTGCGGTGGACTGGGAGGTGCGCAACTTTCATGGGTATACGTATCATACCCACCGGGGCACTTCGTACAACGCGTACCTGATCGTGGACGACCGCATCGCGTTAGTGGACACGGTGATGCCGGGGTTTGAGGGCGAAATGTTCCGCCGCATCGCCGAGGTCGTGGACCCGGCGCGCATTGACTATCTCATCGCCAACCACGGGGAATTGGACCACTCGGGCGCCATCCCGGCCGTGTTGGCCCGCGCACCTCAGGCGACGCTGGTGCACTCGAAGCGCGGCGCCGATTCCTTCGGCAAGTACTTCCCGGACGGCTGGAAGGAGCAGACCGTCGGCACCGGCGACACGATCTCGCTGGGGCGCAAGACGCTGGCCTTCCTGGAAGCGCCGATGTTGCACTGGCCTGACAGCATGTTCACCTACATGCCCGAGGACCGGCTGCTCCTGCCGAACGACGCCTTTGGGCAGCACCTGGCGTCTGCTCACCGTTTCACCGACGAAGTGGATCCAGCGATCCTGTGGGACGAGGCGCGCAAGTATTTCGGCAACATCCTGGTGCCCTTCAGCAAGTTGATCGTGCGCAAGGTGGAGGAAGTTCAGCACATGAAGCTGGAGATCGCGACGATCGCGCCCAGCCACGGGCTCATCTGGCGCAAAGACCCGCTCCAGATCGTCGAGCAGTACGTGCGCTGGGCCAACGGGGAGGCCAGGCCACGGGCGCTGGTGGTGTACGAGACGATGTGGGGCAGTACGGCCGAGATGGCCCGCGCCATCCTGGAGGGGATCACCGAGGTGGGGGTGGAGGGGCAGCTCTTCGCGGTGCCCCAGACCGACCACACGACGGTGGTGGGGGCCTTGCTGGAGGCCCGGGGCATCGTCGTGGGGTCGGCCACACACAACCGGCGACCGCTCCTGCACATCTCGGCGTTGATGGAGGATCTGATCGGGCTGCGGCCGGTGAAGAAGATCGGGGCCGCCTTCGGCTCCCACGGCTGGGGGGGTGGAGCGGCGCCGCTCCTGGAGAAGGAGCTGCAAGAGGCCGGGATTGAGGTCGTGCAGGAAGGGCTGGCGCTGGCCTGGCGGCCGACGCCGGAGGAACGGGAACGGGCGGTGGCGTTTGGGCGGACGATGGGAACGCGGATCGCAGGACAGTAACGGATCAGGGGGGCTGGGGCGGACGATGGGAACGCGGATCGCAGGACAGTAACGGATCAGGAAGGGAAGGGAAGGAAGGGGGGTGGTGATGGACTTTGAAGATGTGTGATGCTGGTGAGTGGTACGGGCGTTGGTTTGAGGATAAGGTCAGTTTCTGCCAATCGAAGGAGGGACAGTATGCCACCACATTGTGATACGATGGATGGGCCGGTCGTCAAGGCTGCCAGAAAAGCACTGGAGGCCGGCAACGTCAATCTCATTCTCCCGTACGTGCCCAAAGAGGGGGAAGGGGAGGTCACACATGCCTTCGAGAGGGTCGTGCGGGCGAGGAAGGGTGACGCCGCAGCCAGGGAGGTCGCCGACCTGTACTTCTTTGAAACGGTCGTGCGCATCCATCGGGCTGGTGAGGGCGCGCCGTATACCGGCTTGAAGCCGGCCGGTCTCGACGTGGGGCCGGTGATCCCGGTGGCCGAAGAGGCGATCGAGACCGGCTCGCCCGACGCGCTGCTGGACCTGCTGGCGGACGTCGTGCGCACCGAGTTCGAGCACAAGTTCGAGCACATGATGCACTTGAAGGCCCACGCGGACCGGGGCGTGGACGAGGCCAGAGCGTACGTCAGCGCCATGTTGGGGCTACAGGTGCACGCGCACGGGCTGTACGAGTACGTCAAGGCCGGGCCACACGGGGGCCATCAGCACAGGTGACAACGGATGTCAACGGATGAAAAACGGATAAACGGATGAAGGGTGGATCAATGATGGTTCGACAGATCGTGCGGATTGATGAGGAGTTATGTAACGGGTGCGGCGCGTGTGTGACGCCGTGCGCCGAGGGGGCGATTGTGCTGGTGGACGGCAAGGCGCGGGTGGTGCGCGAGGAACTGTGCGATGGCGCAGGCTTTTGTCTGGGCGTGTGTCCCACCGGCGCGCTGAGTGTCGAAGAACGGGAGACGGTGCCCTTTGACGAGCGCGCAGCCGAAGCGCTGATGGAGGCGCGGGGCAGACGCTACGTCGAGCAGTCCTGCTTCGTCTGTGGGCAGGGCGAGGACAGCCGGGTCTTGTTGCCCTGCCGCAAGGGCGGCGCAAGCCTGTGGGTCTGCACCCGTTGCCTGCCGGCGCTCATCCATGGATAGGATTGAGAAGAGTGGTGTGATGTACGACGATTTCAGCGCCAATTACGACCGGTTTGTGGACTGGCCGGGCCGGCTGGCGGCGGAACTGCCCTTCGTCGAGCGGGAGTTGCAGGCGGTGGGGGCACGCCGGGTGCTGGACGCGGCGTGTGGGACGGGGATGCACGCGGTGGCGCTGGCCGAGCGCGGGTACGAGGTGGTGGGGGCCGATCTGAGCGCGGAGATGATCGAGCGGGCACGGACCAACGCGGCGGCGGCAGGGGTGGAGGTGCGGTTTGTGGTGGCGGGGTTTGGAGAGCTGAGTGCCACCCTCACCCCGACCCTCTCCCTGGGAGGGAGAGGGGGAAAGACCCTCACCCCGACCCTCTCCTTGGGAGGGAGAGGTGGGGAGGCCCTCACCCCCGGCCCCTCTCCCTGGGAGGGAGAGGGGAGTCGTCTCCCCTCCCTCGCAGGGAGGGGCAGGGGGAGGGTGGGGCCCCCTTTTGACGCGGTGCTGTGCCTGGGCAATTCGTTGCCACACCTGCTGACACCTGAGGGACTGGTGGCGGCATTGGCGGACTTTGCCGCAGTCTTGCGGCCGGGAGGGCTCGTGCTGGTCCAGAACCGCAACTTCGAGGCCATACTGGCGCGTCATGAAAGGTGGATGGAGCCGCAGGCACGCCGGGAAGGGGAGGTGGAGTGGCTTTTCCTGCGCTTCTACGACTTTGAGCCTGACGGGACGCTGACGCTCAACCTGGTGACGCTGCGACGGGAGGGAATGGGCGGATGGCACCAACGGGTCGCGGCTACGAGGCTGCGGCCATGGCGCCAGGCGGAACTATTGGCGATGTTGGGCGCGGCTGGTTTCGGGGAGATTACGTGGTGGGGGGACATGCAGGGTGTGCCTTTCGATCCCGAGGCCAGCCCCAATCTGGTCGTGACGGCGAAGTTGGTAGATTGGTAGACTGGTCGCTGGCAGATTGGTAGACTGGTAGTCGGATGATACCAGTGTACCAGTGTACCAATATACCAATATACCAATATACCCGGTACCATATAGGAGGACAGATGAGCGAATATGTCAACAATCGAGCCAAACGGCAGGAGGTCCTAAAGGGGCTGCTCCGCCAGTTGCACGAGGGGAGGACGGTCGAGGAGGTCAAGGGAGAGTTTGCGGCGCTGCTGGCGGGCGTGAGCGCGACAGAGATTGCCGAACTGGAGCAGGCGCTCATTGCTGAGGGGCTGCCGGAGACAGAGATCAAGCGGCTGTGCGACGTGCACGTGGCGGTGTTCCGCGAGTCGTTGGACGCGCAGACCAGGCCGGAGACGGTGCCCGGCCATCCGGTCCATACCTTCCGCGCCGAGAACGCGGCGGCGGCGAAGGTGCTGGATGCACTGCAGGCAGCGCTGGAGGCGCTCAAGGTCACACCCGGTGCGGCCCAACTGGAACGGGCACGTGAGCGCCTGCAGCAATTACGAGAGTACGAGAAGCATTACCTGCGCAAGGAGAACGTCCTGTTCCCCTACCTGGAGCGGCACGGCTTCTCGGGGCCATCGTCGGTGATGTGGGCGATCCACGACGACGTGCGCGCCGGGTGGAAGGCGCTCGAGGCCTTGCTGGCTGCTGGTCCCGGCGAGAACCTGGCTGCCTTTAACGCCCGGCTAGACGAGATCTTTGGGCCACTCAGCACGGCGATCCGAGAGATGTTCTACAAGGAAGACACGATCCTCTTCCCCACCGCGCTGCAGATGCTGACGCAGGAGGAGTGGACGGCTATCCACGCGCAGGAGCCGGAGGTGGGTTATTGCTACGTGGAGCCCGGCGGACAGGCGCCACCCGAGGTTGCCCCGCCACCGGTTACGGCTCCGGCTCCTGCCGAGGGGCAGATTCCTCTGAATACGGGCGCGTTGACTGTGCAGGAGGTCAACTGGATGCTGACGCACCTGCCGGTAGACATCACCTACGTGGACAGGGACGACGTGGTCCGCTTCTTCTCCGAGACTCGTGAGCGCATCTTCCCGCGCTCGCCAGCGATCATCGGGCGCAAGGTGCAACAGTGCCACCCGCCCGCCAGCGTGCACCGCGTGCAGCGCATCCTGGACGATTTCCGCGCCGGGCGGCGCGACGTGGCCGAGTTCTGGATCCAGATGGGGCCGGCTGATGCCGGGGGCAAGTTCGTCCTCATCCGCTACTTTGCCTTGCGGGACGAGCGGGGGGTGTACCAGGGCACACTGGAAGTGACGCAGGACATTGCCCACATCCGCACGCTGGAGGGGGAGCGGCGGCTGTTGGACGAAGGGGAGTAGCAAAGTGCGCATCCTGGCGGTCATCAGCGGCGAATACGGGCAGCGGCACGTGGACAACCTCCGCGCGCATGGCCCGGCTGACTGGCAGGTGGAAGTGTGGCGGGCGCCGGGCGTCCTGCCGCCTGTGCTGGATTATCCGGAGGACTACCTGCCGGAGTCGCTTCCACCTGCCGATCTGATCCTGGCCTTCGGCGAGCACAGGGGCGTGGCAGAGTTGATTCCAGAGGTGGCGCGGATGACCGGTGCGCGGGCGGTCATCGCGCCGGTAGACCGTGAGGAATGGCTGCCCCGAGGGCTGGCCCGCCAACTGCGGGGGTGGCTGGCCGAGATGGGCGTGGCCTGCGTGACCCCCAAGCCCCTCTGTTCACTGACGGAGACGCACTACAACGTGCGCCGCCACCGGATGGCCTACGACGATCCGCTCATCGCCGGGTTTGCCCGCTACTTTGGCCGGCCCGAGTTCCGCATCGCTGTGGACTCTGAGGCGCGGGCGATCACCGGAGTTGAGGTGGTACGGGATGCCTGCTGCGGCTGTGCCCGGTACGTGGCGCAAGGGTTGGTGGACGTTTCTGCGGACGACGCGGAGCAAGAGGCGGGGATGCTGCACCACCACTACCCGTGCCTGGCCTCGATGGGCGTGGACCCAGACTTTGGCGACACGCTGATGCACGTCTCTGGAAACATCCTCAAGGATCAGGTCGGGGAACAGGTGCGGCCGTACAGGTGGGTAGTTTACATCGTCCCCGGTTGAGGGGGACTTTCCGGCCCCGGACAAGCCCTACAGCGGCACATAATATGCTCCTCAGTCTTCGGGCGGGTGCCACCCGGCGAGAACCCAGTAACTGCGGACAGTGAGCATGTCTGGGTCGTCGCTGAGGTGTAGCGCGGCAACGGTTGCCCGGCCTGTGGGGGTCAGGCCGATGATGCGCAGGCCGTCTTCGCTCCAGCGGAGATGCTCGCGCCAGACCTGAGTGCGCGGGTTGAACAGCGGAGCAGTCTGACCGGTCAGCGGGTCGGGGGCAGCAGTTTTGTCGCTCTTGTGCCGGTTGCAGAGGGGGCAGGCCAGCCACAGGTTGGCTTCGTCATCGCTGCCGCCCTGAGCGCGTGGGACAATGTGCTCGATTTCCAGCCGGGCCATTACCAGGTGTTGCGGACTCAGGCAATAGCCGCAGCGGTTGTGTGCAGCGGCGCGGACGCGCTGTTCGATCTCGGCAGGAATCCTGTCAGGCATTGCTCAGCGGTGGGCGCAAGCCACGCCGGACGGCGATGTGGAGGGCCTGGGCTTTGCGCACCAGGCCATGCCGGTAGATTTGCATCAGGGCATCCAGGCGGATCTGACCGTACCGGTCCAGCGCGCCCTCTCGGTTGGCCGCGAGCAGAGCGCCAAGCTCTACCTGTTCAGCCGGGTCCATCTGCATATCACACAGCGCCAGCACCTCGTCATCGGGCAAGGACGCCACCGGCGGCTCAACAGTCACCTGTTCCAACCATTCGGCCAGTACGTCCTCCATCCGCTGGTGCGTCTGTGCCGCCACGTAAGCCGCATTGCGCGTCACCCGCTCTGAGACTGCAAGAGTCACAATTTCTGTCATTGTTCTTTCTCCTTACCGAACTGCCCTCTGTCGGGCGTAGCACGCGGCCTGGCGCAGAGAGGCCTGGATGCTATTATACTGTGTTGCCGGACGAGTGGCAAGTGTGGGGTGCGGGCCGTAGACTGTTGTCGGGCGAAATGTTATGGTAGAATGGACAAATGGCGAATACCGAATAGCGAATGGCGGATGACGAATGGCGGATGGAGGATAGAGAGTGGAGTGGGTCGAGTGGCACGTACAGAACCTGGATTGCGAGCACGATGCCGACGCCGTCCGGCGTAGCCTGCAAGGCTTCCCCGGACTGGTCGGAGTGAACGTGTACCCCAGGTCGGCCAGGGTGCGGTTGGAGTTCGACCCGGCCACCACCGACGCTGGGGCACTCAAGGACAGGTTGGGGCAGGCGGGTTTCCCGGTGCAGGAGAGCCTGGAGGCAGTCGGGCCGCCAGCGCCCTGGCGCAATCCTAAGGTGCTGACCTCGCTGGCCTCAGGCGCGCTCCTGCTTGCCGGCTGGCTCGCCGGATTGGCCGGCGCCCCGCGACTCATATCCATCGCTGTCCACGTCTTGGCCATCGTCATCGGCGGCTACTTCTTCGGCCGGGAGGCGCTCGAGGAACTGGTCTTCGAGCGGAAGATTGGCATCGAGTTGCTGATGAGCGTTGCGGCGGTCGTGGCGGCGTTGATGGGCCAGGCCGCCGAGGGAGCGATGCTGGTCTTTCTCTACTCTATCTCCGAAGCCGCCGAGGGCTATACGGAGGACAAGACCCGTGCAGCTATCAAGGCGCTGATGAGCCTGGCGCCCCGGGTGGCGTTGGTGCGCCGGGATGGCCGCGAGGAGGAGGTGCCGGTCGAAGAGCTGCAGGTGGGTGACGTCTTCATCGTCAAGCCCGGCCAGACGGTGGCCACCGACGGCGTGGTGATCGCAGGGCAATCCAGTGTGGATCAGTCGCC
>Ga0172363_10005566_pt1 | contig 10169 bp, 17 predicted proteins | sample LakKivs2_kivu2a2_FD_114541 | JGI IMG/M metagenome (GOLD analysis project Ga0172363, IMG submission 114541) | Sediment microbial communities from Lake Kivu, Rwanda - Sediment s2_kivu2a2 | ecosystem: Environmental > Aquatic > Freshwater > Lake > Sediment | place: Rwanda: Western Province, Lake... | reverse complement strand
GTTTAGTTAGAGCAAAAAAAAAGAGGAGGTGGAGACAAGCTCCACCCCCTCTCGGTATCTCTACATCTGTTGTCTACTAGACCGGCAGGCCTTCATCACTGGCATCTTCTGCTATGCTGGCGCCGATTGCCGCCTTTCCGGATTTGACCGGAGCGCCAGATGATCCATCTGCCTTCTGATACTCACGAGCCTTCTTGATGCACGCCCTTGTCATGTCGATCACTGCCGATTCCTCCATGCCTGTGTACTTTGCCACGTACTGGGATGAAGAAGCCTGCGTGAACCCATCCTTCTCGAATGCTTCTATGGCCTTGACGTAGATCAACGCCTGAAGCTCAGGAGACGGTTCTGATCGATTGTAGCGCTGGCCGTTGGACAACTGCGCGTTGCTCGCATTCACGATGACGCGCTCGTCGGCTGAGCCGTCCTTCGTCCAGATTCCCATGCCCGCGTTGAAATCAGGGAACAGGTTGATTCCGGTTTCTTTGCTGCTGATCGAGATCCGCAGGTTGGCGATCGGAGCCCATGTTCCACCTTTTTCCTCGTTGTGCTTCTCCTGCAGGTTCGGCTTATAGCACGTAACCTTGATGTCAAGCACATCCGACAACGTCTTCATGCTGTTCATACAGCTGCTCCTTTGATAAAAGGTAAGAGGTAAAAGATAAAATGAAAAGTGATTGTGTGTAGCTAACACTAACTACACACAACCAATAACACAACTAATTAAAAGTGATTAATACTTCGCCATCCTATCCCATCCTTTACAACTATTAACGGAACCTGAGCCTTGTTATCATCTTGAGATGCCACTAACATCTCTTTTGCTGTTTTTGCTCTTGTGGCTACGAGTGAGAACCCACCCCAGCCCCTTCGAACAAAACAGCACATTGGAACAGTTGTACTATCTAGGAATCCACTGTAGAGTTCTTGAATATGTACTACAGATGCAGCACACATTGCTACGATCTCTACTATGTGAACTCCTGGTTTCTGATCTTTCTTATTCTCGCTATTAAGTCTTGAAATGATCTTGTTGATATCTGTCATCTCGTCATATGGTTCTTCTGTGATATCTATGATGGAGTTCCATTCTCTAGATCCATACTTCCTCTTGTATATCTTGTTGAAGGCTGCTCCATTTTTGTGAAGATTTACTTCTATGGTTGATATTCCCATTAGATTTCCTTTCCTTCGATATTTGGAAGATGTAGGAATTCATCATCCTGATCTGCACTGGCTTCATATTCTTCAGCTTCATCAAATGGATCTGATAACAACAGCTCAGACTGTTGTTCCTGATCAAACTCATCGGCTTGTTCAGTGTAGAAGTTGCGCTTTGTTGGAAAGTATGGTGAATCTTGTTTCGGACGAATCTCTACATACCACGATTCTTCATGAACTCCAGCATTCCATATATCTGAAGCCCAATTGTTGGACTCTTCAATAGACTTTATACTTAGCTCATCTTCGTGTCTGTTAGTAGTCATCACTTCGTAGATGAACTTCCAGAACGATTGTACCTGGTTGTATCTGTAGGTAACTTCAAAATAGTGCCATAGAAGCTTCAGCTCTGTTGGACAGATGCTGTTAACTACTTGAAGTATTGTTGATGAGAATACATTAAAGATGTCTTTTTGATCTTCAGTTATCTCACAGATATCGCTGATTTTCCTCATTGCAGGATATAGCTGAAATGGTTCTTGCAAACCAGTTACCAGCGTTTCTGCAAGGTCGTCCATCACGCTATCCGGAGTTGTCGCATCGACATGACTTCGTTTCATATCTGTATGCGTATAGCTGAATCTTCTCTTTTGATGTGCTTTCCAAATACGTATAAAATCTTTAGGCAGTCCTTTCAGATTGGTAATGTATCCAAGCTCTACTGCTTTTTCAACTATTTCGATACACTTCCAATACTTGCGACTGGAATGGAATGATGTACATACTGTTGGATCAATGGCCAAGAAGCCATGACGATCGTTGAGTATGTAGTTTACTATGTTGCACGCTATCTCTTTGTCGTGTGCATAGAACTTGAATAGTTCATTGATCTTATCCATATTGTATCTATTTCCTGTAGAGCTGCTGTAGAGATCGTTCTCCCGTATTGTTGATATACTCTTCAGGACCATATTTAACTTATTTCTATCTAATCTGTTGTTCTTCAACATCAGATAGAGATTGATATAGTTGCCATTCTTAATACTGAGGTATGCTTCTATGATTCTGACTACTATAGTCTCATCTTGAAGCTTTTCCATAAGGAATGCTTCTACAGTATCCATATCATCTTCGTAGATATTGAGTACTGCTTTTGTACCCATTACCCTTGATGATGTATAGTTTTGCCACCAGCTGAATGATTTGAAATGATTCCTCATAGACTTGTGGGTAATTATACCAGTTCTCTTATCTATGGTTCCGTAGATACCAGTACATCTCTGTATCTTTGATCTACCTATGGCTCGCTTCGGCTGGCCGTGTACATCTTCATGCCATCTATTTGAGATAAGCATTGGGTCATTAATACCCATTATTGTTGCTTGCTCAAATGGAGCGATGTCCCCATTCCTGTTCATTGGAACATCGTAGTCAATCATGTGATACAATGGATGATCTTGGTCGAACCTACGTCCGTTAAGCGAGAATTCATCACCAGTGACCTGGTGATTTGTTAGCGCTTCGAACTGATATATACGTGAAGCAAATGGGTTAGATGTGCTTCTAGTCTCAAACTCTGTCCAGATCTCACCATCTTTACTTACACTTGTACTTGGATACATATTGTACTCATCTTTGTGCGATCTGCACAATGTACAATTGTATTCAGGTATTACCTTTCTGGTAACTTTGAAATTCTTTCCAATTGTTGTTTCTTGGTCTTCTACTTTCGTAAAACAACAGTAAGCAAATCCTATCTTACTATTCTTACATTTATTAATGTAATTCGCCACGAACAGCCCCTTTTCTGGTGGTTAGTATAACCATTTGTTCAGTTTATCTTGCATAGCAGATTCTGATAGTTTTCTAAGATAGAGTGGTTCTCCAAAATGTCCATCATCACATGTGCTACTAAGACATAATCCAAATTTATAAACTGTTGAATCACAACTGAATGCTAAGAAATCCCATGTCTGCAAATTGCAGTTATCTCGTATTGGGGTCCCCGTAGACATATTAATCTGTTGTGTACAAGATTCAATTATTAAGTAATCTGATTTTGACCAACCAGTGTAATTAATATATCCTTTAGTTACATCTGTCATCAAATAATGCATACCACCAGAATTATCTGCTACCCATTCTTCTCGAAATATATAAACTGCATCATCTGTGAATTTAACAAATTGTGGATATATCCATTTAGGATTAGCTGCAGGTCCAACTTGATACTTAACTCCAAGATCTGTATAGCTTCCAACTATCCATTCCTGATATTTCTCGAATGCTGATTTATCTGGGGCTAGCGGAGAACACCCAATAAAACATAAAATAAATACAAGGATGATTATCCTCATAGCTATCTCCAAGGGTAACGGTGAATGTTTATACCTTCTCCTATCTTCATTATGTAACCGATTCTGCTGGAATTCTTAATGTGGTATTGGGGGCTGCCCTGCGAAGATCCGCCTTCATCATCGACTCGAGCAGGACGAGGTAATTCACCGCATCGCCGATCTTCTCCTCGATCATGGGAACACTGGGTTGACGCATATCCCAGTGCTTCACAATGTCGAGGATCGACACCATATGCTTGGCGAACATTCCGATCAGCGCCTGCTGGCGAGAGCAACCGAGCATGTCGGCGGCGCAGTTGAAGTTTTCCATACGGCATCCGCTTGCCGCGTATTCAGCGCGCTTTGAATCAAGAACCTTCTTGATCAGTGCAATACGATTCTCAAGAACAGCGGTGAACTCATCAGCGCTGACGAATTCATGGTTTGACTGGGCTGACACGTCTGCTACTCCATGATTCATCTTCCATCCTCCTTTTGTTAACTGGTTGAGGTTAGTCTTCTACGTTCTCTTCTGACATGGTATCTGGATCAAGATTGATATCATCAGGATTGAGTGAAGCGGATTCTACCTCATCTACTCCATATTCAAAATCTTCAGAACTCATGTCATCACCAAGCGGGAACTCGTCCTCGAATCCTGGCATATATTCTCCTTTTTGAATACTGTATTACGGTATTTATAGTACTTATAAGTGGTACATGAAGCTACCACTTTAAGTAAATACCACAACTTGAGTTAAATCAGCTTCTTACGTAGAAATGAGCACACATCAGTGTAGAATACACCGACAAGTGCAGTGATTATTGAAGCAAAGCGAAGAAAAGAAACAAACAATCAGTCGTGACGCACTGCGCACATCACGAATAATCGAATGTACACGGAGTCTCTTACATCTTTTCAAATCTTCCAAATTTGTCATGGGTGAAGTTTTCCAGTTCCTGCTCTATTCTTCTTGGTTTTTACCTCAGCCAATGAAGCTACCGAGATCTTCTTCTTGGCATTTTTGCTCTGTTCTTCCGCCCTCTGACGAATGTTGTCAGGAAGTGTTTTGCTCTTCAGTACTTCGTCCAAGCGTTCTTGTGCACGAATCCGACGCTGATTCTTCCGTTCAGGGAAGTTTGCTGGCTTGGTCATTCTTTTCCTCCGAATAGACGTTGTAGGAAACTTAGTTGCTTTTTTTTAGCCACGATATCTTCGATTATTTCCTGTTTCACTTCTAAAGCTGAAGCCTGTCGAGCCATGAACATAGCCTGTTGATTTGCTGCAGTTTGGGCCAGTAGATTGCACCGTTCGTTCAGTACATCACCAGTGTGTCCACCAACCCAGAAGAATGATACGCTCTTGTGCATGGATCTGAGATCTTGATATCTCTTCCAGAGATCTAGATTGAGCTTGGGGTTTTTGTTACCTTCAGCTATATCTATGACATACTTGGAATCCAACGTGAATTTCCAGTCATGTGATCCTTTTACAGACTCCATAGCTTTGATAACTGCAGTAAGTTCAGCTCTGTTATTTGTTGTATTGGTGATGGATCCGCTTACTTCTTTCGTACGCACTTCACCCTGAAATATGAATGAAAGAACTGCACCATATCCACCAACTGCATTATCTTCACCATTACTCAAGCATGATCCATCTGTAAAAGCCTGAATCAACATGTTAGCCTCCTCGCTTTTGAATCCAGCAAGTGCGGATCAAATGGTATGTTAGACCAACTATAACTTTGTATTTCATCAACTTTGGAAGCGGAATATTACTCAAACCGTTTCCAATCATTATAGAAACTGCCGTAAGGCAGGAATTCTTTACAAAATATTCTGCAGTTAGTTCAGCATTCTTTTTTGTTGTTTCTATATCTTTTCCGATTCCGATTAAGGTATTACACCAACCTGCTTCAATGGAAGGAATTGATGTATTCCTTGTATCATCTAACAGTTCTTTTACTTCGTGCTTGTCCGCTGCATGAAGGAAAGAGTATATGATCATAGTTGTAATAAATACACAGTTAACTCGATGTGGTATATTTGAACCATCTGCTGCAATTACAAATTTAAGGAGTTCGCCATTCTTATCCATGTCTAGCTCATTGAGTCCAATATGTGCTATTTCCAGTGGAGCTTTCCCAGATGTGACCATCTCATGCATGATCTTATTCATGTCTTCGTCAGTTATATTCATTGGTGTTTCCTTATACCAATTGGTACGTTGTTAGTATCTTTCTCTGTTTACTGGAACGCGTTTCCCATCTCTGATGTAGTAGTTACAGTTCAGATCTGTGCACCAGACACTACCCTTCTTGTTGGTCATCATCTTATGCACTTTACAATTTGGACATTTCTCTTCAATCTGAACTCCAATATAGTCATTAAGTTCGTTTGGCATGAGTTATCCTTCTAGTTATTAGACTTCTTCAGCTATGATCTTACCAGCTTTATCTTCACGAAGTGATACATTACGTCTCGCACTTTGTTCCGATCGTTGTGGCTTAGGTTTGGCGTACTGTTGACTCATACTTCGAACAGATGTTCTCTTTCCCCAACCACCGCTGAACATCTCTTCGTGAAATGTAACGGATTCAGTTTTGTTATTCACTGTTGTAATCTCTACAACTTCACGAAACTTGGTTCCAGTACTGATCACATAACGACCGTCTGTCTTTCCTTTCTTCTTCTCACAGTACTTTCCATTCCACCCACCATTTTTCTTTCTCATAAACACTCCTTATGTTGATAACAATAACACAATACAATTAAAGATTAGTTATGGATGCGCCATAACTATCATATATGGTACAGCTGTACCAGCGTATTCTTGTTTCATTTCGACTTCTACAGCTATGATGTAATCTGTTGATTTCTTTGGTGAGAATATGATATTGCAGTTTCCATTATCCAAGTATTCACTTTCCTTAATCTTTATAGGTATCTTGTTTTCATCATAGCTATATATTGTTAGCTTGAGTAGCTTTGCTCGTTCTGGTGAAGTAAATCCATATATCAGATAACTGTATTCAGCAGACATGTACTTGACGCTCTGCTTTATGTATTGCTCATTGGCTAAGTCGTAGTCCATCTTCACTACCTCATACTCGCGTTCATGCATAAATGTGACAAATTTATTGCACTTATCAACTACCTGACTTAGCAATCTATAACTAGCATAGTACTTTGGAATGGAACCTGCATATGAAGCACAAACAAGAACGAGAATAGTCAAAAGCGTTTTCATAGAACTCTCTTGTTAGTGGATTATATAGAAGCGTTCATCTAGGTTAGCTAGTAATGGTTTCACATTTTTCCATTAGAGTCCGCCCAGACCACATCCTGGCCTTGTAAGTATTATCTTTTTCCATCTATAGTAATCTGCCATCTCTATTAATTTATCTACAGATATTAACAGCTAAAGAAAATCTTTCTAAGAGTGATAAATTACTTATCTAAATGAATAGCTACTATTTTTGCTGCTCTTGCTACTCCTCCTCTTTGAGGCCTAACCTTTATTACTCTTCCTATGTACTTCTCGGGATTATCCATTATACTCATACAATCATCAAATGAACCAATCTGACCTGAACCAAAATTATAAGTTCGTCCATTAAACTGAGCTGAAATGGTTCCTTGTATATATCCTTTCTTACTTAAGGATAAATCAATAGAACTAATAGTCATATCATTCTCATCTCCACGAAATTTTAATTTTAATCCATCATTAACACTCAAGCCTTGTGGCACAGCAACCATCCCCTCCCAATCCGTATACTTCTTTGGTGTACAAAAGCGCACTACTTGGAAGTAATCTGGATTAACTTCAGCCACTTGTTCCTGAAGAACTCTATTCTGGAAGAATGGAAGCATCGTGGTATTCTGACCAAGATACTTATCTATCCTATAGATGTTAACTTCAGGATATACGTCTATTGGCCTTACAGAATTGGAATTGAGTACTCCACCTATGCTTGCAGCAGGTAGATACTTCCAACATATTCTTTCTGGGCCACGAATATCAAACAACTTTAAAAGATTAAAGATTCCATTATACTTCCAGAACATCAGTTCGCCCATACCTATTGGCTTATCTGGATGCCCTATCTCTGTCATTTCTGACAGCTTATAAGTATATTCTATTCTGTGCCCAGTTACCTTGCTATAACGTGGGCTAAAGAATTTGAATCCTTGACCATTACTACTGAAATAGGTGGATGCTCCATCATATTTCCTTGTAGTTGTGGTTGGATCAGACTTGGATATGAATGTGGATAGATCTTCAGGTTGAATGAGTTGTAGATGTAGTCTATCTTGGAACCGTTCATCAAGTGGGATAAGATTACCCCATATGAGAATTGGTGCAGTCTTTTCAGTTCCTGGATAGATCTGGTACATATATGTACCTTGATCAGGGTTGATCTTTGGAATATACCAATGTTGAGAGGATTTGAGTGGGATGTGATAGAGCTCACCCTTATCCTGCATAACAAGTTGTCTTGTTACACCGGCTCCATATCCTACATCTTCTCTTGATCCACCAACCCAACTCATAGCAGCATTAGCCATGGTATGGTCGTGATTCCATACAACTCTTGAATTATTCTTGATCTCTGCACGCAGATGATCCATAAGAAGATCTTTTGAGTTCTGCGTTAGATATCCTTCAGAGTTGAACTTAAGCTGTGCTTCTACTGGTTTTCCTGACACTCGGATTACTATGGACTGATGTCCAATGTGACAATCCAAGTGTTTACCAACTTTATTAGTATCATGGTACATAATGCGCACGTCTTTGACAACTCTATCGTTAACTATAGATTTATCTATTTCATTGACCCATGTGCGTTGTGATGCACCTAACGGTGCGCCCAAGGGCCTATGTCTACGAGGAATGCTAAATGATCGTATAAATGCCTTTCTTGGAGTATGCATTACGTGGTGTAGTACCATACCTCCAAATATGGATCCAGTTATCTCACTAATTGGAGTCTTATTACTTATCTCATCATGTAGTGATTTGAGTGTGAATCCAGTATTCATACCCAACTTGATTGCGCTTGCTACGAGCTTTGACGCAAATAGGGCAGATATCCCTGGAGCTATTGTTGTGTACGCGCTTCGGCCTCTTATTAGGCCAATCTTGGTTCTGTTAAGCCAATTCATTGCTCATCCTCGCTTGCATTACGAACGTGAGCAAAAGGATAGCTAATACAGATATGATGGGTATGACCATTGTAGTTTCGATCCACATGGGCAACATGAAGTGGAACGGAATCTCAGTAAGTATGGTCGCGAGACCAATTGTTGCAAAGGATAGAATTGCAACAGCTTCTATGTTGCACACAAATTCTTTGATAGCTCCAGTAACTGTACGCCATACGGCCTTTACTACGTTTCCGAGAAAGCGGAAGATAGACTTCATAGTGTTCCTTCTGTTGCGAGAATTGGAGTTCCGATGAGTTTGGTAAGCTTATCTGAATTACCTACTGCATCTATGAGATCTGCAATCGTAACGCGTTCTTCGACAAATAGTGCATAATAGAACATATTATATAATGAATCGTGTCTGGTCCACTCATCCATTCCGAACGCTTTCGCCACATCTTGTGGTATTGGTTCAAATCTCAACAACTTAAAGTATAGAGACTCAGTTAGACGAGCCGCCGATGCCTTGTCCATACGTACCCCCTTTGTTGAAGAGAATAACAAACAAGCATTATTTGTAAGGTATTTAGTATATATAAGCCACCATCTTCATGGCCGCCCCTCCATAATCCACTTGATGAATAGAATTATATTAACTACTACTATGAGTATACCCAATGTAACCAATGATGTCACTATCATACTCGCAAATAACATCATATTGATCCCTCATGAGCTATTTCGCTGGATGGGGTAACAAGTACGTACTCAACTACGTTTCCAGATATTACTGGACGCTTACCCTTGTAAGGAATCTTGTCGTAGTCATCGATCTCTTTTTGAGCTGCTTTGCAACGAAGTGCGATACGTTCGTGAACCGTCATAGTACTCTCCTGTTGTTTAAGGGTGGCGGAATCGCCTATCCATAAGTTAAAATCATCAAGTCTATTATCTTTACATTCTTTCATAAGGTGTCCTTGTTGGTTAAAGGTGGTCGGCGGCCGCGCTACGGGAGAGTACTTAAAGGATATTGATTATATTCTTCTACCCAATTATTCCAAATCTTCTTCATAAAGGTAATAATATACTGGTTTAAACATAATGATATCTCCTTCCTGTCTTCTGAAGCAGTAATCTTATCATACTTCACATGCTTCAGATATATGGATAGATATATAAGAGATATAGTGTAAGTATGATATACATGGGTAGATAAAGTATGAGTAAATATATGGGTAAATATAGTATGAGAAGATATATGTAAGAAGATATAGTATGAGTAAATATATGAGTAAATATAGTATGAGTAGGTATAGTATGAGAAGATTATGAGAAGATATAGTATGGGATAGATATAGTATGATATACGTGGGTAGATATAGTATGAGTAAATATATGAGTAAATATATGAGTAAATATAGTATGAGTAAATATAGTATGAGTACCAGGTACTCTCCCATATTTTATGCTTTTTTGGTATAAATTGCGTTTTTTACGCTAATTGTACATCAAATCTGG
>Ga0172363_10005565_pt1 | contig 10170 bp, 9 predicted proteins | sample LakKivs2_kivu2a2_FD_114541 | JGI IMG/M metagenome (GOLD analysis project Ga0172363, IMG submission 114541) | Sediment microbial communities from Lake Kivu, Rwanda - Sediment s2_kivu2a2 | ecosystem: Environmental > Aquatic > Freshwater > Lake > Sediment | place: Rwanda: Western Province, Lake... | reverse complement strand
AGCCAGCAGTCCAAGGTCCGGCCCACTGTCCACGAGATATACGTCTTCAAGGACGGCCCCGCGAGGAGGGAGCTGGCCGACCTCCTCAGGGACAGGGACAAGCTGAGGCAGGCCGCCGTCAGGAAGCCTGACCCCAAGGGCGGAGGCGTGAGGTTCGCCTACCCGGAGGAGTTCGACCGAAGGTGGATCAGGCGGATGGGGCGGCTACTCGGCTACCCGCCCTGCTGCGTGGACAGGTACGCAGAGGACCGCGTGAACGGCGTTAACGTGGAGACGAGGGCCGCGAACCAGCTGGCCGAGGCCATCAAGGCCGGGCAGCAGATCAACTCGCTCGCATACCCCCTGAGCTACTTCTTCCCGTGCAGACCGGACTGCCCGGCGTCCACGGCTCTGGGCTCAGCGTGGAGGAGGAGGCTGGAGGAACTGGACCCGCAGCTGAGCGCCATGTACGGTGAACTCGTGAGGTTCAACACGCACATGGTGCTCAAGCAGCCCGAGATAATACAGAGGTACGTGTCCCAGTTCCAGCCGCCGAAGGAAGAGGAAAAGTGAGGCACTGGAAGCGATTGACGCCACACGAGTTATCCGTACTCGAACAAGAGTTCCCACTGGACCTGGTGTCCACCAAGGCGCTGCCGGCGGCCGGCCTAGGAAAGGAGGCCAGGCTCTACAGAGTCCAGAGTTCCAGGCTGATGCCGGGAGACGCGTACACGGGGGACACCTACATCATAGACACGGCGGCTGGGCGCACGATAGCCTGCCAGCCCCACATAGTCGACGAGGAGCTTAGCATCCTCTGCAAGGAGGCCGCCCGAGGGTTCGTGGCCGCGGCCGAGGACATAGGCGTCCTGGAGCCAGAGGAGGCGGGCATCATGCACATCCTGAGGGCAGGGACAGGGTACATGGTGGCGGACGCCATGCCCATCCACATCCCCATCCTGGATGTTCGGACCCAGTACGTGGAGGAGGGCTATAGGGACCACTCTGACGACCCGAGGAGGCTGAAGGTCAGCTACAGAAGCTACCCAAAGAGGATCGAGGAGGCAAAGAGCCTCGTGATCCCAGACACCTACGCGACGGGGCGGTCAGCCGAGGCCGCCCTCATGGACCTCACGGCCAGAGGCTTCAAGCCGGAGACGGTGATCCTGTACGGCTTCATAGCCATACCTGCCCTGGTGAGGATCGGCGGCCTGTGTGAAGGCCAGGGGATCAGCCTCAAATGCTTCGCCATCTGCGACATCCCCCAGCTGGCCCACAACCACTACGATATGCCCGTGTACGGGCTCGACGAGAGCCTCCACGCGGCCACCGGCGAGACGGGTAGGCTCGGCAGCATCGTGGACGCGGCCACGCTGGAGAAGCTGATGCCGGGCTACGTCCCCGGTATGGATCAGCCGGGGGACTGGAGCGAGAGGCAGAGCCACCTGTTCAACGGCTTGAATAGGGAGAAGGGCGACATAAGGGGGCACCTGGAGAAGAGCGTCGCCCTCATCGAGAGGCTCACCGCGTTGAGCAGAGGAGAACGCTGGTACACTGGGGTCCACGAGGCCGCAGCGGAGAGGGAGCTTGACGCCCTCAGGCGGACGCTGGCGAGGTACGTCTAACCATCCTTTTTATTAAACCGGGCCCATCAACCTTGGATAACGTTGCAGTACCACCTGGTCCTCACCGAGCGGTGCAACCTCCACTGCTCATACTGCGGAGGCACGAGGCACCAGGATGGGCTGCCCATTGACCCCACGTACACACTGGACGACCTCAAGGCGTTCATGGGGCAGGACCCCGAGCCCGTCATAGGGTTCTATGGCGGCGAGCCCCTCCTGGCCCTGGATTACATGTACAGGGTCATGGACGAGGTGCCGGCCAAGGCGTACACGCTGCAGACCAACGGCACACACATGGCGGAGGTTGAGGACAGGTACCTCCACAGGCTCCACAGCATACTTGTGTCCATCGACGGCCCCAGGGAGGTCACGGACGCCTGCAGGGGCGAGGGCACCTACGACGCCGTTATCCGGAACCTGAGGGACGTCCGGGGGAGGGGCTACGCGGGCGACGTGGTGGCCAGGATGGCTTACTCGGACCACGGCGACATCTACAGGGACGTGACGTACCTGCTGAACCTGGGCGACCCCCGCTTCGACCACGTCCACTGGCAGCTTGACGTCTTCTGGTCCGATCTGGAGACGAGGGGCGAACTCGGCGGGTGGCTGAACCGGTACGACCGCGGAGTGGCGCGGCTCGTCCACGACTTCGGTGTAGCGCTGGAGGAGGGTAGGGTGCCGGGCCTGGTCCCCTTCATACCCGTCCTCAGGACGCTGCTCACCGGTGAGCCCGTGCCCCACATATGGTGCGGCTCGGGCAGGGACAGCTTCGCCATCATGACAAGCGGTAAGATAGAGGTATGCCCCATCTGCCCCGAGATGCCCTACTCCAACGTGGGCAGCATCTACGCGTCCACGCCCCAGGGAGTCAGAGACAGTCTACCGGTGGGCCAACCCTGCGACAGCTGCAGCGACCTTTGGGTCTGCGGCGGGAGGTGCCTGTTCTCCAACCAGACCATGTTCTGGGGCAGGGGCTGGTTCGACAGGGTCTGCAGGACGACCCGTAGCATGATAAGGGAGCTTGAGGGGCTTGTGCCCCGAGCCAGGTCCCTCATGGAGGAGGGCGTTCTACCGGCCGACGCCTTCGACTACCCCGAGATCAACAACGGGTGCGAGATCATCCCCTAGATAAAATCATAACCGGTGGACGCCACTCTAAGCCCATGAAGATCAGCTTCGGGGCCTTCATCAGCTCCGAGAGACAGAAGTACCAGACGATCCTGGACGACTCCCTGCACCTGGAGTCGCTGGGCTACCACAGCGTCTGGATAAGCGACCACGTCTACGGCATGTACACGAACCCGGCTGACCCCAGGTACGAGTGCTGGACCACAATGTCTGCCCTCGCGGCCGACACGGACACGATACGGCTGGGGCAGCTCGTCCTCTGCAACCCCTTCAGGCACCCGCCCCTCCTGGCCAAGATGGCCGCGACCCTGGACGCCATAAGCGGGGGCCGACTGATACTGGGGCTGGGCACAGGGTGGCACGAGGGCGAGTTCAAGGCGTACGGGTACAAGCTGGAGAGCCCCGCCGCCAGGGTGAGGCGCCTGGACGAGGCCGCCAGGATCATCAAGCTCATGTGGACCGAGGAGGCCCCCAGCTACCATGGACGCTACTACAGCATCGACGGCGCGTACTGCAGCCCGAAGCCCGTCCAGAGGCCCCACCCGCCCCTCATGTTGGCCGGAGGCGGCGAGGAGCTAACCCTCAGAACGGTGGCGAGGCACGCCGACATGAGCAACTACGCGGCTTGGATGGGGACGCCCGAGGCGTTCAAGGCCAAGTCGGAGGCCCTGGACGCCCACTGCCGTAAGGTGGGGCGCGACCCGGGCGAGATAACCCGGTCTTGGGCCTGCTACGCGCTGATCAGCGAGGATAAGGGCAAGGCCGAGATGAACATGGGCAGGTACACCCGGAGCATGCAGGACAGGTACGGCAACGAGGCGGGCGACAGGAGGCCGCCTCTGGCCGGGGCGCCTGACGATGTCATAGAGCAGGTTCAGAGGTACATCGACGCCGGTGTCAGGATGTTCATCGTCCGCTTCATGGGGGACGACTTCGGCTCGGAGGCCAGGCTCTTCGCGGATGAGGTGGCTCCTTCGTTCACGTAGACCAAACCCCTTTATCTATCGGAGCACCTCAGTCTGTGATCGACATGGAGAATCTTCTCTACAAGCTCACTCGACCAGAGGTCGAGGAGTACCTGAAGAAGTGTGACGTGGTCCTGTTCCCGGTGGGCTCCACGGAGCAGCACGGGAAGCACATGGCCATAGACAACGACGCGTTCACGGCCCTGGAGATAAGTAAGCGGGTGGCCAAGAAGACCGGCGTACTGGTGGCTTCGCCCCTCTACTTCGGCTACTCGCCCCACCACATGAACTTCAAGGGCAGCATAACCCTCAGCTTCGATACCCTCGTGGACGTATATAGGGAGGTCTGCGAGAGCCTTCTGCACCACGGGTTCAACAAGATAGTCATCATGAACGCCCACGGCGGAAACACCAACGCCATCAGCGAGGCCCTGCACAGGATACGGGAGGAGACCGGTAAGCGCGTCTACAGCGTCATGGTCTTCCCGGGCGCCAGGGGCTTCGGCTCCGAGGCGGTGAAGGTGATAGAGCAGAAGGGCGGCGGCCACGCCTGCGAGTTGGAGACAAGCGTCGGCATGGCCCTGGGCCAGAGGCTACTAATGGACAAGGCGGAGGACTGGAAGCCCGAGTACAGCAGCATCGACCCCAAGTACAGGAACAAGGTGGCCGCGGCCTACAGCTTCGACGAGGTCACCAGCATAGGGAGCCTGGGCGACCCCACCAAGGCCACCAAGGAGAAGGGAAAGGTGCTGGTGGACGCCGTCGTGGACGAGCTGGCCGAGTTCATAGAGTACCTGAAGAAGCTCTAAAATCCACATTTTTTTACCCTTTTTTTGGTGCCTCAGAGCACAGCCGATAGGCCGAGAACCTCTTCAACCGATAACATGGTGGCGAGTATGCCCCCAGAAGAGGTTGTACTCAATCTTTCCTCAGATGTACGTGCAGGGTGTTAATCAGTTGCACGAACGCTACGGGAATGGTTTATACATCTTATTGATGTCATTTAGGGGATTCATGGTGGTTTCGCGTGGGTGTCGGCGGTAGGCTGCGGGATCGGCTTCCCCCTGAGAAGTTGCCGTTCGTCTACTATGAGCTGATGTTCCTAGCATTCGCCATAATGATGGGGATGAGCCTCCCGTCCTCCTTCCTACCCATAATGGCTCAGGGCCTAGACCCGTCCGGCGTCCTCGTCGGCATGGTCGTCTCTGCCTGGTTCCTCTCTCGCATCTTCCTGAACCTCCCCGCGGGGATGCTCTCGGACAGGCTCGGCAGAGGAAGGCTACTCATCTTCGGAGTAGGCCTCAGCTGCTTCGGCCCCATACTCTGCGCCTTCGCGACGAACATCTACGTGCTGATACTTGGGAGGGTGATCTGGGGCGCGGGAACCGCCTTCTACTTCATGAACAACTACGCCCTGCTGATGGACATCCTGCCTGCGGGCGTGAGGGGGCGAGCCCTCGGGCTCTTCCAGGGGCTCGAGTTCGTCGGCAGCTTCATAGGTGCACCGGTTGGCGCGTTCCTCGCGGCGTACATGTCCTTCGGCCAAGTCTTCTACTTTAGCCTGGTGCTGGCCCTCGTCTCCCTATTGGTGGCTTGGAGGTCCAGCACGATGAGGGAGCCGAAGGCGAGGGGATCGGCTAGGGAGGAGCTCTCCCTCCGCAAAGTCTTCGGGGGTCTAAAGACCTGGGGGATAATAGCCGTGTGCCTCTGCTCCTTCCTACGGTACTTCATCAACCAAGGCGTCTTCCAGACGATCTTCCAGCTATACCTGAGAGAGGGGCTGCTCTACTCAATAGAGGCCATAGGCGTGGTGCTCAGCGCGAGGATAGCGGGTCAGGTGGTATCCATCGTGGCGGCGGGTATACTGTCCGACAGGCTGGGCAGGAAGCCGGTCCTCGTCGCGGGCTACATTATCTCGGCGTCGGCCTTCCTCGCCTTCACCCTGATAGGCGGCTTCGGGGCCATGCTACTCATCGCCCTGCTGCAGGGGGTCGGCGAGGGGTTCGGGTTCACGACCCTGATAGCCCTCCTCACCGACCTGGCCCCACCAGATATCAGGGGAGGGGTGGTCGGCTTCTACAGGACGTTCAACGATGTCGGCGGGTTCCTTGGGCCGATCGCCTACATGCTCATCTACGGCGTCTTTAGTGCCGCCACAGTCTTCCAGCTCTGCGCCGCGTTAAATCTGTTCAGTATAATCCTGGTGCTCACGTTGAGGACAAAGCGAGGAGAGGCGGGTTAGTTATCGGGTGGACGGTTCACTCAAGCTCCTCGATCATGCGTCGGAGCCTCTCCTTGTACTCGCCTATGATGCCTCTCACCGTCTCCTCGTCTCTAGCCTCCGCGTAGAGGCGGCAAACCGGCTCGGTGCCGCTGGGCCTCACAAGTATCCAGCTGCCGTCACTGTTGGTGAGCTTGACGCCGTCCATGGTGTCCACCTCCTGGCCCTCCGCCAGCTGGGGCAGCCTCCTGAGGACCTCGGCCTTCAGCCCGTCTGGGCAGTCGACCCTGTCCTTGGCCTTGGCGTACATGGGCTGCTCGGCTATGAGCTCTGAGAGGGGCCGGCCCCTCTCCGCCATTATCTGGAGGAGGAGGGCCATCACCATGGCCCCGTCCCGGACGGGGTGGTGGGGCCCGTACATTATGCCGCCGTTCTCCTCCCCGCCCAGGAGGAAACCGTTCTCAACCATGGCTCGGCTTACGTCCACGCTCCCCACCTTGACCCACATGACCCTGCCGCCGTGCCTCCTGGCCACGTCCTCGAGGCCCTTTGATGTGCTTATGGATGTGACGACGGTCTCCCCCGGGTGCCTCGCCAGGAACCAGTCGGATATGAGGCTGAGGCTCTTGTCGCCCCAGACCGCGTCCCCGTTCTCGTCCATGACGATGCTGCGGTCGCCGTCGCCGTCGAATCCGATGCCCAGGTCGGCGCCCGCGGCCTCCATGAGCGCCCTGAGGGCGTCCAGGTTCTCGGGGGTTGGCTCGCTGCCGCGGCCCGGGAAGGTGCCGTCGAGCTCGGCGTTCACAGTGTGGACGCCGCAGCCCAGCCTTGAGGCTACCTGGGGGGCCACGAGGCATGAGACGCCGTTCCCGGTGTCCAGGGCGACCTTGAGGTCCCTGGAGGCTATGAGGCCGCGGTCCACCTGGTCCACGACGGCCCCGATGTAGGGCTCGATCACGTCCAGCTGGTGGACCCTGCCGACGCGGTTCCAGGGAGCCAGAGCCGGGCCCCCCCTGAAGTAGAGCTCCTCGATCCTTTCCTCGGTGGGCCTGCTGATCTCGACGCCGTCGCCTGCAACCACCTTGATGCCGTTGAACTGGGGCGGGTTGTGGCTGGCCGTGACCATGACGCCGCCGCTGAGCCCCAGCCGCTTCAACATGTACTGGAGAGTCGGGGTGGGCAGGAGCCCCATGTCGTGGACGTTGCAGCCCACGCTGAGGAGGCCGGACACGACGGCGTCCCTGATCATGGGGCTTGTAACGCGGGCGTCCATGCCCACGGCCATCTCGGGTCCCAGGAGGCTGCCGGCGGACGCCGCCAGCCCGGAGGCCATACCTATGGTCAGGTCACTGTTCACGACCCCTCGGACCCCGTTGGTGCCGAAGAGCCGTGCCACTACATCACCTGTTTGGGGACCAGGATGCTCTCGTCGATGGTCTTGCTCGGGCAGATGTACACGTTCTCCGTGATGGTGACGCCGTCGCTTATCTGGGCGTAGTCGCCGATGAGGCTGCCTGACTCGACCTTGACCCACCTCGCCAGGACCGCGTTCTCGCCTATGATGGCGTTCCTGACGCTGCTGTAGTCCTCTATAACGGCCCCCGGGAACACGATGCTGTTCTCGACGCGGCACCCCTTGCCAATGTGGACATCGTCGCTGAGGGAGACGCTGGGCCCTATGACGGAGTCCGCGCCGACCCTCACGTTCTCGCCGAAGATGCAGGGCTTCTTCACCACAGCAGAGGAGTCGACCGCCACCGAGGATGGGTCACCCTGCGTGGCCATCTTGGAGAGGAGCATGGCGTTGGCGTTAAGGTAGTCGTCCGGCGTCCCTATGTCCATCCAGAAGCCGTGGCACTCGAACCCGTGCAGCTTCCTGTCCTCCGCGAGTAGGGGGAACACCTCCGTCTCTATGGACACCCGCCTCCCATCGGGTATTAGCTCCAGAACCTCGGGCTCGAGGACGTACACGCCCGCGTTGACTAGGTTGCTGGGCTCCTTGCCTCTCTCAGGCTTCTCCACGAACCTTATGATGCGGCCCTCCCAGTCCAGCTCCACGGCCCCGTACCTGGACGGGTCAGGCACCTGGATGAGGGCTATTGTGGCCAGGCCGCCCTTCTCCTTATGGAAGTTGAGCAGCCGCCTGTAGTCCAGGTCGGTGAGGATGTCTCCGTTCATGGCGAAGAAGGACCCGTGGTTGATCATGTCCTCGGCCTTCTTGATGGCCCCGCCTGTCCCAAGGGGCTTCTGCTCCCGGCTGTACAGGATGCCCAGGTCGTACTTGGATGGGCCCAGGTACCTGACCAGGTTCTCAGCCATGTAGTACACGGAGAGAATCACCGTGTCCAAGCCTCCCTGGGCCATGCTCCTGAGCGTGTAATCGATCATGGGCTGGTTGGCCACGGGGAACAACATCTTGGGTCGGCTGCAGCTCAGGGGCCTGAGCCTCGTACCGAATCCGCCTGCTAGAACAACGGCCTTCAACTAATTATCGCCGGTAAACAAGTTTGGGGTGAATTTAAGAAGTTTTGCTCGGTTCACTCGGCCTCAGAAGGAACCCCAGTTCCTCGCTGAGCCTCTCGTTGCTTAGCCTCTCGAACCTCTCGATGCTGCCCACGTCGTACCAGAACGCGTCGGTCGTGTACCCCGCCACCCTGTCGCCTCTGTCCACCATGTACTGGACCACGTCGCCCATGATGTCGAAGGATGCGAAGTCCCCCTGGGAGTGGAGAGCCTCCATCGTCTCCAGCACTGAGCCATCCAGTACGAGCACGCCTATGCTGACGGCCGAGGGGAGCAGGGGCTTCTCCTTGAAGCTCTTTATCCACGGACCATCCAAGCCGGCTACGCCCACGTTCACCACGAAGCTGGGGGCGAGGGCCACGGTGGCGGTGGCGCCCTGCTCCCTGTGGAACTCGAGCATCTCCTGAAGGTTGATGTTGCTGACGATGTCCCCATAGTAGACTATCAGGGTGTCCCCCTTCCTGACCGCCCCCTGCCGGTACGCGTTTAGCAGGGCGTTGGCGCTTCCCTTGAGCTTGGGGTCGTCCAGCACGTACTTCATCGAGACGTTGAAGCGCTCCCCCCGGTCGAAGTAGTTCTCAATCTGCTGGTGCTTGTACCCCACAAGGAGCACGAGGTCGGTGACGCCGTGGCGCCCGTACAGCCTCACTATGTACTCCAGTATGGGTTTCTGGCTCTCACCTATGGGGATCATGCACTTCTGGAAGTACTCGGTCAGGGGCCTGAACCTGGTGCCAAGGCCCCCAGCCATTATGACCCCTTTGACGGACAATCACGTGTCCCTCGAGGCCAGCATCAGTAGGCCTACAAGTATCAACCCTACGCCCAGCGGTGAGAAGACCCAGAGGTTGAGGGAGCCCGGGTCGGCGGCCCCGGAGTTTACGAGCAGTAGGAGGCCTGAAGCCGCCAGTATGAAGCCGCCCAGCACAGTCGCAAGGCCCTTGAAGCTCAGGCTGAATCTCGTGGACATTGTGTTCACCTATGAGTGTTGCATGGAGTAAAAAAATGCTTATGATTCAAGCTTGGCGGGGAGGTACTCGTCGACGATGTAGGTGAGGCCGTACCTGCTGAACGCCTCCAGCTCGGCCTTCTGCTGCAGCTGCATGAAGATGTCTATCTCCCGCTGCCATATCTCTTCCTTGTACCTGGGGTCGTCCTTCAGCTCCTTGAGGCGCTTCTGGTCGAACTCGGTGAGGGGCTCCGTGGGGAGCTTGTAATCTATGATGTCGCTCCCCCAGACGCCGATCCACTTCGCGTCCGGCGTAGTGAGGCCGCGCAGGTGGGCGGCGTTGGCGCTGCCGCTTATGATGACCATGGCTATGTGGATGCCCCAGGGGTCGCCGTCCGTGAAGATGTAGACGGGGAGGCCTTCGTCGTGGGCCAGCCTGTTGATGATGCCCCTGGTGCTGCGTGGGCTCTGCCCCGCCGTGTGTATGAGTATGGCGTTGAACCTCTGGTGGGCGCGCTCCTCCACCAGCCTGGTGAACATGGCGCCCTTCTCGATGACCAGCACCTTGTCCGCGCTGGTCTCCACGAACTCGCTGCTTGTGAGGGCGGGCCCGATCATGACGCCGTCGGGGTGGTCGGTCAGGTTCATCCTGCGGCCCTCGTAGCCGGGCACAGTGTACTCTATGGTGAGGTCGCCGAAGATGGCTGACCGCTCCTCGGGGAAGATGTGGAAGTCCTCCCTGGCCCTGTTGAGGGCCACCTCCAGGTCGGTGATGATGTT
>Ga0172363_10005561_pt1 | contig 10179 bp, 9 predicted proteins | sample LakKivs2_kivu2a2_FD_114541 | JGI IMG/M metagenome (GOLD analysis project Ga0172363, IMG submission 114541) | Sediment microbial communities from Lake Kivu, Rwanda - Sediment s2_kivu2a2 | ecosystem: Environmental > Aquatic > Freshwater > Lake > Sediment | place: Rwanda: Western Province, Lake... | reverse complement strand
TCCAGTTTTTAAAATACTTGTTATACCAATCCTCTCCATTAAACTCATTAGCGTGGCAGTAGTTATGAACCTTCTTCCATATATCGTGTGGTTCTGCCCAACACAAATGGTGCATTTCAAATCCGTGTGTCTTCTGACTTGTTGGAATATGCTTATAATTTATACAACGTTTCTCCGTAAACCTGACCTGAGGACGTATGGCAATAATCGGTTCATAGTCTGGATAAGGGTCTAAACGGTAATCCATATTAAACCAATAAGCCTTTGCCCTGTGTCCGATTGCCATACCATCGGTTTTCTCAAGGAACTTTATCAAATTTTCTAAGTCTTTATGAGTATAGTATTCATCACTTTCTTGGATAATTACCCAATCGCAATCCTGACAAGCCTGTAAACCTACGTGTCTGTGGTTTTCTTCATTACCCCAAAAACCCTTGATAATGTCTACGCCTTCTTCGTTGCAAATTTCTTCTGTCTTATCAGGTATCGGGTTCTTACCATTAAAAGGTTGTGTACCTAAAATGACGATATGCCTGTCAACAAAATCTTTCACACAACGTATAGCGGGTCTAATGAGTGCTTCATCATTAAAGGCTAATGTGCAAGAAGCTATCTTCATTTCTTCCTCAATACCATATTTATAACTCCAGAATCAATCTTGGATTCCACTACTTCAAACACATCTCTTACTTCATTGGTTAGTGTTTCTATGGTGTAATCACGTAAATGAGAACTATTAAATAATTGGTCTTTTTCTCTCCCAAAATCACCATCTTTATCTGGAACTGTTATAAGCAGATAACCTTTATCCACAAGCAAACTGTGGATTTTGTTAATAACTACCCTTGGGTCTAGGGTGTGTTCTAAGACTTCCATCAAAAAAACTATATCGTAGCGTTTATCGGTTTCGAATCTTTCTACTGACTTACCAGTAAAGAACTCTGTTTTTAATCCTAACTTTTTAACTAATCCCCTGGCATAGTCCATTTCCTTGTCTTTAATATCCTGAATATCACAGACAAATCTTCCCTTAAATTTATCAGATAACATCACACCTAACCCGCCATCAAAAGAACCAATGTCTATACCAGTTTTTAATTCAGGGTGTTCTTCTACAAACTTACTTGCCCAAAGTTGTCTAGGGAATGTTCCACCCTGTTGGATAGGAAGACCTACTTCTTTCTTGAAGTGTGCATAAGAGTCCTCGTAATCTTCTAAACTCTCATACTGTATGTTTTCAAACTTGAATAACTCATCAGACCATTTCTTTGCTACTCTTGCCCAAGAGAATACGTCTTTATCGGGCAGTTCAGAACGAAGTTTCTCTTGATACTTAGTGTCTTTGAGTACTTTGATTAACTCGGTTTTAAATTTATTGTCAGTTTCTTCTTCACCGCATTTACCTGAAACCTTTATTCCACCTAAGACTGTTTCATCAAGTGCTGCATAGTTAGTACACACGGGTACGCACCCACACGCCTGAGCCTTCATAGCTGAGATACAGGAGATTTCCTCAAAGTGGGAAGGATAAACCCATACACCTGACTTTTGAAATTCCCTTATAAGTTGTTTATGCCCCACTCTACCGTGTTCAAACACGCCTTCTTGTAGCATAAGGTCTGACATTAACTTACGATACTTAGGAGACCTTTTACCAGTTTTCATCATTTCATCATAAGTTTTCCAGCCATAGAATAAATGTAATTCAGCGTCGGGAATCTCTTTTTTTATGTCTTTCCACATAAACAATAAATGCTCTATTCCCCTATCATAAGATGAGGTATAAATCATTCTATGTGGATTGCGTGGCAACAGAGACGGTTTGAAGTCGTTTATATTTATCCCGTTTGAACTGACAAATGAACAACGGTTTGGAAGTTCTTTGGGTAATAAACTTTTATGGAATTGAGAAAGAACAATAACCTTGTCTAAGTAATATTTAGCTTTCTTGAAATCGCCTTTTTGTAATATGTCGTGCAACCAAACAAGTGCTTTACGGCACTTAATATTATCGTTCTTGAATATATCCCTACGCCAACCTATCAAGATATGGAATATATCGTTTGGATTAAATTCCCAGAAGTTCCTGTAAATAACACCTTCATATATTCCTGCGTTTTCACCGCATTGGTTAAAGACTGTTACTTCCCAACCTAATTTAACAAGTTCTTTAGAAAGATAAATCACCGCTTCTTCTGAACCGCCTATTCCACTTAATACACTAGCAGGAGTCCAATCTTCCCAAGAATTACCGCAATAGATTACTACTGACTTACGAGACCAAATATTAGGTTTTCCGTAAAGGTTCTTTATCTTCCAACCCCGTTCCTCTTTTAATATATTTGACGGAATAGACTCTAATAACTTGCTAATCTTTTCTTCGTCTTTTGTGTATTTAATTAAACCAATTAAGTTCTCTATGTAATTGCCTGTTTCATAGGCTTCTTTAAAAACTGACTCTTTCTCCGTAACCTCTGGGTCGTGAGGTGCTATCTTTTTGGCTTCGTTAAACCAATGCAAAGCATCCCTGTTCATACCTTGACCGAGATAAGCCATTGCAATATATAACCTGACCTTGACTGTGTATATCGAGGGATTAACCACAAACATTGTGTCTGGTTTCTTCCTCGCCAAACCATACATCAACCAATCAAGTGCTTTTTCGTAATCCCCCTTGATTAAATAGATAGTTCCCTTAGTGATATAGGCATCGGGGAACTTCATATTCATTTCTAATGCTTCGTTACAAGCACCTATGGCTAAATTTAAGTTACCTAACTTCTTATGGCACTCTGCTATATGAACCCAAGCAAAATACTTGTCATCATCCCAGCCAGAAAGTTTAATCAATAACTCTAGGAATGGAATAGCGTTTTCGTATTCACCAAGAGTCATACATATACGACCAAGATACGCTATAGTTCTAGGGTCTGTTTTTTCCTTATCCCTTTTGTATTCAGCCAATAAATATACGAGATTTCTTTTATTTGAAGCCTGTGCGTGTTCTTCAGTAAGATTATGTATGATACTAAATGATTCCGTATGGAAACTATTGACTTCTACATCATCAGCAAATAAGATATTCTCGTGTATTTCCTTATTCCAATAAATATCTGGTGTTTTGCGGAGTATTGTTTCACGCCAATGTTCAGCTTGACAGTTTCCGTCTTTGTCCCGTGAATAGATATACTTGGCAAGGCATATATCAAAGTTCTGTTCAACCATTGTGTTGAATACAGACCTTATTCTCTCTGGATTTTCTATCTCGTCATCTGTATCTATGCGGAAATAATAAGGACTTTCTGTTTTCTCTGCCGCAAAGTTTCGTTTATGAGAAAAATCATTACGCCATTGGTATTTAAAGAACCTGATTCCTTTGTCTATTTTGTAAGCCTCTGAACAGTCATTAAAAACCTTTTTATCGTCTATTATGAAAACTACCTCGTCGAAATACTGCCTGTAGTCGTGTATTATCCTGTCGATTTCATTTACTTCATCTTTGGCGATGACTGTCAAAGCTAGATTCATTAAATCCTTTCTGGCACTACAAATGCCTTCTTAAATCGTTTAGCAAACCAAGTGGAATTATATTTGTCAGTGAACAATTCCTCGTTATATCTCTGTCTCCAAGCCTGAGTAAGAAATATCAATAAGGAAGGAGGAAACGAAAGTTTCCATCTCATTTTTTTATCTCTGCCTCCACAAGCAAACTCATTTTTTCTGGTCTGTTTGATTGTCTTGAGTTCCTTGTGGAATTGAACCATTATTTCAAAGTTATCCGCTATGAAAGGTTTTTCACAACAGGGATAAAACATAGGGTTATACCAAGCACCGCACCAACCGCATTTCTTGCGTGGGTCTTTAAGCCAGAAATTAATCAACTCTCTTATTCTGGCTTCTCTAGTATTCTGTGTTAAATCCATAAATTTAGTGGGGCAAGGTTTCCCCTGCCCCGTCGTTTTAGTAAGTCGAAGATGACCTTGCTATTTCGATGTATCTTGCTCCGTCCCAAACCAATGTGATGTTCTGTCCCTGACCTAAATTAAACTGAAAATTAGCAGTCAAAGCATAAGGTGCGACATCATAAAGTAAGTGATTAGCTGTACTTGCATTAGAACCTGCACCTATCAAGGTAAAAGGAACTCCCTTTATAGCCCCTACAATAGTTGTGATAGAACCAGCTACGGAAGTGTCATAAAGTTTGCAGAACCTTGCACCAGTTGTGTTTACGATAGTTGCGTTTGTTGCAATATCCACAGTGGCATAAAGATTGTCTACAATATTTAAGGTGGTATTATAAGCACCCTTTAACAATTCTATGTCCTCGTGGATAACGTGAACATACGTTGGTTTTGGAAGTGAAGCGTTAGTTGTATATGAATTTGCCATATTTTTCCTTTAAAAAGACGGGGGATATTTCACCCCCGCCATTTTTACTTTTTAAACGTGACCTGAACCCCAGAAACCTGCATTTTTATGCAGACATTCCAAGGTCAATTCACCAACGACTTCACCTTTCGTTGCGTCACCAGTCTTTGATAGCTCTCTTGTGAAGGGCTTTCTAAGATAAGCAACTCTCCATTTTGATTCATCAAGTCCGACAATATCATAACTTGTTCCACTTATGTCGCCAGCGACTGTTACGTAGCGATGAGCAAATAGTTTTACCATTTGTGCAGCATCAGCTTCGTAAATATCAATAGCGTTTACTAATCTCTTGTCTTCTTGATTTGTATTTTTCGTAGTTCCCGCTGTGAAAGCAGAAATCTTACGTTTCATATACATAGGAACGTATAAAGCGTTTACCTGCGTTCCATCATCCCACACATCCTGAAAATAATTATTAAGTATCGTTTCAGTTAGAGAAACTGTGGAAGCTAATGTATAGTTGTTAGATGCCATAAAATTCTTGACACCGATCATTGACCTTGCGGTAGAAGAAGTACCACAAGCCAATGAACCTCTCATCAATGCGTATTCAGCATCATTAGACCATTCTTTCAAAGCCTTCTGTGCTTCATAAGCATATCTGTCGTTGAAACCTGCGTTTTGAACTGCTCTTTCAGTATCAGTTACTTCGTAGCCAACTCTTACGATTTGGGTTACGTTGTAAAGTCTTTCAGGGTTAGTCCTATCTGGAAATGTAGCATCTACACCTTCGATGTATGAATTAACGGCAACCGATTTTAAAGTATCAGTTAACCATTGATGCACGACATCTTTACAAGTAGACGTACCTAATCCAGATAATAACTGTGTCTCCCTTGGAGACAGATTTGTGATAATGTCTAATAGGTCTTCCCTACGAGAAACATCATCAAATGCGTTAGCTTGAGCCATGTTATTCTTGAATTACTCCGTATTTTTTTAAATACGCTTTCACTGCCAAACCAGCGGCGTCTTTATTGCCAGATTTACTCATAAGCAATTCTTTAGCCTTGGTAAATTCATCCTTAACGGATTTAGTTGCGTTTGTTCCACCGCCCTCAGACATAGTAGCCTTCTGAACCTTTTTAAGATTCTGTTGGAGGGTTTTTACTTTCTTCTGGGTAGTGTTTATTTGACTATCCATATAATCAGATAGTGCTAGTTTTGTTGCGATAACTAAAGCATCGGGTCTTCGTTTCAAGTCTGGGTCGTTTAGATTTGCCCCAATCATTCTTGTGAGGGGATGTTCATTATTCCAGACTTTATTACCGTAGGGGTCTTGCATAAAACATTCCTGTAATCTTGGGTGGTTAAACGCCCAATTTACAGACTGATTACGTATATTTTCTGAACGTTGTTTTACCTCAACCTCTTTGACCTTTTCTTCAGTTATCCTAGCAATTTCCTTTCCTATCAACCTTGCCTTTTGTTCTTCAGCCCAAGGACGATGTTCAGGATTTTCCATTGCAAACTTCTCTATTTCCGAAATGGTATATTCTTTCGGCTGTGATTGCGTATTCTGTTTAGACAGGATTTCTCCCATCTTAGTTTCTAAGTTTTCTAACAGTTCCCTTGATTTACGTTCACTTTCGTGATAACGATTAACCCAAGGAACTCCTTTCTCATCTACAGGTGAGAACTGTTGAGGTTCACTCTCCTCTTGAGGTTGCTCTGTTACTTCCTGAGTAGTCGTCTCTTCAGGTGTGGTAGTCTGCCCCACTTCTTCTTTTACGACTTCATTTTCCGTAGCGGATGGTTCTACGGCATTTACATCCTGAGCTTTATCAGCCATTTTGGTTCTCCTATTCGGACTTAACCCGCCGATTGGGTCTTACAGGAGGAACTGTAAAATCTATTCTTGGTAGTAAGTATGTTCTCCCACCTTACCAACTTTTTTCATTTTCTTCGCCCACTTTGGAACTCCATATTTCTGGACATTCTCAAAATGAGTTGCATCTCCGATAGGGTTTTCTATCGTCCCACGCAAAACAGCGGATGTGGTAGACATAATCTTCTTCATAACGTTTTCTTCGTACTTATTCATTGGTTTCTGACCAGTGGCTAATTGCCATTGTTTTGAATTTGTTTTTACAGCAGAAGACATACCCTGTATAACCTCTGGGAGAGTGGAACCATATTTACCAGATTTTAAACGGTTTATTGCTGCATAAGCATTGGCTACCCATACTTCGGGTTTTTGATTACCCGATTCAGCAAAGTTGTATTGAGTCAATATTTTCAAATCATTATCATCAGCCATTTTATTTCTTCTCCCGTTTTGGACGCCAGCCAAACTTTTTCCGCAAAGTACCATACACATAAGCATTAAGACGCTTACCACTAAGACCCTGTTTCCTACCAGATTTTTTGAGTGCATTTTCTACTTTCCTAGGCATTGTCGTAATCCTTCCCCGTGATTTTGTCTGGGTTATCTAATTCTGTTAAATGTTTTTCGGCTTGTTCTAAATCGTGTTTGTAATTGTCTATGGCGTTAATTACTGATAAATAAGCCATCTTAGTTATCTGGGCTTCTTTTAATATCTTGTCTTCGGTAATCCATTGCCAACTCTCGTCAAGGTGTTTCATCTGTGCCTTGTAGTCGTCAAGTAGTTCATTAAACGGAGCGTGTGATTGCAAACCTAAAATTATCCTGTTACACTTTGAGATACGGGAACGCAGTTCTTCCTTTACTTGCTCAATTTCCATCTGCCCTCCTTGGTTCTTCAGTAATAGAGTTTACAATGTCGGCTAAGTTCTTATAGCCTTGTGTTTTCTTAACTCCTTGGTCTATGCGTTTCTCTTGGACTATTGCCTCGCTCTTTAATGCACGACCCTGAACGTCAGGTTGTATACCTCGGCTTTGGAGTATCTGTGCTACCTCAGCGTCGGTCATATCTTTCGGTTTTAGACGAATGTCCTGGGTCTGTGGCTGTTGCATAGCTTGCTGTGCCTGTTGGAATAAAGCCATCGGGTCTTCGTGAAGTTTCTGACTATCTGGAACATCTAATTCTTTATAGAATAGGTCATACGCTTCTGCTAAATGCCAAGGCTTGATTACACCAGCTTGCATTGCCGCAGGATTACCAGATGCCATCATAACCATCTGTGCTTTCTGAAGTCTGACTTGAGGATTGGTATTCTGGTCGTTTCCTCTGACTGTCACTTTATAGTGTCCCTGCACTTCTTCACGGCTTAATCTTATCTTTTCCCAACCCTGTTTTCCGAAGTAAGAAAACTCATATTCGTCGTTTCCGTATTGACACCATAAATCCCAAATCCAAGTGAATAAGTCAGAAAATGCTTCGGTGTGTACATTGGCATCTAAAGAAAATATCTGTTGCATATTCTGTTGTTGCATTTGAACTTCGCCAAGAGTACGGGGTTGACGTTTGTTAATCATTGACTGTAATGTAAAGTCAACCTGTCCAATTAGCTCCTCTATCTTAGTCTCTAATAACATCTGCTCTTTTTCGTAAGAGTAATCTACATTAGGATTGTTGTTATTAAGAACAGATAAAGTATCTTGTAAAGGATTCATACCCTGAACGGGTATTCCTTGTGCGGGAATAAACTTAACCATATTAGGGTTTACCATCCCAGACCTATAAACAAACATCGGAGCATTACGAATAGTCTGGTTGTCAATCTTCTGCATATGTTGGGTATCTATTTCCTTAATGATGTCTTCTAGGATTTCAGGTATGCCCCTATGAGAAAACCATCTATCGTCGGTAGTTTCATAAGCCAACTTGACGAATGGGTATTTCATTGAATCAAAAGGAATAACTATCTTCCTTAAAACTTTGTTAAAATCTGGGGCAATAGTGATAAGACACTTCTCGTCCACCCCGTCATCGTTAATATCGTAATATCCATAGAACTCCCAAATCATAACTAAGTTAGAAGGATTGTTGATGCGTTCAATTCCTTCCCTGATATTCTTCTGTGTATCTGTAAGAGTGTCTACGTCTACGTCTTTTAATTCTTCTATGTCTTCTACTGAAAGTTTACTCCAGCCTTTTAGTTCTGCGTTTGCCTTGACTTGATTTAGGGGAAGGAAGAACTCGTGGACTATCCATTGAAGTTCTTGTGGGTCTACTCCAGCATCTGAGGGAACGTAAATTCTTTCTGGGTCGGCTAAGGCTACGTCAGGATAATCACAGATAACGTCTTTAAGTTTAAACTTAACTTCGTGGTTTCCAGATAAAATCTGTTTTATAATCCTGTCTACTTCTGCGAGGTTTTCTTCAGCTACTCTTTCGTTTACGTCTACTTCTAATTTCTCTATGATTGCTTGTTTGATTAGTTCGGGGTCTGCGTTGAGACTGAATAATTGTGTTGCCTCATTAAAAGAAATATCATCAGTATTTAGAGTCTCAACCCTATTTTCAATCTGGGTCTTCCAATAAGGTTTTAAGAGATAGAACCCTTTTTCAAGTTCTTGGTCTATAGCGATGATTGCTTTCTTCTGGACTTTAATCACGTCCATAATCAAATGGTCTAAGAACTTCTCTATTTTACGGGCAGTTTCCATATTCCCAGATGGGGAAGGGAGAACATTAACTACTGGACGAATTCCGAAGATTACATTGTAAAGTGCGGCTTTTAATTTTCTTATTTTGATTTCGGCTGTCGGTATGCGAATATTAGAACAATTAGGGAAAGGAAAGGTCTTGACCTTTTTGATTCTCATACGTAATTTCTGCCACTTCTTCTGATTATCTGACCAATTAGAAGTCTGGGAAGAAGATTCTTCCATTAAAGCATCTATGTGTTTTAATAATGAATCATCCGAGTCAGTATTACTCTTGACTATTGGTTTCTTTTCCTTACTTTCCGATACCTTGTTTCGTGGCATATTATTCTCCGATTACTGCGTAACTTAGTGTTCCCCCAAAAGGGAATCGTTTAATCTTTAAGTTGTTAATACCTAATTCTTCCCTGACCGCTATTGTTTCCCCATTCCATAATCCGTGATTCAATTCGTCAAAAGCTATAATCCCGCCTTTTGGGATTCTGTCTATTAACGAATGAATCGCAAACTTAGTCGGTTCATAAATATCAAAATCCAACCAAAGCAGACTAACTACTAGCTGTGGATTATTTAATAAATACTCAGGGAGTGTTTCTTTTACATCTCCCCTGACTAACTCGACTTTATTTATGTGTTTAAGAAACCTATTTGAATCAAATAACTCTATACTTCTTTTCAGGTCATCATAGGAATCACAACAAAGCCCTCCGACTTTGCATTGTTCGGCTTTATCTAAAAGGTCTTTATCGCTTAATGACGGAAACCCTGAAAAAGTATCAAATCCTATAATTTTACGGGTATGATTTATAGGTTCAAATATCTCACTAAGATTAGCGAAAGTCATCAGTCCACCGCCAAACTGAACCCCACACTCTATAATTGACCCGTGAACATCTAAAATCTTTTTAAATAGTTCATAACGAACTAAAAATTTACGTTGCTCTTGAGTAGTAACAAAACGGGAAAAGTTGTTAAGTTTATCTATTGTCTGCCCACTTGAAAGTAAGAAATGTTTTCCTAATAACTCCCTATACAAGATTTCTTTATCAGTAGTCCTAGAAGGGTCTACGAAGCTAGTCTCCATAAGCAAAGTTTATTTCCTTACGTTGAGGTTCTTCTTCCCAGTTCTTAGGTTCTTCCATCGGATAATAAGATGGAGTCAATATCTGTTCTGCATAAGCCATTGTGTCAACAAGGTCATCCCAGCGGGACGAACC
>Ga0172363_10005560_pt1 | contig 10179 bp, 9 predicted proteins | sample LakKivs2_kivu2a2_FD_114541 | JGI IMG/M metagenome (GOLD analysis project Ga0172363, IMG submission 114541) | Sediment microbial communities from Lake Kivu, Rwanda - Sediment s2_kivu2a2 | ecosystem: Environmental > Aquatic > Freshwater > Lake > Sediment | place: Rwanda: Western Province, Lake... | reverse complement strand
CTCACCTCTTGTAATCTGGAGAGTATTGTCTTGGGTAGCAACTCCGGCCTGGAACTTATTAAAATCAGAATTGTACTTCCAATCGGCTCTTCTAATGTTTTAAGTAAGGCATTTGCCGCCTCCGAATTCATCGTTTCCGCCCTATCAATAATAGCAAATTTATAAGCGCTATTATAGGAAGACAAACTCAAATGCCTTCTGGCTTTTCTGATTTGGTCAATAGAAATCTCCTTTTTATCTTCCAGTGGCACGATATATAAAACATCAAAAGTGTTTGTTTTTAAATACTCGGCCAATCCGAAAGCTGTTTCTTTCATTTCTTTTTCATCCATCCCCCAAAACAAATATCCATGCGCCAGTTTTCCTTTTTCCGCCGCATTTATCAAAAACTCCAACATAGGTTTTAGTTTATCACACTCTTGCGAGTTTGTCTATTGCGTTTTTGAACTCTTTTTCAAACCTTTCTCTGTTGAATTTTTGGACGTGGTGGGCGATAAATTCGGGGTCGTAGTTTTTCAAATTCTGACGCAATCTTCTAATCCCGTCAGCCAATACCGCAACATTTTGATAATCAAAAAATTCTCCGGTTTTTCCTTCAATCACGGTTTCCGTAGCCCCACCCTTACGAAAAGCCAAAACTGGCTTGCCATAACTCATCGCTTCAACTGGCGCAATGCCGAAATCATCTTCTGAGGGAAAAACAAAAGCCGTACAATTTTTGTAATATTCAGCCACAACCTCATCCGACTGCCAACCCAAAAATTTAATATTTTTATTGGCTTTTGATTTCAACCCTCTTTTTTCCAGTCCCTCGCCAATAATCACCAATTCCAACCCCAATTTATTAAATGCCTCAACAGCAATATCAATCCTCTTATATTTTCGTAGTTGAGATACAATTAAATAGTATTCAGAGTTTTGAGTTTTGAGTTTTGAGTTTTGAATTTGATTTGGAACAATTTGGATTTTGGCATTTGACATTTCTACTGGCGGATAAACCACTATCGAGTCTCTCTTATAATATTTACTTATTCTCTGCTGTACTGTCCTTGAAACTGCAATAAACTGGTCCACCCGCTCGCTGGCTTGTCTGTCCCAAATCCTGAAATAATGAAGTAAAAATTTGGCCCTGGCTTTATCCCATAAATATCGGGTTGGGCTGTAACAATAACAAATATGGGTGGTTTTCGGACGGGTAATTATGCCCTTAACAAAAGAATGGCTGGCGGAAATCACCACGTCGAATTCCCGAAAATCCAAGGTTTCTGCGGCAATAGGTAATAAAGGCAAAAGCCACTGGTATTTTTTTCTCAAAAATAAAGGGAATTTTTGCAAAAACGATGTATGAATTTTTTTATTCGGAAAAAGTCTTTGTTTTGTTTTTGAATCATAAAACAAAGTATACAATTCCGCTTCCGGAAATATCTCACTTAGGGCTTTAAACGTCTTCTCCGCCCCACCATAATTCACCAAATAATCATGTATTATCGCAATTTTCATAAAATTATTACCCTTAATGTTTTCTCTGCGCATTTTAGCCAGCTGAATTTTTTTATATTTTCAAGTCCTTTTTTTATCAACTCATTTCTCAATTGGTCATCTTTCAAAACCTTATAAATCCCTTCAGCGATTTCTGACGGATTTTCCGGATTAACTAATAGCGCGCTATTTCCTAAAATTTCCGGCAAAGCACCCCTGTTCGAAGCCACAACCGGCACTCCGACTTTTTGGGCCTCCAAAACCGGCATTCCGAATCCCTCGTAAAATGAAGGATAAACGAATACATCCGCATTTTTCAATAGTTCCCATTTTTCTTCTTCACTGACGTATTTTTCAATTCCTGCCAAAACTAATTCGTGTTTAATTCCGTATTTTTCTTTCAAAATTTTGTATGCCCTTTTCAATCCTTCAACATTCTTTCTCTTGTGGTCGGTTCCGAGATAAAAAATGTAATTTTTTAATTTTAAATTGTCGTTTTTAATTTCACTGACCCCATGATAAATAACAAATATTTTATTGGGACCAATCTTATAATATTTAATTAAATCTTGTTTAGTGCACTCTGATGGGACAATAATTTTATCGGCTTTTTTGGCGTTTCTTCTGATGAGAAATCTTAAGATTTTCCTTTTTAACCAGTCATACATTTCTGGCACCGCCTCAAACTCCAAGCCCTGAATCGCAATAATCATTCTTTTAGGATGAACTATCGGATAAGTATGCGCCGGGACAAATAAAATATCTGCCTTATTTTTCAACATTTCCCAACTCAATCTTATCTGCGTCCATCTCTTTTTAAATGGCCATTTCAAGACTTTTGCAGAAAACTCCTCTACTTTGCTCGGGGTGAATATAAAAAATTGATGATTCTTATAATCATCAACCAATGGCAAGTGCTTCAATAATTGATAAACATATTCTTCAACCCCCGTCCTTTTTTGTAAATTAGAACTGACTTGAATCCCGATTTTCATAAACTTGTCCGCCTTAGGTGGATTATTTCTTACTCATTATACTTCTTTTATAAACATCCAAATTTTCCAAAGCAATCCCAGTTCCCTTAGCAACTGCGAGTAAAGGTTCATCCGCCACATAACAAGGAACGCCAGTTGATTTGGTCACCAGTTCGTCAATTTTATCCAACAGAGCTCCACCTCCGGAAAGAACCATTCCCCGATTGATAATATCAGCCGACAATTCGGGCGGGGTTTCCTGAAGAACTGCTTTTATGGCTTTAATAATTTCTTTAAGTTCGCCGGAAATCGCCTCCACTACTTCTTTATTGGTAATTTCAATCGTCTTGGGCAGGCCCTCGATTAAATCCCTTCCCCTTACATCCATATTGCCTCTCTCGGGATTAGGAACCGCGCTGCCGATTTGAATTTTTATTTCCTCGGCCGTTCTTTCACCAATGGCTAAGTTATATTTTTTCTTAATGTAATCAGCAATTGCTCTGTCGATTTTATCGCCCGCCACTCTCACCGAAGACCAGGCCACGATTCCACCTAAAGAAATAATGGCTACTTCGGATGTTCCGCCACCGATGTCAACAATCATATTACCGGCCGCCGAATTAATGGGGATTCCCGCACCAATAGCAGCCAGCACCGGCTCCTTAACTAAATATGCGGCTTTGGCACCTGACTGAATAGCTGCTTCAATTACTGCTCTTCTTTCGGTCGAAGTTATTCCAGCCGGCACAGAAATCATTACTTCTGGCCTGAAAATTCTTAGCCTCCCTTCGGCTTTGGAAATAAAATAAGAAAGCATTGCCTGAGTGACTTTATAATCGGCAATCACTCCATCTTTTAAGGGGCGGGAGGCGACAATACTATCGGGCGTTTTCCCTATCATTTCTTTGGCTTCGTTTCCTACGGCTAAAATGCGATTATCTTCAAGAGAAACCGCCACTACCGACGGTTCGTTGATAATCACTCCTTTTTGGGGAATATAAACCAGAGTATTGGCCGTGCCCAAATCAATTCCGATTTTTTTCACAAACATGTTCTTTTGTTTTACTATACTTATAATTAATATTATCCTAATTATCCTGTCTTGGCAAGCGATATTTAAAATGCTAATTTAGAATTATGACCAGAGCAACTCGCCGAATAATTTTCTTTATTTTTTTATTAATTTTTATTATCCTCGTTCCCGTCATTATCCTGTATGCTAATGGCTATAGTTTTGATCTTGAAAAAAGAAATATTGTAACCAGCGGGGGCATATACTTAAAATCACTTCCACCAAAAGCGGAAATTTATATTAACGATAATTTCAGGGGAACAACTAATAAATTAATAAGAAGGTTAATTCCCAAAAACTACAATGTGAAAATTATTAAGAAAGAATATCATCTCTGGGAAAAAAATATTCTGGTAAAGCCAGGATTGGTATCAAAAGAAGAAGATATTTTTCTTGTTTCGTTTAATCCCAAAATTCTTTTGGTAGCTACCGAAAGCAACGAATATGCCGATTTTTTTGAAGATCCCTATTCCGTAGATAAAATCGGTGAAACAATCAAAAAGAAATCAAAATATACTATCTTTAATATTGAAAATATAAATTTAAATTTAAAAAAAGACAAACTTTATTTTTTGTTCAATAACAACCTTTATTCATTGGATTTAAATAAGGAGAACATTGAGAATTCCGTTCTTTCCGATGTTTTGGTTTCCAATGTGCTCAACTATACAATGTATAAAAACGGAATTCTTTACCTCGATTATTTTACCGAAAAAATTTATGAATTGGATTTGACCATCCTCCGGTCAGCTGAATTTTTCGACCAAGTATTTCCGAGTTTTAATGAGGGGAAATGGATTATATCCAATGATAATAGAAAACTCCTTTGCCAGAAAGATAAATCCGTGGAAATTCTTTGGTTGGAAGATGTTTTGGGCAAAACAGTCGAAAGACGCAAAGGAGAGATAGAAAAAATCGATTTGGGAGGACAGATTTCAGATGTTATCTGGCTCCCTCAAACCGATGAACATTTAATTATATCTACCAACGATTCAATTTTAATTACTGAATTGGACAATCGCTTGCCGCGAAATACAATCAATTTCATCACCACCGAAACCCCTCAAATAAAATACAATACTGGTAATAAAACCCTTTATTTTTTAAGCCAGGACAGATTGTATGAGACAGAATTATAAAATATAAATATGGGGGACTTGCGATGTCCCCCTATTGATAACAAGGACATCGCAAGTCCTAATATAAAAAAACAGCGGGGTCGAGAGTTTTCAACTCTCTCCCCCGCTTTTCTGGTTTTGTCTAATGATTAAAGTTTAACTGAAAAACTAGCTTCCACCAACCACTTACCCGTCTTAAGATCATCAGCAGCCCAGAATTGAACCTTACCAAGTTTGACCGTTGGACCAAGCCGGAATAAAGGAACTCTTTCTCCAAATCTTCCAAAACTACTCCACATTAAACCGATTTGACTATAACCGACTGAGTGTCGAAAGAAGAAAATTGGTCTCCTATCTTTATCGATGCCAAGCTCATTGACTAGGACCATGCCAAACTTACCGGTAAAGATTGCTGGAACAACATCCAGGGTGAAAGATTCAATAAAATCTTTGAATTTTGCAGCCTTCACGTTGAGATCGGGTCCCATTCCGAGCGAAACAGAAACCTTCTTGCTAATGCGAATCTCAGGGGGGCCGAATTTCGTTAACAGATAACCGGAGGGCCAAACTCTCATAAAGTAAAAGTTTAGACCCTTCTCTGGCGCATGAAAATACCAGAGATTAGCAGTGTCGGGATTAACTTGAACAGTCACTTTGTCCTGCCCTCGAAGATTGGTAAATGGAGTAACAAAAAGCCATATAAATAAAGAAGATATAAAAGCCATAACTCGGGAATAAGCAAGTGTTTGCTCAACGCTCCGATTGAATTTATTAACCGGCGCATAAGCTCGCTGCCATAGTATTTGTTCTTCTTGCTGGCTTAATTTGTAACCCCATTCTCTACCTCTCATGTATTGAGCCTTTAACCTGAAATATCTTCTCGTTGCCCCAAGATTTCCTTCAGGGTAATTAACGGCCAATCCTGCCAACCAGAAAATTGAGTAGCCCATTACTTGAAAGGGACTGGTAAGGAAGATTTCTTTGAAAGAAAAACCCCGAATCTGACAACGATAAACAAAGAAGAAAAAAGCCAGAACAGAACTAATTGGCCAGGCGAATAAAAACAACCATTTAAGAAGCTTCACAAAATGAGTAAAGGTAATTTTACCCTCCAGCGCTCCTTTTATGCCATTTTCTTGCCAAACTTCTTGTCTAGCCTTTTCCATCACGAAGCCGGGAAGTTGCTTTTCCTCAATAATTTTATCGTATAGCTGTTTGAAGAATGTATTCCCGTAATTCGTACGCCAAGATTCTAATACCCCTTTTCTGTCAGCAGGAACATTAAATCTTTCACATAATCCCGATTCTAACCGGAATAAAGTGTAAATGGCTTGATGAAAATCTTTGGGAGAGTATGCGCCAGCTTTAAGTTTCTTTTCATCTTCTTTCATAATCATCTGGCATTGACTAACGGCTCTATCAAACTCTTCTGTTGGTAAGAAAGGTTTAGCCATTTCCTCTCTCAGGTTGGTTTGGATACGCGCTCCAATCCTTAACCAGGGAACGATCAAAACCAGAAGAATAACCCAAAAAAACCATAAACCCAATCTTTCTTTTTTCACGATTTCCTCCTTTTATTAAATTGTAAGGAAAATTTCCTCCTTTCCATTTCCCATTATAGCATACAATATGCCAATTTGTCAATATCACAGCATAAAAATGGGGGACTTGCGATGTCCCCCATTAGTGTAAATTTAAAAAAACGGGGGTCGACCAAAAAGTCGAACCCCCTCTGTTGACAACCATGCGGGCGCCATGAATCTCTTCACGGCTTAAAAACACATATGGCTAGAAGGACCAAAAGAATTAAGAGCCAAACTAAGGAGCCGGTAAAAATTTCTTTGCAGAGCCCCATCTTGAGTTCCTGGCTCCATCCCCGTATTTCTTTCCATGCTTTTGCCCATTCTCCTATTTTCATTTTTCCTCCTTTCTTTTACGACTTTTCCAGTCCATAAAACAAAAAACGAACAATAAAAAAAGAGCTACCATTAAATCTATATTTTCCATCTCCTCTCCTTAAAAATCAAATTACCAGAAGAAAATCGTTCTGTCAAATCTCATCATCTTCTTCCCATATAAAAATAATTACTTACACTGAGACAACTTCGGAAGCCAAAAGCATGGTTTTTGCCGAAGGCAAAATTTTGGCTGAGAATTAGTGCGTTCCGATGCTGGTCGGAACGACACGTGTCGACATGTAAGTAATTATTTTTATTTTATTTCTCCTTCTCTCCATTTTTCATTAAACTCATTCAATTTTGCACCAACAATCGTTTCGCAGGTCTTGGTACAATTACCGCATAAAATACACTGCCGAATTTGGTTTTCCATAGCTGGAATTTCCGCATCATCTTTTTTAACATTTAAAACTCTGTATCTGATTAAATTCTTAAATTGCCTTGGTCCGGTCTCGCCTTTTCTTGCTTTAATCCAAGCCGGACATTTGTTCTGACAATACGCGCACTCCATACAAGGCCATTCCTCATTTCCCAATGGTTTCATGGGGATTTTTATATTGTCGTAAATCTTGGCTTTGTCGGTATTAAACATTGTATTCGGATTCAAAATATCATCCAGGTCAAAAATCTGTTTAATTTCCTTCAAATATTTAAAAATTTCCTTGCCCCATTGCTTTTCCAAATACATACTACGGCATCTACCTCCGCCGTGTTCAGTGGCAATGGTTCCGTCATATTTAAAAACCGCGTCATAAACTTTATCGGCAATTTTTTTAATGATTTTCACGTGTTCTTTAGTTGATGCTTCAATTACCGGATCAATATGGATTGTGCCTGTTCCCGCATGACCATACAAAGCTACTTTTATATTCAAATCCTTAAATATTTTTCTTAAATCTTTCATCAAATCCGGAATGTCTTTCACCCTTACCCCCACATCATCAATTGAAACCAAGGGCTTGGTAGTTGGTGAAAATTTGGCGGTCAAGGGCAAAAGACATTTCCTCACCTCCCAGAATTTCTCCATTTTTATCGGGTCTTTTATTACTTCACCTACGAGTTTAAAGTTCTTTAAGGAATTATCGAATTCTTTCAGAGTTTGTTCGATTTTTTCATCAAACTGAACAATTATCATCGCTTCAGCCTCGGTTGGGATACCCAGGGCAGGGAAACAATTCCGCGTTAAATCTAAAGAGACTTTATCCACCAACTCAACTCCTGAACAATCTAATCTTTTCACCTCTTTAATAAAATTATCAACCTGATACAAATCAGCTAAATATACTGCCCAGGAAACCGGCTTCTCGGTCGGCTTAGCCGCGACTTTCAGTTTTATTTCCGTAAATATTCCCAAGGTGCCGATGCTTCCCATCATCAAATGAGCAATAAGTTCATTGGTATTCGCATACTTGTCAAAAGCAAAAATATTGTAGGTAGAAGCATCTTGGATATCCATTCTTCTGTTGATAATATCCATTGCTTTTTTATCATTTAAAATCCTTTTTCTTAAATCTTCCAATTTTACTTTAAATTTTTCTATTCCTTGACCTGTTTCGGTATTCACAATTTCTCCGTCAGCATCAATAAATTCAATTGCCAGCATAAAATCATCCAAGGTACCGTATTTCACCGCTCCTCCACCGCAGGCCTTGGTTGCCACATTTCCGCCAATCATACAAGCCCGACTGGAAGCAGGAACTGGTGGTAAAAACAATCCTTTTTCTCCAAGTTTGGCTTGTAAATCATCATAAATTACTGCGGGTTGAGTTCTGACAAAATCAGCGCCGATTTCCAAAATCTGGTCAAAATACCTTGTAAAATCCAAAATAATTCCCGGACCAACTGCGGTTCCGGCTAAAGAAGTACCAGCCGTCCTACAAGTAATTCCAATTTTATTTTCTCGGGCAAATTTTATGGTTTTTTGGATATCTTGTTTGGTTTTTGGCAGAATAATCAATTGCGGAATAAATTTATAAATACTGGCATCGGTAGAATAAACCTCCCGCCAGAATCTTTCGATTAAAACATCCCCTTCGATTTGTTTCTTAAATTCATCGATTTTTTCTTTTGATAACATAAATGGTTTGTATAAAAATTATTTGTTAAAAAGACAACTTCGCAGGCAAAATGCATGGTTCCGCTGAAAGCGGAATTTTGCCGAGAATTAGTGTGATTGCCCGCTGGGGCAATCAACACGTGTCTTTGGACAAATAATTTTTATAATTTACTAATATATAATAAATTATATCATAAATAGACAAACCCTGCACCAAAACAAGTTTAGTGCAGGGCAAGTAAAAAACCGGGATTGCTCCCGGTCCCTTTTCGTCTCCAGGTCTTCTACCTTAACAATCCTGATGATTGTTACATATCGCTCCTTGCCTCCTACATCCGTAGAAGTATCGTCCTCGTAGGTATAGACAACTTTCACCCTATGTCCCTTCAGTCCTTTGAGTTTTTCGATGTCTTGCTGGGAACCATAAACAAACCAGAGATTGGTAATTGTTTCGGGATTAACCTTAACGGACTTATCCCAGGTAATCATCAAGCCTTCTATCGAGCGCCATATTGCTTCGTCAATAATATTGACGATAACTCCCTCGTGCGTTTTTTTGATACTAAAATCCTCCGGAACAGTCTCAAGGTCAAAATCTTTGAGATTGCAGGAAACGAAAAATAGCGAAATCAAAAAGAGCAAAGATAATTTTTTCAATTTTCCCTCCCATTTAATTTTTTCTAATTATAACAAATAGATAAAATAATGTCAATAAAAGCAAAAAAGAGCGAATATTGCGAAAAGGTATCGAAGACGGACATCGAAAACCTTTTTATACAAGCTCTTCTTCCTTGCCTAATTTGTCCGTTAAGAAGTAGACAAGTGGACAAATGCCTGCAATTTTTTGAGCAATATTCGCTCCTTTCTGCCCACTACTAACAATTTTAGGTATTATCCTTGAACGGGTTTTGAGCCTGTAGCGGGCATGGTCTCCCGATTTATCGGGAGGAGCGGAGGGCTCAACCCTGAGCCCGACTCGCTGGGTCGGGCGAAGAAAGTGAAAGGATAATACCCAAAATCAAGAACCTTTCTATTATATCAAATTATTTTAATGAGTCAACTATTTTATTGGCAAACGCTTTAGCTGCTGCCGGACCATTACCAGTAATAATATTACCATCCTGAACCACCGAATCCTTTTGATAAATCGCTCCGTTTTGTTCCAATGTCTTTTGGGCCGATTTGTCTAATGGACTAATCCAAACCGTAGCTTTCTTGCCAGTCAAAACTCCCGTCTTGGCAAGAATTGCCGGAGAAATACAAATCGCAGCTAAAATTTTATTCTGGATAATTGCATCTTTAGCCACCTTGTACGAATCCTCCTTATCCAAATAAGTCAGAGCCCCCGGCCCGCCGATAAAAACAATGGCATCAAAATTCGAAACATCTAAATCACTTAAATCAATATCAACATTTAGCTCTCCGCCATCAGTTCCTTGGGCTGTGCCTATTTCATCACTGACTACTCTTACCGTGGATCCCGCCTCATCAAAAATTTCTCGCGGCACAAAATACTCTTCAT
>Ga0172363_10005558_pt1 | contig 10181 bp, 10 predicted proteins | sample LakKivs2_kivu2a2_FD_114541 | JGI IMG/M metagenome (GOLD analysis project Ga0172363, IMG submission 114541) | Sediment microbial communities from Lake Kivu, Rwanda - Sediment s2_kivu2a2 | ecosystem: Environmental > Aquatic > Freshwater > Lake > Sediment | place: Rwanda: Western Province, Lake... | reverse complement strand
TATCTCTTTGTAAAAGCTGGTCCGGATGTGTTTGTAAGGAGAGAAATTGCCGTTACCTCGATACCCGACAAAAGAATGATAGTGCATTCCGGTCTTAAAACCGGAGACATTATTGTCACTGAGGGGGGGATTTACCTTCAATAACTGAACGGATATGGAAAGATTGTTCAGGCTATTTCTAAGCAGAAGGCTCCTTATTGCAACCGTTTTCGTACTTGTAGCTGCTGTTGGTGTATATTCATGGTTTCAGCTTCCGATTGATGCTTATCCCGATATTGCTGATGTAACGGTCCAGGTTGTTACACAGGTTCCGGGACTTGCAGCTGAAGAGATTGAACAACAGATCACCATTCCCCTGGAACGTGAATTAAACGGGATGCCTGGCCTTCAAACAATGCGGAGCAAGAATCTCTTTGGTATCTCATCCATCCTGCTTGTATTTAAGGACGGAATTGATGATTACTGGGCCCGGCAGAGAGTCCAGGAAAGAATCAGTGGCATTGTACTTCCATTCGGGGCCTTGCCGGAACTAAATCCTCTTACATCTCCAACCGGAGAGGTTTGCCGCTATATTATCGAAAGTTCCAGTCACAGCCTGCGTGAACTTACAGATCTGCAGAAGTGGGTCATTATCCCCAGACTCAAACAGGTTATGGGAGTAGCCGATGTTCAGAATTTCGGAGGAATAACCACTCAGTACCAAATCGAAATTGACCCCAGGAAGCTTGAAAAATATGGTATCCCCCTTAACGTTGTCATTGAGAGTATCAATAAGAATAATGCCAATGCCGGGGGAAGCTTGCTTGACAGAGGGGATCTCACATATATAATCAGAGGTGTAGGCCTTATTAAAGACCTTGAAGATCTGGGGAAAATAGTCGTCAAATCGACAGATGGCATCCCGGTCTTTTTAAGTGACATGGGAACCCTTAAATACGGTAATTTTGAAAGAAAAGGTGTTTTTGGTTATTCCGACAGGGAGAGGAACTATAGTGAAAGTGTTCAGGGTATTGTTCAGCTTCTTCGATATGAAAATCCCTCAAAGGTGCTCGAAGAGGTTCACCTGGCTATTGATGAGCTTAATGACAATATTCTGCCCGAGGGTGTTAAAATCCATATTTTCCTTGACAGGACTCATCTTGTAAATGCCACACTTAATACCGTTTCTCATACCCTGCTGTTTGGAGTACTGCTGGTAATAGGAGTTCTGATCATTTTCCTTGGAAGATGGCGGAGCGCTCTGGTTATTGCCGTAACTATCCCTCTGTCGCTTCTTATCGCTTTTATATTTATGTATTTCACTAATATACAGGCTAACCTTCTGTCCCTCGGTGCAATTGATTTTGGAATTATAGTAGAGGGATCCATTGTAATGCTGGAGACAGTTTTGCGAAAAAGAGAAGAGGATCCCGGAGATGAATTGAATCTGGAAAATATAGTGAAACGATGTACTGAAATGGGAAAGCCTATTTTCTTCTCAATGCTGATAATTATTATGGCATATCTTCCTCTTTTTACATTTGAAAGGATTGAAAAGAAGATGTTTTCCCCAATGGCCTACACTGTGGCTTTTGCTATACTGGGAGCGCTTGCGGTAGCACTGATGCTTATACCCGGACTCGCCTTTACAATATACCGGAAACCGCAGAACGTATACCATAACAGATGGCTCGGAAAACTGACAGTACTCTACAACCGATTCACCGGGAACCTGATGGAAAAACCAGGTAAAGTTATTATACCGCTTTCCGGTATACTGGCAGCAACAATGGTCCTTTCAATTACGGTAGGTAAGGATTTTCTTCCTACCCTGGATGAAGGTTCATTATGGCTTCAGGTTCAGATGCCACCGGGTATCACCCTTGAGAAATCAAAGGCTATGGCAGATACCCTGAGAAAACATATTATGAAATACCATGAAGTCCAGTATGTAATGACACAGGTTGGCCGGGATGATGAGGGAACAGATCCTTTCTCTACTTCACATGCGGAATGCGGAGTTGGTCTTATACCATATAAGGAATGGAAGAAGGGTAAAAGGAAATCTGATCTGATAAATGAACTTACGGTGGACCTCGCAAAACTACCAGGCTATAGCGTAGGCTTTTCTCAGCCTATAATTGACATGGTAATGGATCAGATTGCTGGTTCGCACAGTGACCTGGCAATTAAGGTGTTTGGTGAAAACCAGGAAGAAGCAAGAAGAATTGCTGATGAACTGGTGAAGACTCTTTCAGTGATAAAAGGGGCCGGCGACGTAAGTATTGAACAGGAACCTCCCCTCCCGCAATTGCAGATTCAGGCGAACCGTGATAAAATAGCTTTATATGGATTAAATGTTGCGGACGTTTCAGAGCTTATTGAGGTTGCTATCGGAGGAAAAGCAGTGTCACAGGTATTTATCGGAAACAGGGTTTATGATGTTATTTGCAGATATAACGAGCCTTCACGCGAGACTCCGGAAATGATTGGATCACTGCTCCTTACATCTGCCAGTGGGTCTAAAATACCATTATCCCAGATCGCAGAAATAAAAACGACAAGAGGGCCCGGCATCATAAACCGTGAAGAAAACAGCAGGTTCCTGACTGTCAGAATTAACATGCGCAACCGGGACATTACATCATTCCTTAAAGAAGCCAGTGAAGAGATTGAAAAAAACATTTCTTATGATCACAATGAATTTCAATTAAAGTGGAGCGGGCAGTTTGATAATCAGCGAAGAGCATTTGCCAGGTTAATACTGATAGTTCCCCTCTCACTCGCCCTGATGTTCCTCCTGCTCTTCTGGAGCTTTGGTACTTTCCGCCAGGCATGGCTGCAACTGGCACTACTTCCATTTCCGGTGTTTGGCGGAATGGTTGCTCTTAATATCACAGGAATGTCATTTAATGTATCTTCAGCAGTAGGCTTCATCGCCCTGTTCGGAATTTTTACGATGAATGATGTTTTAATGATTTCTCATATAAACCATCTGCGAAAGAAAGGGGAATTACTGAAGGATGCTGTGGTTAAAGGTGCAACTCATCGTTTCCGTCAGATACTGATGACATCATCCGTTGCAATCCTTGGCCTGGTTCCTGCCTCGCTTACGACAAATATTGGCTCTGATGTCCAGCGTCCTCTCGCTACTGTTATTGTCTATGGATTAATGTTCGGCACATTGATTACACTCTTTGTGCTTCCATCTTTGTATTACATGCTCGAGAGAAAATTTTTACTTAAAAGCCAACCGGAATCAAAATAATATTTGCATGAAAAGAATTTTCAGGTTATTAATATCTTCCTCACTGATTCTTACATCAATCTCAGATATTGCATTCTCCCAGGAGAAATCCAGCTACTTAATTAATCCTGTAAGCTTATCCCAGTATCTGTCAGATGTGATAAAAGGCAATCTGGGATACATTGCCGGACAATTAAACATAAGTATAACAGAAGCTGAACTGAATGCCTCCAGAGCGTTGCCTGACCCTGAAATATCTGTTGCATACTCCAACAACGAAGATAAAACACTCCAGATGGGACAGTCATTGGAAACCGTAATGAGCTATCCTGTTAATACCGGAAACAAACGCAGCGCGGGTATCTCGATGGCTAGATCCCGGCACGAACTTTCACAGTTGTTAGCTGACTCTTATTTCCAGAATCTCAGGGCAGATGCAGCATTAAATTATTTTACAGGAGTAAAAACTCAGAAGATCCATCAGTTGCAAAAAGAAATCTATATACAGCTGTCAGAGCTTGCCAGGGCAGACAGCATAAGATTTATAACCGGAGAGGGTACTGAACTCGATGCATTACAATCCTCTCTTGAAGCCAGAGCCCAATTATCCGAGGTATACCAGAGCAATACAGATTTGACAAACGCTCTACTGAATATGATGCTGTTTAAGGGTAAAGAATTTGCCGATACAATTGTTTTCCCGTCAGACGATTTTCTGTACAGAAAACGTGAATTCAGCCTCGACTCACTTCTGATTAGTGCCTCCAACAACCGGGCTGATCTGATGGCCGCAATAAAAAATAATGAAGTGTCGGATAGAAATCTCAGGCTCCTTAAAACAACCCGGGCTTTTGAATTCAATCTTGAAGCAGGATATTCCTATAATTCTGTGGTCAGAAATGAAATAGCGCCGGCACCTGAGTATAATGGTTTCAGTGCCGGGATCTCATTCCCTTTGAAATTCTCAAACCTGAACAGAGGATCTTTGAAGGCAGCTGAGCTGGCGATGAAGCAAAGCCACATCCTTTATGATGAGATCCGGCTTCAGATAGCCACTGAGGTCATTCAGTCATACAACGACTTCATCACGCAAAAAATGAAAGTTGAACATTATAACCTGGGGCTTATCAGAGATGCAGAAAGAATCCTTCAGGGAAGAATATATTCATATCAGCACGGAGAGAGTGGACTACTTGATGTTTTGAATGCCCAGCGGACATATATTGATCTTCAGTTGAACTATATAAACACACTGTTCGATTATACAAAATCGCTTGTTGAGATTGAAAGATCAGCCGGCATCTGGGACCTTACACAATAAATTTCCGGTTTGTGACTTTTTAAACTTTAACTGAACAAGAATCTTCCTTACCTTGTTAATACTTCTGTGCGTAAAATGAATGAATTCGATATAAAAGCTGGTGCATGGGACCTTAACCCGATGCACATTGAACGGTCAGAAGCAGTCGCTGAACAGATAATCGAAAGAATCCCCCTCTCCATATCAATGTCTGCCCTGGAATTCGGAGCAGGCTCCGGTCTTACAAGCTTCCTCCTTAAAGAACATCTGGGAGAAATCACAATGATTGATAATTCTGCCGAAATGGTAAGAATTATGAATGAAAAGATAACTGCATCCAGAGTAAAACACATCAAAGCACTACACTTTAACCTGGAGAAAAATTACTGGAAAGGAAAATACTTTGATCTGATCATATCCCAGATGGTGCTACACCATATATCTGATATAAATAATATCTTAAAAAAGTTTTATCTGATTATGAATCCTGGCGGATACCTTGCTATTGCCGATCTTTACCCTGAAGACGGATCATTTCACGGACAAGGATTCAGGGGTCACCGGGGCTTTAATCCCGGGAGACTCTCAGAAATTATTTCAAACCAGGGATTCAGTGAAATCACTGTCAGAAAATGTTATACTATAAAAAAGAACTTCTTTGATACGGATTCCCGGCTGTTTGACATATTCCTTCTGATTGCCAGACATACTCCTGTCAAATAACAAATTAACCGACCCCTGATAAAAAACTTACAAATGTATTTGGATTATGAACTTTAGTTCATTATATTTGTAGCGAACTATTGCTCATAACTAATGTCGCCGCGTCCATTCAGACCAAGTAAAATCAGCAACCCTCCTGTTATTTCAGGATTTAAACCTTACGGCACCTGGAAAAATTCTCCAAAACCGGGAACTGTTTTCCTTCACCTTGAGGAATATGAAGCGATCCGCCTGTGCGACCATGAGCAGCTTAATCACAAACAGGCAGCAGGCATGATGGCAGTATCACGACCTACCCTGACACGCATTTATGCAAGAGCTCGAAGAAAAATAGCTGAAGCAATGGTTGAGGGAAAACAGATCATAATCGAGGGTGGCAAAATCTATTTCGACAGCGAATGGTATTCATGCAAAGCCTGTGGCTGTTACTTTAATAATCCTGATAAACTGATGAAAAGGATCATTTGCCCGCTCTGCAAAAGCTCAGACATCACTAATGCAGATATAGGCAATAAAAAATAAATAAATCAAAATCAAATCTTATGAAAATAGCAATTACCAGTAAGGGAAACACCCCAGAAGCTAAACTGGATGAACGTTTTGGCCGATGTTCATACTTTGTTATCTATGATACCGAAACCAAAGGGACCGAATTTCTCCCAAATCCAAACAAAGATGCTCGGGAAGGTGCAGGTCCTGCTTCTGTCCAGCTTGTTGCATCCCGCAACGTTGAGCAGATAATCTCAGGTGAATTCGGGATCAAGATCAAGTCGCTTCTTGACAGCCTCAGGATCCAGATGATAGTAATAAAGGATACCGAAAAAACAGTAAGTGAAATAATCAATATGTTAAACAAATAAATTAAAAATTATGCCACGTATGGATGGAACAGGACCATCAGGAAAAGGTCCGGGAACTGGCCGCGGTATGGGCCGGTGCAGAAAAAAAACCAATGAGCCTGACAGCTACGGAAGAGGCAGAGGTCAGGGAAAAGGCCGCCAGTCAGACGGCCGGCAAGCAAAAGGAAAACAGATGCAGAGAGGTTCACAGAATTAATAATTAATTTTTTAAAAAGATGAAGAAACGTATAGCAATCCCGCTGGAGAACGGGATATTATGCTCGCATTTTGGCCATTGTCAGCAGTTTGCATTAATTGACACCAATGATACACTGATAACCGGGCAACAGTTTGTCACCCCGCCACCCCATGAACCCGGAATACTTCCTGCCTGGCTGGCAGAAAAAGGTGTAACTGATGTAATCGCCGGCGGCATGGGACAAAGAGCTATATCCCTTTTTAATAATCAGAATATAAATGTTTTTGTAGGAGCACCAATAAAAAATCCAGAAGACCTGGCCAGCGACCTGCTGAGCAATACCCTTCAGGCAGGAGCAAATTATTGCGACCACTAAATATATAATTGATGATATCTGATTATCGTTGTGTATACTGCTTTATAAGAGCTTTTGAGAAGTTACTGCTCAAAGAGAATATTTCCAGTAACGAAAAAAATCATTTCACACACGACATGATCGATTTTTTTCATACCAACCGGGATGATCTCAATTCACCGGAATTTGGACGCAACCTGCACCACCTGCTGAGAAGCTATACTCATAATCCTGATCCTTTTAAAAAAGAAAAGAAAGAGAATAACGACCAGGCCCTTATGCTGCTCCCGGAACTGGAAATCCTGATAAAAAAGTCACCCGACCCTTTTAAAACTGCCTTAAAACTGTCATTAGCAGGGAATGTGATAGACTTTGCCATAAAAGATAATTTCAACTTACATAACACGATAAATAAAGTACTGGAATCAGACCTTGCTATCGATCATTCTGCTCATCTGAGGGAAGCACTGGCATCTGCAAAGAGTGTTCTTTACCTGGGTGATAATGCAGGTGAAATTGTTTTTGACAGGCTTTTCATTCAGACGATTAATCATAAAAACCTTACCTATGCTGTCAGGGGTGGACCTGTTATTAACGATGCAACTATGGAAGATGCTGAATATACAGGACTTACAAAAATCGTTAATGTCATTTCAAGCGAATACGACGCTCCGTCAACAGTTCCGGAAAAATCAGGAAAAATATTCAGAAAACATTTCAGCGAGGCAGATATCATTATTTCGAAAGGTCAGGGTAACCTCGAGGGACTGGTATCTCTCAACGACAGCAGGATATTCTTCCTGCTTATGGTAAAATGCGATGTGATGGCAGAATTCCTGAAAGCAGAAAAAGAGAGTTTTGTTGTATTCAATAACTATTTTATTAAAAGTATATCATAACAGCTAAAATTATTTTGAATGATTAGTTTCGGACCGGTGCCATCCCGGAGGCTGGGCAAAAGTCTTGGGATAAATAACATAATTTCTCCCAAAACATGCTCCTATAACTGTGTTTATTGCCAGGTAGGAAGAACCAGAGTAACGAGTATTCGGCGGCAATCATTTTATGAGCCGGAAGTTGTTTATGAAAAAGTTATGCAGCACATTGAAAAGCTGCAGAAAAGCAACTTCCCTGATTATCTGACATTTGTTTCCAATGGTGAGCCCACCCTCGATATCAACCTTGGATATTCAATAAAACTCCTGAAGAAGGCAGGTATCCCGATAGCTGTTATCTCAAACGCGTCCATGCTTTTTGAAGAGCATGTCAGGAATGACCTGCAGCTTGCCGACTGGGTCTCCCTGAAAGTGGATGCTGCTGACAACCGGACATGGCAGAAAATAAACAGACCCTCACCTGAACTGAGTTTTAAAAATCATATTGAAAACATTATGCGTTTTGCAGGCGATTATAAAGGGAAGCTTACTACAGAAACGATGATTGCCTCAAAAATGAACGATTCACTCAGTAATATTTCAGGTGTGGCTCGAATCGTCAGCCGTATCAATCCTTCCAGGGCATATCTTTCAATACCTATAAGACCACCGGCAGATAAGACAGTAATCCCGCCAGAGCCTGAAAAGCTGAACAGAGCATGGCATATCTTTAACGACCATAAAATAAATACTGAATTGCTCACCGGATTCGAAGGTACTGAAACAGGCTATACGGGAAATATCTATAACGACATCCTGAATATCACAGCGGTACACCCTTTAAGAGAAGACTCCTTAAATGAGCTTCTGAAAAAGGATAATGCTGATTACCGGGTTGTGGACTCTCTGATAAAGCAAAAATTAATTAAACCGGTAACCTGGAAGGAAAAGAAATATTATTTACGCCAATATCATCTTCAGATTTAAAGTTGTTGTTTCAGCTAAATACTGCAGTCATGCCAACATTATACGAAGAACTTGAAAAAGATATCCGCTTCCGGGAAGGTCTGAAAGCCTGTCTTAACTGCGGTGTCTGCACGGCAATATGTCCGGCAGCCGCAGTCAGTGACTATGATCCCCGCCAGGTTGTGAACCTGGTGCAGGAAAGAAATGAATCCGAACTTGAGAATCTTCTTAAAGGCGACCTGATCTGGAAATGCGGTGAATGCCTTTCATGCAAAACAAGATGTCCAAGAGGAAATGTGCCATGCTATATCATACAGGCATTAAGAGGATTATCTATTGAGAAGGGCTTTTTCATTGAGAGCGAACAGGGAAGAAAACAACTGGCCATAAAGCGGACAGTAGGCGATCATATTCTTAAATATGGATACTGTGTCTATATTGATGAAGTTGACAATGAGACATATCCTGAACAGGGTCCGGTATGGAAATGGATGAGGGAAAACAGGGTGTCAATGCTGAAGCGACTTGGAGCAAGCTACAGGGAAAACAGGTCAGGCGCTCTCCGTAACACCAATAAAGAATCACTGAAAGATCTTAAGAAAATATTTGATGAAACAGGCGGTACAGCCAGATTTGAAAAAATTGAAAAATACTCATCTGAAATGGCTAAGAAAATGAACAAGGAATTCAGCGAAGAAAAGGATGAGTACTGGAGATACCTTTATAACGAATAACATAAGACATACTGAGATGAAATCAGGAAAGAATGAAATATGGATGGCATACCAGAAAGAGATAGCTGATGATCATTATTACCTTGCCCGCAGCTGTATCCGGCAGAATATTTTTCCCGCTGCTGAAGACCTCTTAATGAAGATCCTCAGGGATGACCTCGGCAGGGAAATATATGATGATGAAAGACAAACAACCTGCTCGGGAATCGCATATCATTCGGGACTTCTTCCAATGGAAACCACTATGACCGTTGTTGCACGCCAGTTTGCGCTGATGAACGAAGCAGGCTATGAGAATTTTGTCGTATCATGTGTTACCTCATTCGGGATATATGCTGAAATGCTGGAAACATGGAAACACTTTCCTGAAACCCTTAAGAATACCCGTGAAGCTCTACTGAGGGCAACCGGAAAAACATTCACTATTCCTGCGAACATAGTCCATGCAAGCGACATAATATACAAATTCAGGAAAGAGATCGGCGAAAAGCTGAAATACAGGCTGGTAAATGCACAAACAGGGAAGCCCCTAAAAGTAGTTGAGCATATCGGCTGCCACTATGCAAAAATATTCCCCTCATACGGAGTCGGAGGAGCAGAGTATCCTTATGTACTTGCAGGTCTGATCGATGAATGGGGTGGCGAGCAGGTCGACTATCCTGAACGCCGTCACTGCTGCGGCTTCGGGTTCAGGCAATATCTGCTGAAATCAAACAGGGGATATTCAGTCACCAATTCCAAAATAAAATTTGATTCAATGGAACCTTATAAGCCTGATCTTATTATCGCAAACTGCCCGGGCTGCACTTTCTTTCTCGACCGCTGGCAATATGTTATCGCAGAACAGGAAGGAAAAACATACGGAGAAAACGGATATGGGATCCCTGTGCTTACCTATGAAGAAATTGCAGGACTGCTGCTGGGATATGATCCGTGGGACATTGGCCTTCAGGTGCACCAGGTG
>Ga0172363_10005557_pt1 | contig 10182 bp, 14 predicted proteins | sample LakKivs2_kivu2a2_FD_114541 | JGI IMG/M metagenome (GOLD analysis project Ga0172363, IMG submission 114541) | Sediment microbial communities from Lake Kivu, Rwanda - Sediment s2_kivu2a2 | ecosystem: Environmental > Aquatic > Freshwater > Lake > Sediment | place: Rwanda: Western Province, Lake... | reverse complement strand
GGATGTGGTCTATTTGTTTGGTTCTCAGGCAACCAAGAAGGCGACAAAACTGAGTGATTATGATATTGGTGTTTTGTTTAGAGAGGGGATTGATTCGTCAAAAAGGTTTGATTTAATATTAAAAATGATAGTTGATCTTTGCAGAATCTTGAAGAGAGAGAGAGTTGATGTTGTAGATCTAGAACAGGCTCCAATTGCTCTTCAATATTCAGCAGTCTCTCCGAGGAAAGAGATATATGTTTCCGACAAGGATAAGCAAGTTTTATTTGAGGCTGATGTTTTATCTAATTACTTTGATTATGCCTATTTTATCAAGCAAAACACCCAGTACAGTTTAGAGTCTATTTCTCGTCTGATATAAAATATATTTAGGAGCAATATGGATGCGATTGATAAAATTAATATTAGATTAAAAAAGATTCTTGAGTACACTAATCGCTTAAAAAAATATCAGGGAATGACCAGGGAGGATTTGTTGGAAGATCCAGAGAAAACAGCGGCGATTGAGAGATTTTTCCAGCTGGCAATTGAGGCGGTTATTGATGTTACTAATCTTCTTAACGCTGAATACCGTTTTCGTCCGGCACAAGATGCTAAAGAAAGCATCCGGATATTGGGAGAAGAAGGGGTATTGGACGAAAAGTTCGCTGAGAATTTTTCTGGTGTTGCTAGCTTCAGAAATATTCTTGTCCATCAGTATTTAGATATCGATTACCAGAAGGTCGCCGATGATTTGAATCACCTTGACGATTTCGAGAAATTCGCCACTCAGGTAGCGAGGTATTTGAAATGATTTGAGGATTATGCCTGATGAAGTAAAAACAGAACCAGCCAAAGGAACTCCTTTCCAGATTTCAACCCCAAAATGGTTAGGGGGCGAAGAAATTTGTGATGCTCGGCTTTGGGCAGATCCATTAGGAGCTAATTTCCTCCCTCACAAGGAGGAAGGATATGAGAACTCTGTTTGCCCGTTCAGCATGCAGCCTTGTGTTCATGGGCAACGTCGAGAATGCCCCAAACCCCCTAAAGAAACAGAAAAGAAGCCGGAAGAGAAACCCACCATTATTCAATTACCGATAAAGAAAGAAGAAAAAATCGCCGCTTAACTTCTGTCGCGTTTGAGTACTTGACAAGGACCTATAGTTATGGTATAATTCATTCGTCTTTTGAGGAGAAAATTGAGGCGATTGCGTCTCAAGGCTCTCTCAGAAGTCGCTCTTTAACAAGCCGAAAGGATTAAGTTTCTCCTTCAGCGACGTTTCCCCGGGTAGAAGAGGGGTGAAGAAACTGTTTTACCCTTGCTCTGCCTGGGGAAACTAGCAGATTAGTAAACTTGAAGGAGAAAACCATGAAGCGGATCTTTGTCTTGTTATTGGTCGTGTTCGCAATGCTGGTGGCCACTGGCTGCCAGCCCAAGATTAAGATCGTGGGTAACGAGGGTCCTACACCTGCTACCCTTCAGGTAAACGCACTTCCAGCGCCAGAGCTGGAGCTCCCGATGGATGGTGATAGGCTCTTTTGGATTGAGCTGTCCTTCTATTGGAGGTGGAAGTATCATCTTCCAACAGAAGGATGGAGATCGAGAGTCAAAGTTTGGGACGAGAAGGGAAATCTCGTCCTTGACGAGGTGACAGAGGAAGAAAGGCTTGATTGGAGGCCTCCAAAATCTGGGATATACCGTTGGAGTGTCCAGGTTGAGGGGCCGGCGGGAAAGATAAGTCTGGAAACTCCGAGATGGAGTTTCCGGTACTATTACCCATTTTGGGTGCGTCCTTTGCCCGCCCTTACTCCTACACCAACAAGGATGCCTGTTCCTCCAGAATATCTCTAGGAAAGGAGAATCATCTCCCTTGGCGAGTGGTGTATAGCCTCCCGCCGCAGTGATCCTTTTCGGCTCTTGTTTGAAAGAACGGGCAGGGAAATGCTCTTATTTTATTGTTTTCCTTTGCTTTGTGTCCCTGCCCGTTCTGCCTTGCTTTTAACTTCAAATTAGATTCATTAGATTCTTCTCTGTTAATCCCTTTTGGCGTTTTTCTTTTTACTGTTTTTCTACATTTCAATTAGTTTAATTCTTTCAGCGATCGCTGATGATTTTCAACTAATAATTTATCCTTTCGAGCTTGACTTTAATCCTGTAGTGTGATATAATCCGGTGTGTATTTGGCGTTCAGAGATGAACGTTTTTTTATGGCCATTTTCAGAAAACTCGGAATACTCAGAACATCAGAATGTCAGTAAACCAGAAAGATCTGATTATCAGATTCTCTGATATTCTGATTCTCTGACCGTCTGAGTTGCATCTGAGTTTTCCGAAGAAAGATACTATGTTAAACACCTTAATCTCATCAGCTTTATCAGCTTCTTTAATTTTTACCCCTATTTCTGTAGGGGAGGTAAACGTGGCTGGGCAAGCAGGGCAACTAGTGGAACAAGGTCAACAGGTGTTGGCTTCGGAGACAATAGATTTGTCCGATCGTTATCCGGTAGCCAGCGTCAGCGAAGGCTTTAAGGAAAACATTCTGATTGCCCTTGGCTTCCTTGGCACAAATATAAAATTGGAGCCTGGTGAAGTTTTCGCTTTCCACAACAAAGGTATTCTGTCGGAATTTAAGCAGGATAAAATTATTACCCAGCCAAGTGACTTTACCACTGATACCGGTTATAAGATTGTGGCTGGTTTGGGTGGAAATGGAGTTTGCCATTTGGCTTCATTAATGAACAAGGTGGCTCACGAAGCTGGTCTTGAAGTAACCAGCCCAACCAACCACAATTTTGCGACTATTCCAGGGATTGAACCTGAATATGGAACCTCTATTTCTACCAGAAACAGCCCGGAAAGACAAAACCTTTATATCAGGAACAGCTTTGATTTTCCAGTGGAATTAAGGTTTACTTTGGTCAGCGAATTTTTGGCTTTTTCGGTTTTGGATGTTTCGGGGTTTAATTAAGCTGGTTGGAAAACTGATCTAGCGATTGGTTCTGTTCAAGTGTGGAGCTGTTCTTCTGCGATTTTTGGTAATTCTGAAGGAGCAGCTCCAAATTTTCCAAAGAGAGCGTTAGCTAATTTTTGACGATCTGCCTCAGAAAGTTTTGGAACTCCTTCGACTGTCTGCGAAGCCCAAAAGACACTAAAAGCACCCCAAAACTTGGTAACTTCTACTTCTTTGTTGGTGTCTAGTGCATTAAGTAAACCAAAGATATCTTCAAGGCCAAGTGGTTTGACACTATTTTGATTGTCTTGATGATTTTCTTTGCTCATACTGTCTCTTTTCATTAAGTGCTGATTCTAGCATATTTCTGAATTTTTCGATACGGGGATCTGGTGGATCAGTTTCGGCAGGGGAGAAAATCGGAGTCAGCTCTCGCAGTCTTTCTTTGCTCAAAAAGCCAGCAGGAATGGCTAAAGCGATATGGGTAGAGACAGGATCATTAGAATGATAAGCAATATCAAACAATTCTCCCGAAGGAAGGGTATAATGAGATTTTATCTGGCACCAGATTGGTATTTTTATTCCTTTTTGGGCTGAGGAAAATTTCAAATCAATTCCGTGATTGATATCTTCTTTCGTTTGGCCAAGTAGAACTTGGTAGCCAGCATGTCTAAGGTAACAAGCAACTAGTAGTTCAGATATAACTCCTTGTATAGTTTTGTCAGTTTCGTCAAATACATCGGTTTTGAATTGTTCATAGTAGCGGAGCGAGGCTGGATAAACAATTTCTTTCTCACGAACGGTTAGGTTTTCTATTCCTCCTTGAAAAACTTCCTTGTTTAATTGGGCCAAGAGAGCGTTTTGCCCTTTTTCTTCCAAATCACTGTAAGGACTGAGACGAAGAGCTGAGTGGGCGGAGACTAAGATGGAATAATATTTGGCCAGCTCCTGAAGATATACCGGGATAAGTTCAGATTTTCCGGTCGTAATATGATGCAGCGCTTGACGCACCGCGGTCTTGATAAAATTGGTCTTAGCTTCCCTCGCTTCTGGAGAAGTTTCTCTTCGACTGAAATCTTTTTCTGATTCCCTTGCCTTATGGTAGGAGAATTGAGCGATTGCTACAATTACAGGAGGCAAGCCGCTTTCTGGTTGTCTGGCAGATTCAACCACTTGACCCAGTTGATGACGGGTGCGAATGGAACCGACAGCTTGTCTATAAGATGTTGTTTTTTCTCCAGTTTGTTCAGCCATATTTATCTGAGCCGGAGATCAGATTTGAACTGACGGCCTAGTGTTTACCCGCCTTGCCTAAGCTGGAGCCCTCCCGGAGAATCGGACTCCGATCAACGGTTTACAAAACCGCCGCTCTACCATTGAGCTAGGAGGGCATAGACTTCCGGGCAGGCAAAACAATTGCTCTTCCACCCTGTCAAGCAGGCGAGCTCCCCGCCGAATCGACAGGCCCGTTCCACTGAGCTAAGTCGGCACAACCATATTTTACCTCAAAAAAGGATGATATTGAAGAGTTTTGTGGTTTATGGTCGCAGGGCACAATACCGAGGACTTTTAGCCCTCGAAGATTTATAATAAAAATTATGGAGAGTGAAAGGGGAGAAACATCGACCGGCGTCATCGAGAGAATCAGGAGGAAGGTTTTTCCTGAGAGGCCCTTGAGTGTCAAGGGACTAAGAACTTATTTACCCGAGAATCCTGACTGGCCTTATTATCCTGATTTGGGGCCGGTCCCGGAAGTTTTCCCGGACAAAGTTCGAAAAATAGAGAAAGTTGATTTAAGGGCTCTTCCAGCTGGTTCCCTGGTCGAAATCTCTGGCGCAGCCGGTTCGCTTTATACCATCCAAATTTATGATACTCCCCAAAATGGCAGGTATTTTCGTCTGTGGAGGTATGGTTTCGAAGAGCTTTCTCGGCCGGCAGAGAGAAAAAGAGCTCAGAATCAGGGTCTTTTTGTAAGGCTAATTGATTTTGCTGCCAGCAACAGCAGTTTACCGCACAAGGGAATGATTTTTAAAGAAGGTGATCGGGTAATTATGCCCTATTTTTATGAAGGAGAAGGTCCGAAAGGGAGAATAAGGATTCCCACTAGAGCCGAAGATTCTATCATTCTGACACAAGTTGGGAGAATCAGAGTCCAGGAGGCAAAGAAAGATAGGGAAAGATAACTTCTAAACTTTGATCCTATATCTCTTGATTAAAGTTTTGCCGGAGTTGAGTTTGCAGGTGATCTTAAGCTTGCAATCGGTAATGTTTTTGTGATAAGTGCAGACATTTTTGGAACAAGTGCCGAGCAAAAGTGAGCGGGTGGCAGAGCTACCTTCTTTGGGTAAAATTGAGCCGAAAATGCCTTTATCCAGTCCGTCACTGATATAAGTTAATTCATAAGTGGTTGAGCTGGCAGTATTAAGGTAGTTGAAAACGATATTAACTGCCTTACGGTCAGTCCGCAATTTGACAGAAAAAGCCGGCCGCGTGGCGGAGGTGGAAGCTGATTTAGCCGGAGCCGTTTTCCAAATGCGTGGTTTTGCCGCGAAAGAAGGCTTGGGGTAATGCAAAGTGCAAAGTGCAAAGATCAAAGCAATAACGTAAAACTTAAAACCTTTGACATTTAACATTGACTTTATGGTATTATTATTCTAATGAAAAGTAAAGTAGTATTTGTAGTACTAGGTGCTTTACTGATAATCGGGGCGGTGGTAGGCTTTTTGGTAACAAAAAGGAATCCCAACCAAGAATTAGTTTCTCCTTCACAACCGGAGTCTGAACAACTTTCAAAACCTCAAACTCCTAAGGCTGAGTTCCTTACCTGGAATGACCCAGCTGGATTTACTTTTAAATATCCGAAGGGCTTGTTTAGCAATAAACATGATGAGGACAATGTTAATTATGCTCATATTGATTTGCTGCCTGAAGGAAAAATGGGCGGGATTTTGATTTTAGCGTCTGACAGCCAGTACAAAAATCTCGATGAATGGACTAAGGAAGATAAGGAACTAGTCGGGGGAAATGTTTTAGATGCGACTTTGGGAGGAAAGCCAGCCAAGAAAGTTCTTTCGGCTGATGGAGAGACGATTACCATTGGAGCCATTGACGAGGCGATTTTATTTAAGATTCAAGCAACCGCTTACAGCAACCAGACGATTAAGGGAATTTTTGATCAGATTGTTTCTTCTTTTGCTTTTGTTTATCCAACACCAGCCGCCGGTCAAAATTCCCCAGCTTCTTCGGGGTCTTCAGGTGGGGATATAATTGAGGAAGAAGAGGTCATTGAGTAAAAAGCCCTGCCGTTTTGGTTTGGTTTTGAGGCGTTTTCCCTGGAACAACAGGTGGGTGAGCTGTCAAAAAATCCACGGATCTTTTGAACTTTCTGCCTTATTGGCGAGATCGCTCTCCCTTACGCTTTGAACTTGTAGAGAAAAGCTGATCCAAAACCTTGCCTTCCGGCAGGACCGATAATATTTTAGATAGATTTTTGGGGAAAAGTCAAGGAAAAATTTGGCCTTAAATAAGGGGAAATCCGGGAAAGATGAGGCCAAAGAGCAGGTTGGTGATTTTAGAGATGACGCCTGGCAAAGAGAAAAACGAGGTTGGGAAAAAAAGTAAAAAGAGCAAAAGGAACATGCCAAATCTTTCTACTCCAGCCAAAGCCTCGCTGTATTTATCCGGCAAGATGGCTACCATGACTCGTCCGCCGTCCAAAGGAGGAATCGGAATGAGATTAAAAACTGCCAAAACGATGTTGACGAAGGCAACGTTGCCTAAAAGCTTAAGTAGGCTTGGATTAGGAAAGAAAGAAACTAAAAATCTGGCGATTAAGGCGAAACAAAGAGCGAGGAGAAGGTTAGCGGCCGGGCCAGCCAAACCGATAGTTCCCATATCCTTTCTGGGATTTCTTAGATTGTACGGATCGATCGGTACCGGTTTGGCAGAACCGAAAATTATCGGGGAGCCGGAGAGCAAGAGAAAGAAGGGGACGACAATGCTCATCAAAGGATCAATGTGAGGGAAAGGGTTTAAAGTTAGCCTGCCGGAAACCCTGGCGGTTGGGTCGCCCAGTCGTTCTGCCGCGAGTCCATGAGCGATTTCATGAAGGATGATCGAGTAGATAAAGATGAGAAAACCGATAAGTGTCAGCACAATAATTTTTAATTTTTAATTTTTAATTTGAAATCAAATTCAGATTTGTTAATTTTTAAAAATTTAAACATTTAATCATTAAAAATTGATTAAAAATTTTAAATTGAAAATTTCAAATTGGGTTTATGGTTGTAAATCAGGTGTTAATTATGGTAATATTATACCTGTTTTATTAATTAAAAACTACTTATTATGTCTCGTATCTGTGATCTTTGCGGCAAGAAAAAACAAATCGGCCGACAATCTCGGCACCGAAGAGGGGTGGCGGGTAAACAGTGGCTAAAAAGAGCCCAGAAAACCAAGCGGGTGTTTAAACCTAATTTGCACCCTGTGATAGTCAACGGTGTCAGAATGCTACTTTGTACAAGATGTATAAAACGGATTAAAGCAGATAAAAAGCAGAGGTAAGCAGAAAAGATGGACCTGCCCAATTTAGGTTTTCCTCATCGAGAACTTACTCATAAAATTATCGGAGCGTGCTTTAAAATATATAATCAGCTTGGTTCTACTTATCAAGAGAAACATTATCAACGGGTTTTAGAAATTGAACTTCGAGGTAATTTAAAGATTCCTTTTAAGAGAGAGTTAGAAATTGATTTGGAATTTGAGGAAAAAAAGTTTGGAAAATATTTGGTTGATTTTGTTGTTGACGATAAGGTGGCAGTGGAGGTGAAGAGGATACCGAAAATTGTACCTCAAAGCCAGACCCAATTACCTCGGTATTTGAATACTTTGCAACTGAAAGTTAGAAATAAAGAGAGTCGTCTTGCCGGACAAGTATTTAAAAATCAGATAAGAACAGAATTTTTGCCTCTGCTTAAATCCGTTTCGTTTCTGCTTATTTCTGCTTCGGGGTAGCCTTCAGTAAATTGTTTCCAGGTGACAGGATTCTTACCTTCAAGTTGAACCATATCTAAGACGAGCTTCCCTTGGTCAAGGTGGGCCGAAAGTATTTTTAGTCTTAATACCTTTTTGATTTCTGCGGATTGAGAGCGCCCGCCTGCCGGCGAGGCAGGGATTTCCACGGATGTCCATGCGCCAGGTTCCGGATGGGCAGCGCGAATGAGCCTTTCGATCTGTTCCGCTGGTTTTGACCAATCAATCTGGCAGTTTTCAGTAGTCAATTTTTGGGTGTAGGATGGTTTATCGATTTGAGGTGATAACTTCCATTTGGAAATGCGACCGCATATGATTTTGGAAGTCTCGGAAGCGGCTTTGGCAATTAATTTTTGATATAAATCTTTGGTCGTTTCTGTGAGGTCTAGTGGCAGAGAAGTTTGACCAATAATTGGTCCGGCATCAACATTTTCATTGATCAGAAAGTAGGTAATCCAAGCCTGTCTATCTCCGTTAAGAATGGTGTACTGTACCGGAGCAGGACCGCGGTATTGAGGAAGTTTGGAGAAGTGGATGTTGATAATGCCCTTGTCGAATAAATTGATAATTTCGTTGGGAATAATTTTGTTGTAGTCGAGAATGAGACCTAAACTTAAGTTACTTAAGTCTCTTAAGTCACTTAAGTTGGAAACGAAGGGGAGCGAGAATTTTTTTGCGAGAGAAATTGTTAGGTTTTCGGTAAGGATTTGTTTTTTGCCGAAAGGTTTGGGTGGATCAGAGACAACTAAATCAACTTTCAGCCCATTTTGAATGGCTAATTCTAAGAATTTTGCCGATCGAGGAGAGGTGCCGAAAAATACCAACATTTTAAAGTTTTATTTCTTTTAAGTATTCTTTCCCTTCTTCATCTTTGGCCAACTCATAAATCTTCGCTCCTTGCTCCAATGCCCGGTCAATGAACAAAATTCCGTTAAGGTGGTCGTACTCGTGTTGAACGACGGTGGCAGTCAGATCGGAAAACTGGCGAACTTGGGTCTGGCCGGACTGGGTTTGATATTTAATTTTTATGGATTTGGATCGCTTAATCAAGCTCCATTTATTGGGGACCGATAAACAGCCTTCAAATTTCCGGTTTTTTTCGTTAGTTTGCCTTTTGGAATACCAAAGGATTTCCGGGTTAATGAAGGTTAAAATTCTCTGGCTTTCAAGAGAGTGGGCGACAAAGACCTTTTTGGGAATTCCCAGCTGAATGGCTGACAAGCCAACCCCTTTCATTTTGCCCTCCCTGTCGATAAGGGTTTCCTTTAACAGCTTGACCAAACCGAGAGTTTTTTTGTCAACGGTTACCGCTTTCGATTTTTCCCGCAGGAGAGGATTGGGAACAGTAATAATGCTGACCATGATCTTAATTATACAATATTGGAGATCGTGTTTCGTTTAAAGGACGACATTGAGAATGTAGCCGCAGAAAGAGCATTTGTTTGGTGGAGTAATGTAGATTTTGGACGGAGTCCAGCCGGCGCGTTCAATAACAGTCTTTTTACATTTCGGGCAGACAGTATCATTAACAAAATACTCTTGGTGAGGAGCCCAGATATAAATGTGCTTTAGACCTTCAGATTTACCGATGTCGTAGGCCTTTTGCAACAACTCCGGCGGAGTGAAGGGGATTTTTTGAAACTCCAGATCTGGGGCGAGATTCGGGTCATATTCGGACAGGTGCCAAGGGGTATCAGGCCCAAGCTTGTGAACAATAAAGTTAGTCATTTTTTTAATTTCTTCCCAATCATCATTGATTTTCGGAATGAGCAAAGTGGTAATTTCTACAAAGATATTTTTCTTTTGGGCATAAACTGCCATCTCGGGAATCTCGCCAAAAACCCCGCCCATTTTTTGATAAGTTTTTTCGGAAAAGCCTTTAAAGTCGATATTAGCAGCATCGACTATTTGGTAACGGGTCCTGCCGCTTGCTTCGCCCCCGCCAGTGCTCTCTTCGTTGCGCGCTGTCGGGCGGTGCCCCCGCTTCGCGTCACCCGTTGCCACTGTACCCGCAAGGAGATTGATCGTCTCTCGTGTCCACGAGCCATTAGTCACGAAAACAGTGAAAGGTCTGTCAACATTGCACTTTGAATTTTGCACTTTGAACTCGGTGGCGATGTCGGCGGCGAATTCGGCCCAGATAACCGGTTCGTTGTAGGAAAAAGCGATGCCGGAGTAACCGGATTTTAGAACCTGCTGGATAATTTGGTTTGGGGAAGTT
>Ga0172363_10005554_pt1 | contig 10185 bp, 8 predicted proteins | sample LakKivs2_kivu2a2_FD_114541 | JGI IMG/M metagenome (GOLD analysis project Ga0172363, IMG submission 114541) | Sediment microbial communities from Lake Kivu, Rwanda - Sediment s2_kivu2a2 | ecosystem: Environmental > Aquatic > Freshwater > Lake > Sediment | place: Rwanda: Western Province, Lake... | reverse complement strand
TATTTCTCTTTATACTCAACAGAAAGAGGCATAAAATCGGCATCCTCCTTCGCATCCCTGGCAGCAACAACAGTTGCCAGGAGCATGGTCTTGCCCATCCTGACCACCACGGCACCATCGGCCTGCTTGGCAAGCTTGCCGGTTTCTATGACTATAGTGCGGCCGTTGCCAAGATCAATAGTTTTTTCAATTAACTTATACATTTGAATTACTGATTATTGCTGGATAAATGATAAGTAACGGAAGTGTTCGTAAAAGAACTAAAAAAGGCAATCTTGAATTGCCTTTTTTCATTACTTACGCAGGTTCAGTGCCTTGATTATCTCACGATACCTGTCTATATTTTTGACTTTCAGATAATCCAGCAAACGCCTTCTTTTTCCGACCAGTTTTATAAGAGCCCTCTGGGTACTGAAATCCTTCTTGTTCTTTTTAAGGTGTTCAGTGAGATGAGCAATCCTGTAGGAGAAAAGAGCAATCTGACCTTCAGCACTACCCGTATCCATCGCTGACGATCCGAATGTCTTGAAAAATTCCTGTTTCTTCTCCGTAGTCAAATACATATCCTTATCCAATAGATTATTAATAAATTCTCCAATTTTGGTTCGCAAAGATACAACTCTATTTTGTAATAATTCAAACAATTTAAATAATTTTTTGTATTTGACTTCTTAATACCTGAAACTTCATCCTGCTGAATAAAATGAAAGCTCAGTCCTTTTAATAAAAGACGCTGAAATAACAGGTGGGGTTGCGCGTGCTGAAAAAGTTTTCCTGATTGTTAATAACCGGGTTTATGTTTACCGTACAGGCAATTGCGGTTCCAGGAAGAGTGAGCCCGGGTCTCTCATTTTCTGCCCCATGGCGATAAGTGATGAACCTATCAGGCAGCTGAGGCACCGGTGATATCTGCACCATATAGTTCTGAGTTCAATAAGGGCCTGACTTGCAAATGCTGATTCAGGCTTCAGTCCGGCTTCAGTAAAATCACTCACTATGCTGTTCTCCTCTGCCGGCAGGTTTTCAAGAATATCAACAGCTTTGCTGCATCTTCCGGGTTGTTGTTTGGCTTTCCCGTAAACGAACAGCATAGGCACAATGGCATTGATTATCAGCAGGTCAACTGATTGCCTTCCGGCCTGCCGGATGCTGCGTGTTACCTCCTTCCCGAAAAGATAATGGTTGCTCCAGTATGAAGAGGCTTTTACGGAGAGCAGGTTTCTGATGTCTCCCGTATCGCTGCATTCAAGCACCCTGGAAAATAGGCCCTCGCTGTGAGCTAGCAGGGCGGCGAGTTGTGACAGCCTGACAGTCGGGAAGTTAGCCGGCCTCAGTCTGTGGAATTTCCATAACCACCCGTCAACAGGCTGCAGGGCATATTTGGCTTTCAGAACCCGGAATTCACGGGTAAGGAGCAGGTAGTATTCATCATTCACAGCTTCCCTGAAAAGAGCCTCGTCAAGCAACCCTGCGGTTCCAAACAGAAGGGCTTCCACCTGAAGAAGGTTATCGGCATGTTTGCGGATTACCTTGAGCGGCAGGCGTGATGCAAGGAGCTCAAACGGGTCAGTGTTGACACGGAACCCAAAATAACGTGAGACAAGCCTGTACAACGTCTCCTCCCAGTCATTACCGGTCTTTTCAAGTATCGCCGATATTTCTTTGCCTTTCCTCTCCATCCTTTCGATCCCGCGATCATAAAGCCAGCGCCTTACGCGAAAAATGTCAGTTTTGTCAACGAGACCGGAGCAGGCGAGAGGAGAAGGATTGTTTACAAAATCTAAATAATTCTCCCATAATGCCGGATCGAATGGCAGGCATGCCGTGAGCAGCCTGCGTCCCGAGGCGGTAAAAGCCTCCGCATCATTGTTATGAACGATATGTAAAACAACATTGTCATAGGCATGATCAGTATGGTGTCCATGCCTGTACCAGTCCGAAGCATTTATATGGATCTCGGTATTTCCGGCCCATGAAGTACTGTCAATGACCAGCCTGGTATTGAAAAAATCAGGGCCGGAGTCACGGTTGTACTCGCCGGGATTTATAACTTCAATATGGCCGGCCTCTTTATCAAACAGATCATCAGTATTGAACAGCCGGTTTTTCCACAACCAGTGAAGGAACTCTTCTTTCATGATGAGTGTATTTAGAAATGCAGCTCATTAAAGATAAGAACAAACCACCAAATGAGAGTTTGAAAATTTGAAAATTTGAAAATGATTTTCAGAAATCAGACTTTGAGACCTTCAGACGTGGCTATGCGGCAGACCGCGGTACTATATGAGCCCCCTGGAGATTGCGGTTTTCACCAGGGCAGCAGTATTCTTGGCATCAAATTTTATAAGCAGGTTTTTACGATGGCTGTCGACGGTAGAGGAGCTGATAAAGAGCTTGTCAGCTATCTCCTGGTTGGTGAATCCATCAGCTATAAGCCTCAGTATCTCGCTTTCGCGTCTCGTTATCACCGGGTCAGAAGTGCCGCTTACAGAATGCCCTCCCATGATGTCTTTCACGCCAATACCGAAATAGGTATTACCCTCCATCACCTGTTTGATACCTTCGGTTATATCTCTCACATCGGAAGTTTTCAGTACAAATCCCTTAACCCCTGACTGAATGGCTCTCTCAATTATATGCCTCTGTGCCAGTGATGTCACTACAAGGACCCTCAGGTCAGGGAACCTGGCCCTGGCCTGTGTACAGAATTCGATACCCGACATATCAGGCAGGTTGATATCAAGCAATATAATATCAAAGTGATTGCCATTAAGGTATGAGAGACCCTTTGACCCCGTTGCCGCATGAACGCAAACCGTGTTATCAAAGGTTTCATTTATCAGGCGGAGCAGGCTGTCTGAGACGATCGGGTGATCCTCAACTATCAGGACTTTTCTGCTGGGAGGTAATGATTCCCGGTTCATTTTCACTGTATTTCTATCTCAACACTTATTTCAGTTCCCTGGCCGGGCTGGCTCCATATATCAAATTTACCGTTCAGCGCTGTGATCCGGTCCCTGATGTTATCGATACCCTTCCCCTTCAATGTCTTGTCAACGGCGTTGATGTCAAATCCCCTGCCGTTATCGGTGACCTGTGCCGAGAGACGCCCGGGTTCAGAGAAAATCTGAACATTTATCCTGGTGGCTTCCGAATGTTTCAGGGCATTATTGACAAGTTCCTGGATGACCCGGTACATTGTCAGTTCAAGCTCTTTTGTATATCTTATATCATCACCAAAGAACTGAAGGCTTATCTCCGGCTGTCCTGCCGGGGCTACCTGTGTGCAGAAATCCTCAAGTGCAGTTTTAAGTCCGTAATGATTAAGTGTCTCGGGCATCAGGTTATGCGCAATTCTTCTAAGCTCGCTTATTGACGTGTCGAGAAGCGACAGTGCATGATTGAATGCACTTAAATTTTCATGCGTGATGACAGCATTTTCCTTCATTGATGACAGATTGATTTTTATTCCTGACAGCAACCCTCCAAGGCCATTATGCAGATCACTTGCCAGCCTTGTCCTTTCAGCCTCCTCGCCCTCCATAACCGATTTTGTGGCGAGGTAAAGCCGCTCCTGTTCCAGTTCCCTTACCTTATCCTCCGTTATCTGGAGCTTCTGACCGGCAATGATCCTGTTCTTCCTGACCAGCCTGACATAATAATAAATTGAGAAAACGAGGAGGAGTATTATTGCAGCGAGTGAATAAAGCAAGGCATTCCTGCGCTTCTCCTCAGCCTTAAGTCTTAGTATCTCCTTCTGTTTCAGCTCACTCTGATACTTGGTTTCGAGCTCTATGATCTGTCTTGACTTCTCGGCGTTATAGACTGAATCACGGATGGTCATATATCTTATATAGCATTCATAGGCATTTTTATAATCCCCCATGTCATGGTACGGCATTGCCATTGCTTCATAGAGGTACTGGATTCCACCGGTAAGTCTCCTTTCAACTGCCATCTTCTCTGATTCCCTGAAAGCCTTAACTGATTTTTTGTAATTACCCAGGCGATAATAGGTTTTCCCCAGCGTGAAAAGAGTGCCAAGAATACCTTCCGGGTCACCGGTCTGCCTGTAATAATCAAGCGCTCTCTGAACATATGTAAGGGCGACCTGCGGCTTCTCAAGCTTATTATATACTGCGGCAATATTCTGGTAATCCTTTGCAATGGCACCATGATCGCCGGCGAGGGAGGAATACTGGATTGCCTGATTGTAATAATCTATTGCCGTCTGAAAATCAACCAGTTTTTCTGCCTTGCTCCTTTTCTCACAGAATTCCCTCGAACTGTGAAGGGTCCCGAGGTGGCTGAGGGCCCTGGCTATTCCCAATGTGTCACCATATTCCCGGTAGATGTCAAGAGCCTTTTGATTATAATCAAGTGATTTATCAAAAACCTCAAGATAATAGTAGACTGACCCAAGTTCATCGTACAGGTCAGCCATTCTTTTTTCGTCCTTTCTTTTTTCTTCAATAGCCAGGCTCTTGAGGTAATAAGACATTGCCTCCCTGTACATTTCATGATTGAGATAATGGCTTCCCATTTGCTGCAGGGCACGTGATACCAGGCTGAGAGATCCTGAACTCACTGAAAGATCAAGAGCCTGCCTGATATACAACAGTGAGGTATCTGCATTGATACTCTTGTATTTTTCTGCCTTCGTAAGCAGACTTGTTGTTTTAATTGAATCATTCCGCGCTGCCGTTTTTTCTGACCTGTGTCTTACCGCATTTTCATTCAGCAGTGAATTTATTGCTCTGTCGAGAGAATCAGGAACCTGGGCGCTGATTTCCGGAATATATACCACGCTAATTATCAACAACATAAGAAAAGCTGATCTTCTTTCTGCCCGTTTCATTCATTCGTAATATGGTACAAACCTAATTAATATTCCCTAATGCGTCTTCCCCTTTTCAGGGGATATTGCATTGATATATCATAATTTAAAAATCCCCAAAAAAGGGGAGTATCTCGTCAAAATATGATTGTAGGTTTACTTCACAATAATTATATTCAGCCACAAACCTAAACCATATTTAAAATGAGATCCGTAATAAGAATATTCATTGTGCTGGCCCTGGTCAGCCTGACAGTGGATGCAGCAGGTCAGATCAAGATAGACCTCAAGAAAAAAGTTGAGAGTGCAGTCAACAGGAGGGCGAACCAGCGAACCGACCAGGCTATTAACAAAGGGCTTGATGCGGTTGAAAATGCCGTAAAGGAAGATCTGAAGAACAATAATGAAGGGCAGCCGGCTGATGCACAGAAAGGCCAGAATGCCCAGGCCGGAGGGCAGACAGATCAGGGTAAAGGAAATCAGGATGGAGGCCAGCAGCAGACTTCCCTGGAAGCATATTCCAAATATGATTTTGTCCCCGGTGAGAAGGTTATCTTTTATGACGATTTCAGCCAGGACGCAGTGGGAGATTTCCCTGCGTTATGGAATACAAACGGTTCGGCTGAAGTAGTTACTACCAATTTATTTCCGGGTAACTGGATGAAGTTCTCAATGAACCAGTGCATATGGACAGACGAGTTACTGAAGCTTCCTGAAAATTATACAATAGAATATGATGTTATCCCGCAAGGCGGTCTGGAAGGACCAGGCATGTCAGGATGGCACATGAAGCTGATGCAGGCAAAAAATGCCAAGGCATGGGATGGCGGCACCCAACCCGGAAATGGCGGTTTTGAGTTCAAGGTTGAGTACTTCGGCAGGCCCGGTTATCACACATGGCTTTACGGGCAGGAGTGCTCGGCTTCCAACCTGAGCGGTTATGTTGAAGGTGAACAATACAAGCAGAAGATCAACCAGAAATACCATATCGCAATCTGGGTTCAGAAGACCAGGATAAGGCTTTACCAGGACCAGAACAAAATCATTGATCTGCCGAGGGCATTCCCTGCAGGATGTGTGAAGCCTGACAGGATCAGGTTCGAATACGGGGCCGCCATGATCAGCAATGTTCGAGTTGCTGTAGGTGCACCTGATATGCGCAATAAACTGATAACCGAAGGAAAGCTTATCACCTATGGTATCTATTTTGACGTGAACAAGGACGTTGTCAAACCTGAATCATACGGGACATTGAAGGAGATTGCCAACATACTTAATGAAGTGCCGGATGTGAAAGTCAGGATCGTTGGCCACACCGACAGTGACGGAGCCGATGCTGCAAACCTCGATCTTTCAAAGCGCCGTGCCGCTTCCGTTAAAAACGAACTGGTAAAATCATTCGGAGTGAAGGGTGACCGTCTGGAAACGGATGGCATGGGTGAAAGTCAGCCTGTAGCACCCAATGACACTCCGGCCAACAAGGCACTCAACAGAAGGGTTGAGTTTATTAAGCTCTGACAGGAAGCTTTTCCAGGTAGAGTAACCTGTGGTATTCATATACCGGTGCCTTAACCGTTTATCGATCCGCGTCATGTCATGATCTGTCGGATTTGGCCGGCCTGAAATTATTGCAGTTAGATTATTGATTCCATAAAGTAATGTGATTTTAGACAAAATCAAAATGACAATCAATAAGTTGCTCATGATAGCTCTGGCGCTCATTCTGAGTTGCGAGGCTTTTTCTCAGGTTAAAACCAGGACACCCGAGCAGATCAGGAATGAAATGACTGAACTCGAGGAGAATACTGACTGGACTGACGCGGTGGCATCAGCCAAAGCGCAGACAAAGATGGAAGCACTGTCCAAGGAACTTATGATAGCCAGCAAGGCGCAACAGATGCAATTACAGGGAATTAAGGCTGACAGCGCCAAACTGGAAGAGGAGGCTGAATACAAAATGAGTCTGTGGAAACAGATGCTTGAGGCAGTTAACCAGGGCGAAAGCGGGGATATTTTACTTGCAAAGCCACTGCGTGAAAAAATTGTGGAAGCTTACAGGAATGACGAATCGCCAAAAGTAAAGAACCCGCAGTACTTCGAAGAACAGACTTACCTGTGCATTGATATGTCGGTCCCTACAATTCAGCGCATCATAGATCAGATGGGGAACTTCAGATCAATCAAAGTCTTGCTTATCACCTGCAGCCAGGGACCGGTACCGGTGAATCTTGATGACATTCTCACCCGTGCGAAAAACTATCCGCTCGAACAACTGCATATAATTAATTTCAAACAGTATGTCACCTCTGTACCGGCAGCTACAGGTCAGTTCAAAAACCTGAAGATGCTGTCGCTTTACAATAACAGTATCGCAACCCTGCCTTCTTCCCTCTCGAACCTTACCAGCCTGCAAAAGCTGTATGTCGACATGAATCCTGTCACTACCCTGTTACCGATGATCAGTTCACTTCAGAAACTGGAAACACTGGGTGTGGCAAAAACCAACATCAGCAGCCGCGAAACAGAACAGATCAGAATTGCACTGCCAAGTTGTAACATATTGACCCAATGAGAAATACAGCCATAATGCTAATGTTGCTCCTGGCAATTCCCTCTGCCGGAGCGGAAAAAACCAAATTTTTCCTGAACTGGAAATACACCGCAGCAAGCCAGGCCGATGCTGACATGCTCTCCCTTTTTTGTGATCATTTCGAGGGCGAATTCAATAAAAGAATGGACCAGTATTTTCCATGTGCCACCTATACAAGCTATGCCAATATTGCAGTCGCATTGGATAACGAAAGAAAAAATCAACTGCTTGGCATTGGTGACGAAAGTGTCATGCAATCAATTGCCGGTGCCATGGGGGCCCAATACCTGGTTGCCCTGAAAATGATACAGAATGGGCAGAATGCTTCGATGAATGTAATTTGCATGCATATGGGCGAGGCCAAAACCATTGTCAACGCATTGGTGCAGGCTCCGATGGACGAAGGCGGATTTGAGGCGGTAGAGATACTTGCTGATAAGTTTTTTGACCAGCTGCTGAAATATGAAATCTGTCCGTACAAGGGAAGAATTAAAGTTCAGGTTACCACCGACCTGGATGTGGATGTAAGCAAGGAATACCCGGTATACTGCAACAATGAGGACAGGCTCTACAAAATGCATTACAAGGAGAAAAAGCATTCCGAACATTTCTGGACGTTTGAGAAGGAGACAAAAGTTTGGGCAAGGTCATTTATCTATTACAGCGTATCGGAAGAGTCAGAGAGAGAGATTGAAGATGGCTGTTACTCATGTCCACAGGGAAAAACCAGGCGGTATTACCACGAAACAGTTTCAAAATCAGGAACGATCAATGAGGTCTCAAAGGAAAGCGAACTCTACGGCAAGAAGGTAGACGATGCGCGTGTGGAGATAACCTTCAATGACGACGGGACATATATAATAAGTATTAACGCTACCTCGAAGCAATCGGAAATCATGGAAACCAGGTATCATAGCGCCGAGAGCTGGTGCGATACCGGCAGTAAGCCCCCCGAAACAATAATTAACAAAACTGACATCCCCCTTACTTATACATTCGGGCCTTATAAAGGCACTGCCCGGGATGATCTTCTCACTGCACATCCTGATCCGGTTATCGTGACTGACCCGGTAAGCGGCGAGAAGAGAACCTATGAGATCAGCTTCGAACTGCTGCGTGAATAAGTAACCCTGAAGGCAGGTAATGTTTAGTGAATTAACCAATTTATGAGACATATGAAAAAGTTGTTTTCAATCATAGCAGCATCGCTGCTGAGTGCGGCTGTTTTCAGCCAGTTTACTCCGATGGATTACCTCAATGCAATCCCCTTGCCTCAGAGAAATCCCTGCGGATATGACATAGGTGAAAAACAGCAGTTCCTGGAAGAATTAAAAAGCATTATCCGGCCTTACAGTGAAAGAGCTGAAATGGAAAGCAAAGCTTCTGAAGAATTCCGGGAAGAACACCAGGACGAGGAAGCTGTCAGTGTCCTGATGAAAATGGGTTATACACGCGCCGAGGCAGAAAAACTGAAAAACGCTGACAAGATGACCGAGCAGGAGCAGATGGCGATTGCAAACCAGATGATGAAGCGAAAGAATAACATGAGCATGCAGCAAATCATGAAGGTATCGGAATATGATTCCGCTGCAGTCGGGCGGTGGGCCAATGCACGGGCTACCAGGATGCAGGCCGAAGTCCAGGCTGATCCTGAAAAAAGTACAAAAGAACAAATCGGAATAAAAGAAAACCTCAGGCTGCAACAGGACATAAAATTGTTGCGTGACAAACTTACTGCCGGAGAGAACAAGTACGCTGAAATGCTTGCTCAACTCGACGCCGAAGCTGATACAGCCAGGTCAAAAATGAATCCTGAAATCGAAAAACTGTACAAAAGTCTTACTGAAGGCAACAGTAACAGCGAACAGATCATCAGCAGGATAAGGGCCCTGAGAGATACCTACTGTGCAAAGTTCACCCCGCGTTACCTCCAGATTATTAAAGATTACAAGGTATTTGTAACAAACAATCTCGAAGAATATAACAAACTGGAAGCGTTGCAGATGGAACTGACCAAAAGCCAGGGTATACTTGACGATCCGAATTACATCCCGGGAAAGCTCGCTATGGGAATGGCAGAAGGGTATGCGAGCATGGTAGCCGGTGTATTCAAATACAACCTGAATGCTGATGTGGGAGCACAGTTTGTAGGATATTGATCTCAGCATCTGCGGTTTGCAGCCGATGCAGCTAATTTGTAATTAACCATTTACCAGAAATGAAGAATAAGTACTGTTTATTATTAATGCTTACTCTCTCCATGGGAGTTCTGTCTGCCCAAGAAAGCATCCTTTTAACCGATAAACCGGGCACCTTTCAATGGAAGAAAGTTGCGTTGAATGGACAGGGGCCTGATATATACGGTAAAATATGCGCCTGCACCAATGCTGAATCAGATGCAATGCTTGTCAAACTGGAAGATCTGGCGCAACGGTTTCGCGAAACACCGGTACTTGCTGAAAATAAAGGTTTCGACGGTATCTGCAGGCTTTCTGGCGGCCGGTGCAGTTCGAAATTCGGATACCCCGTGCCGGCAGATATCAAATTCTGGTTCAAATCCTGGTCGCTCTACAAGGGAAAGGAAGTCCAGTGGGTGAATGAACCTCCACAGTGGATTATTGAAGTGAACCAGCCTGATAAATTCCGTGACAACGGTTTTAACGTAAGCGATTACAGCAATACCTCCGATCCCACCAATCCTGCATTCAGCGAAAAAGCACAGAGAGAATCCTCCATAGCTCTCAACGAGTTGTTCTAT
>Ga0172363_10005552_pt1 | contig 10186 bp, 8 predicted proteins | sample LakKivs2_kivu2a2_FD_114541 | JGI IMG/M metagenome (GOLD analysis project Ga0172363, IMG submission 114541) | Sediment microbial communities from Lake Kivu, Rwanda - Sediment s2_kivu2a2 | ecosystem: Environmental > Aquatic > Freshwater > Lake > Sediment | place: Rwanda: Western Province, Lake... | reverse complement strand
GGGTCTTCGCGTCTTCGTGTGGGTAGATTGCGTCAAGTTTCGTCAATCTAAATGGGCGGCAACATGGTCGTGAGGATCTTGAGCCGTAGGTACTCCTCGTCGCGTAGGCCGTACGCTCGACGCTGGATGACCCGGATCTTGTTGTTCAGGCCCTCGACGAAGCCGAGCGCGACCTTGTTCTCCGGCTGGCAGTAGGCGGCGATCCCCTCCCAGTGGCGCTCGATCATCGCCGCGAAGCGCTCGAAGGGCTTGAGCCGTTGCCACTTGAGCGACGCCCGCCAGTTCTCGAAGAACCTCCGGGCCCAGCCCTCGCGGTTGTAGCTCCACAGCTGTCCGAAGGACTCCTTGAGCAGGTAGGCCGTGTTCAGGCGCTTGTTGGCGGCGAGCAGGAGCTTGAGGCTCTTCTTGCCCTCGAGCGTGAGATTCTCGCGGTGAGCAAGGAGTGTGTACTTCTGGCCCTTGATGAAGCGGCGGTCCTTGCCCGAGAGCCGCGCGTACTCGGCCTTCCTGACCTTGTCGAGCGCATCGCCGAGGTGGCGCAGGACGTGAAACTTGTCGAACAGAATGCTCGCCTGGGGAGCATGGCGCTCGGTCGAGTTGCGGAACGCCCTCCACATGTCCATCACCGCCAGGCGGATCCCCGCGCTCTTCTTGGGCCCCAGCCACTTGAAGAACTCGTCCATGCTGGCCTCGGAGCGGTCCTTGCCGCCAAACCAGATCGGGCGCCGGCGTACGAGATCGCTCACCACGATGCGGTAGGTGTGCCCCTTGCGGATCGACACCTCGTCGATGCCGATGATCTTCGGCCCGGGCATTCCGGCGCGCCGCAGCTGCTCGCGCATGTACTGCTTCTCGAGCTCCTTGACCGTGTGCCAGTCGAGGTGCAGTTCCCGCGCAACGTCTCGGATCGTCGACGATCGGCAGCGCTCGGCGACATAGAACGCGAACCGCTTGGTGTAGAAGGGATTGTCGGCGAGAAACGGAAGTCGCTCCTGCTTCACCTTGCCGCAGGCCCGGCAGGCAACCCTCCGCACGTCGAACTCGAGCAGGACTCGGGTATCGCCACACGAAAGATCGCGCACGCGCCGCGTCCGTTGGTCGTACCACCCACCATGGACGCGACCACACGATCCGCAGGACGTTTTTTTGAGCGTCGCACGAGAGTGACGACCCGCAGCCTCGGGTCACCGAACACTCCGCTGACCCCGTCAAGCGGGCGGAAGCCCGGAAAGCGGTACGCGTCGAGGAGTCGTCGCCGCCGTCGCACAGAAGCCATGGCAGCGGATCGCACATTTCGCAGCCTCCGCCAACTTGCGAAACCCCGCTCCCATCAAGGGCTTTCATGCCTTCATGGCCTCGATTCTACCCACACGAAGACGCGATGACCCACAATTTGGAACCAAAACGCGCCGAGAAGACCGGCTTTGTAAAGCACTATTCGTAGTACGCATCGCAATTCTCCATCGGCATCGGGATCGTTGGGGTAGTTGAGCCCGCGAGGCGAACCACCAACACAGGCTGAAGCTCTGAGCTGTCCCTTGCCTGGTCCCAAAAGAGCTTGAAGATGCCCTTGTTCGCTTCGGGTGGAGTGGTTGGCGTGCGCCGACCGTTGCAGTTCGCACCCTCGCGACTGAACCAGTGTACTCCCCCCTTGTCCTTCTCGACCTCGCGCTTGATGAGCCAGCTCGGGTTGGTGTAGCCCGGGATCAAGAGCGCGTCCTTGACATCCTGGGTGACGTTGATCGTGATGCTTCGCCAGCATTCGTCGACCGTCCCACCGTTCTGGAGGCACTCGATCGACTCGCGGCACTTCCGATTGCACGGCGGCGAGGCACAGCTGGTCAACCGGGCCTTTTCCGTCGTCGTGTTCTGCGGAGGATTCATCGCCGTTCTCGCGTCGATGTTGGCCACGAAGCCCTCGTGAATCCCCATCTGCCCCTCGGGCGGCGCCTCGGGAGACCACCTCTCCAGTGACGCGGGCGCGCAGTTGTTCCCAGCGCCCCCGGGAATCAGGTAGTTCGGGTCGAACGAACACCTCCAGGTCGTCCCGTGCCGAGCCTCGACGGCGGGATCGTCGGCGAAGGTGGGATACTCCTTGGCCTTCACCGCATACTCGGCCCCGTCGCAGTACTCGAACGAATTGAAGAGGTTGCTGCCCTCCTTCCAATCGGAGACGGAGGCGCTCTGACTCGGGTCCCATGGGTGAGCGACGATCGTCGTCCCTTTCATCGTGAACTGGTGCTGCGCCACGTAGAGCTCGTCGCTGTCCGCATCCTGTTCGAGCCAGCGCGCGAACTGGCGACGGCCCTCTTCGGACAACCGGCAATCCGACCGCTGACGGAACGACTCGTCGCCACCCTCGGGGGCCCGCTCGACCAGACCCTCGGCCTCGAGAAGGTGCAGCATCTTGTAGACGTCGCCCCCCGACACCGGCTTTCCGCGAAGGATGCTGAGCTCACGCTGCAGTCGGTAGCCGCTCGCCCGACCAGCCCGCCACAGCAGGCCAAGGAGCAGGTAGCGCATCTGGATTCCCCCTTCCCTTCGATGGCCGCAGATCCGGACGAGCCGCTAGCCGCGCAACGCCCTATACGAAAGGACTGGTGCTGCACAATCGAATTCGATGCGCGGCACGGATCGCTCTTCGGGCGGTCGCCGTCATGACTGAATCGCACCGATGCGCCGAATCGAGCCTGCGCGGGATCGGGAGCCTGCCAGGTCCCGATCGGGTCGTCGCCGAGGACGACCCGCGCCAGCGCTCCTCTCTGGTTGCGAGTGGATCGGCGGCGTAGCAGAACGTCGCGTGCCGCTGGAAGACCGCTACGTCCTCGTCAAGGGCGACCTCGGCCTCGGCAACCGGATGCTGTGCCTGCTGTCGGCGCTGCTGCTCGCCCGGCTCACCGGACGCCGGCTGCTCGTCGACTGGCGCGACCCGCTGTATGCCCGTGACGGCGGCAACGTCTTCCCCGAGCTGTTCGCGAGCGACCTCGCAGCACCGCTCGACGAGCTTCCCGACACCGACTCGGTCGTGCCGCGCGCGTGGTGCGGCCGCCTCGGCGCGACCGCGCGCGAGATGCGCCGCGAGGTCTTTCGTCCGACCCGGGTCGACCCGCTCGTCTGGGAGCGCTTCTCGATCGACCTCACGCGCATCGACCGGCCCGAGCGCGTGCTCGTCTTCACCTCGTTCTTCGAGCAGATCGATCCGCTGCGACGCTTCCTGACCGGCCCGCACGCCGCCCTGCGCCGCCTGCGCACCGACGCCCTGCTGCGCCGCCTCTGGGACGAGCACCTGACGCTCGCCCCCGCGCTGCGGGCGCGCGTCGACGCGTTCCGCACCGGCTCGCTCGGCGGGCCGCCGGTCGGCGTCCACGTCCGGGCGAGCGACCGCCGCACGCGGACCGCGGCGATCGAGCGGGCGGTCTCGCGGGTCGTCACGCGTCGTCCGGAGCTGACCGTATTTCTCGCCAGCGACAACCGCGACGTCGTCGAGCACCACCGGTGCCGCTTTCCGCGCGTCGTCTCGACGCCGAAGTGGTACCCGCCGCCGGGCGAGCCGATGCACGACCACCCCGACCGTCCGGACGGGCTGCAGGGCGCCGGCGACGCCCTGGTCGACCTGCACCTGCTCGCCACGTGCGAGCACCTCGTCGTCGACTCCCGTTCCTCGTTCGGCCGGCTCGCCGCGCTGCGCAGCGCGGCGAGCCGCGACGCGATCATCGACGTGCACCCGGGACGGCACGTGCCGCTGGCGCTGCGCCGTCACGCGATGCGGCTCCGCACGCGGCTGTCGCGCCTCGCGTATAGTTGACTTCGCACGCGGCGGCGCGTCATGGTCGCCTCATGCGCGACGACGTGGAGTTCCCGAGCGAAGGCGTCACCTGCCGCGGCTGGTGGACGGTGCCCGACGGCGCCGCAGGTCCCGTACCTGTGATCGTGATGGCGCACGGCTTCTCGGCCGTGAAAGAGATGGCGCTCGACCGCTTCGCGGAAGCGTTCGCGCAGGCGGGGCTCGCGAGCCTCGTGTTCGACTACCGCGGGCTCGGCGCGAGCGACGGCACGCCGCGGCAGGACCTCGACCCGCACGCGCAGATCACCGACTACCGGAACGCCATCAGCTGGGTGCGCGCGCGGCCGGAGATCGACCCGGCGCGCGTCGGCGTCTGGGGCACGAGCTACAGCGGCGCGAACGTGCTGATGGTCGCGGCGCTCGACCGGCGCGTGCAGGCCGTGGTCTCGCAGGTGCCGCTGATCGACGGGTGGGAGACGTTCGGACGCATGAGCGGCGTCGACGCGCGCGGCGCGCTGGTCGAAGCGCTGGTCGGCGAGCGCGAGCGCCTCTACGCGGGCGGCGCGCCGCAGATGATGCCCGTGGTCGCGCCGGAGAACGGCCCCGCGGCGCTGCCCGGCGACGAGTCGTGGCAGTGGTTCCAGGGCTACGCGTCGCGCGCGGCGACCTGGCGCAACGAGATCACGCTGCGCTCGCTGGAGCGCCTCCTCGAATACTCACCGCTGCGCTGGATCGACCGCATCGCGCCGACGCCGCTGCTGCTGATCGCGGCCGAGCACGACTTCATCCCGATCGATCTGACGCGTGGGGCGTTCGCGCGCGCCGGCGAGCCGAAGAAGCTCGTGGTGCTGCCGGCGGGCCACTTCGTGCCCTACGAGCCGCCGCACTTCGCGGCCGCGAGCACGCTCGCGGCAGACTGGTTCCGCGAGCACCTCGGCCGCTGATCACGAGCCGGTCGCGCGCGCGTCGTCGCTCGCCGGTGCCGCGTCGGCGTCGGCGTCGGCGAGACCGTCGGTGCCGGTCTCGCGGACGTACATCGCACGCATGCGCGCGGTGAGCTCTTCGACCGACAGCGCGGCGAAGGTCTCGTGCGGGATCGCGGGCAGCACGCGGATGCCGATCTCGTGGTGTCCGCGCAGCACGAACCCGTGCTTCGGCAGCGTCTTCGACGTCCCCGAGACGACGATCGGCAGGATCGGCGACTTCGTCTCGAGTGCCAGCTGGAACGCGCCGGTCTTGAACTTCGAAAGCTTGCCGTCGCGCGAGCGGGTGCCCTCGGGGAAGATCATCAGCGAGCTGCCCTCGGCGAGGCGCTCGCGGCAGATCTGCATCATCGTCTGGACGCTCTGCTTGTCGCCGCGCTTGAGCGGCACGTAGCGGTTGAGCCACATGTTCCAGCCGATCGCCGGGATCTTGAACATCTCGACCTTCGACACCCACTTGAAGTGTCGCCGCAGCCGGAACAGCACCAGGATGTCGAGGAAGGACAGGTGGTTGGCCACCATCACGTAGGCGACGTCGGGACGGACGTTTTCCCGCCCGACGATCTGCACGCGCCACGCGGGATTGAGCCAGGTGTAGAGCGACGCCCAGAAGCACGTGAACTGGTGCAGCACGCGACGGCGCGGGTCGAACGGCAGCGTCACCAGCCAGATGAGGAGCGCGACCGGAAAGAGCAGGACGGACGAGACGGTGATTCCCGCCCAGAACAGGAGTGAGCCTGCGGCTCGGAGCACGCGGCGAGCGTATCGATTCGACGATCGCGCGGCCACCCCTCGGGTCGCCCGCCACGCCGTCGCGCCGCCATTCCTGGACACCGCCATTCCGGGCCATCCCTGGAAGGTAGCCCGCCCCGGCACGGCCGTGATACGGGCCGGACCACTTCGAGCACCGCGGCCCCTCGTCCGCGGGCGATCCCGGGGAGCCCCACCATGACGAGACACCCGAACCCGATCCTGCACCTGCTGCCCCTCGCCCTCGCCGCCGTCGTCCTGGCCGCGAGCGCCCCCGCCCGCGCGTACACGGTCGCGACCGCGAGCCACGACGTGACCGTCGACTGCGGCACGAGCGGTACCGACGTGCCGACGGACTGGTACTTCCCACAGCCGAACCCGAACCTCGGCCTCGTCTGGCTCCAGCACGGCTTCAGCCGCACCAACAACCAGATGATCGATCTCGCGACCGAGATCGCGTCGCGCGGCTACGTCGTGTTCGCGACCTCGCTCGCACCGGGTGCGACCGGTTGCGCGATGAACAACGCAGGTTTCCTCTCCGACTTCGCGCGTCTCTTTCCGGAAATCACCGACCCGGACACCGGCCTCCTGCAGTCGGCGCGCGCGGCCGCGGTCGCGGCCGGCGTGCCGCTCTCGACGCTGCCGGCCGACTTCGCCTTCTCGGGCCATTCGGCGGGCGGCGCGTCGGTGCTCGCCGTCGCACGGAACCTCGTCGTCGACCACCCGGCCGCGGCCGCCGGGCTGCGCGGGATCGCGCTGCTGGATCCGGTTGAGAGCACCTCGGGGGCACTGATCGCGACCGCCTTGCCGGTGCTCGCGACGCTGCCCATCTACACGGTCTCGTCCCCGCCCTACTCCTGCAACTCCAATGCGAGCGGCACCGTGCTGCTCGCGGCGAGCGGGCGTCCGTTCGCCGGCGTCCGCCTCGCGAGCGGCAGCCACTGCGACGCCGAGGGCGACTCGACCGACTTCCTCTGCACGGCCTTCTGCGGCACGCCGCAGCCGGCCAACGTCGCGGCGCTGCAGACGCTGGTCACCGGCTGGCTCGACGACTTCTTCGCGGACGACTTCACGCCCGACTGGTATCCGAGCGGCGGCTGGTTCGAGAGCCAGGTGGCTTCCGGACGGATCGTGCCGCTGCCGAGCCCGAGCAGCTGCGGCAACGGTGCGCTCAACGCCGGCGAGGCCTGTGACGACGGTAACCGCGCCAACGGCGACTGCTGCAACGCGATCTGCGGCGCCGAGCCGGCGGGCGGCGCGTGCGCGTCCGACGGCAACGTCTGCACGGTCGACGCGTGCGACGGCGCCGGCTCGTGCGCGCACGGCGCGGGCAACACGGGTACGGTCTGCCGCGCCGCGAGCGGCGTGTGCGACGTCGCCGAGACCTGCGATGGCGCGAGCCCGACCTGCCCGGCCAACGGCTTCGCCGCCGCCGGCACCACGTGCCCTGCCGACACGAACCCGTGCACGCGCGACCAGTGCGATGGCGCCGGCACGTGCGCGCATCCGCCGGGCAATGCCGGCACCGTGTGTCGCGCGGCGAGCGGCGCGTGCGACGTCGCCGAGACCTGCGACGGCGTCTCGTCCGGCTGTCCCACGGACGCCGGTCTTCCCGACGGCGACGCGGACGGCACCTGTGACGCGCTCGACGCCTGCAACAACCCCGGCGGCGGACAGGACTTCCTCACCCCTCCGAAGTCGAGCCTGGTGCTGACGCGCGTCCTCTCCGATGTCGCACCCGGCAACGACGGTCTCGTGCTGCGCGCGGACTTCCGCCTCGGCACGGGCGCGAGCTTCGCGGCGCTCGACCCGTCGCTCGAGGGGGCACGCATCGTCGTCGCGAGCGCCGCCGGCACCGCGCGCCTCGACGCGACCCTGCCGGCAGGCTCGTACGCCGGGAATGGCACGCGCGGCTGGCTGCGCACCGCGACGCGCTGGAAGTACCTCGACCGGACCGGCGCGCCGATCGCGGGCATCACCGGCCTCGACGTGACCGACCGCGCCGCCGCCGCGGCAGGCCAGGTCAAGATCAAGCTCACGGGCAAGCGCGGGACGTACCCGCTCGCGATCGGCGACGCACCGCTCGCCGCAACGGTCCTCCTCGGCGGAGCCGAAGCGTCCGGCGACGGGAGATGCGGCGAGAGCGCGTTTCACCCCGGCGACTGCATCGTGAACGGCAGCAACACGACGATGCGCTGCACGCGCTGACGCAGGGCGGAGCGGCGACGATGCGGTGCGCGGCACGCGCCGACGCACCGCGGAGCGGCGACCATGCGGTCCGCGGCACGCGCTGACGCACCGCGGCGCGGCGACCATGCGGTCCGCTGCACGGGCTGACGCACCGCGGAGCGGCGACCATGCGCCGCGTCCGCCGGCGCCTACAGGCGCTTCGCCACCCGGTCGAGGTGCTCGATCTGGCCGTCGGCGCGCTGGTGCAGCGCGTCGTTGTAGCTTGCCTCACCGCGGTGGTTCGCAGCCCCCGCCGGGGCGAAGGAGATCACCGCGCTGACGCGGTACTCGTCGCGCGTCGGGTCGGACGGCGGCGGCGCCGCGTGCACGGTGTCGCCGTAGTGCACCGACACGTCGCCCGGGCGCGCCGCGAAGCGCGCCGCGTGCCGCCACGGGTCGATGGTCCGGTCGTGCGCGTTGAACGACGCCGCGTGCGACCCCGGCAGCATCGCGAGCTCACCGCTCTCCGGCGTCGCCTCGCGCAGGTACACCGACAGCAGCAGCGTCGGGCACATGATCGCGTGGCCGCCCATGCCGCAGTCACGGTGCCACGGCAGGTCGGAGAGCCCGCCGTCGCTCATGCCCGGCTGCTTGTAGATCACCGTGACTCCGTCGCCCTCGCCCTTCGTGTGCACGAGCGGCCGATCGGCGAGGCCGACCAGCGCGAGCAGGCGCGGCTCCGCCGGCAGCAGCCCCAGGTGATGCTTGACGTTGGCGCGGGTGACACGGGTCAGGACGTCCTCGCCGGCCGCGTTGCGACCCCACCACGAGAGCCGGTCGCCGGGGCGCGCCTCCGCGCGGAGCGCCATCGCCTCCTCGAGCATGCGACCCGTCTCCTCACGCGGGAACGCACCGCGCACGAAGAGGTATCCCGCCGTGCCGAGGAAGTGCGCCATGTCGTCACGGTGGTCGCCGGGCGCGAAGGCATGCTGCGGATCGATCCGCGCGCCGCGGCGATCGCGCAGGTCGAGCGCTTCCGGTCGGTACGGCGGGCATCCGTTGTAGAGCGCGCGCAGCGTCGACTCCCAGCGCATCAGGTCTGCGGCGTTGCCGCGCACGCTGCGCACGCGCCCGCCGTAGACGAGGCCCGCGGGGGCCTCGAGCTCGTGCACGAGGCCGCACCAGTCCCCGAGTTCGATCGCGAGCACGGTCTCGGCGTCCGCATCACCCGGAGCGATCGCGACGCCGTGCTCGTCCGCACGGTAGGTGAAGCTCGTGCCGTCGCCGATGCGCAACGCGAGGCTCGGCAGGCGCGCCGCGTCCGCGCCGATCCATCGCCTGCGTCCGGCCGCGCGGCCCGACGCGCGCCGGTCCGGCAGGGTCCGGCGGTGGTACTCCGCGAAGTCGATCGGCGCGAAGCCTTCGGGCAGGGCCTTCACGCGCGTCTGTGTCGCCGCGGCCCGTTGCCAAGTCAAGCGGCACGCCGCGCTGTTCGATCGAGAGCTTCGCTTCCACCGGGGTCGGGAGACTCGTCGGTCGACGCCCGCGATGCCGGCACCGGCGAGCGGTCGGGTACGGCGCGGGCGCCGCAGCACCGACGGCGAGGACGACGGCGCTTGCGTCCAAGGCCGCGGCAGCCGCCGAACCCATCGCGGTCTCGCTGAACGCAGCGCGGTCGACGCCGGCGCAGCCCATCGCGGATGCCCTGGGGGCGCGGGCATTCGTACGCTCGAGCAGGACGGCTTTTTCTCTGGCCCATGATCCGCGCTAGGCTCGCTCGCGTGGACGTGGAACGGGCGCTCTATCGCTCGGCGACCGGCTACTGGGCGAACAAGCTCTTGCTGCCGCTGAAGCTCGTCGTGCCCCAGCCGCTCGTCGCCCGCGTGCCGGGCCTCAAGACCAACCAGGAGATCCGGGTGGGCGTGGTCCTGCAGCAGGTACGAGGTCGCCTGCTCGATGTCGGCTGCGGAACCAATCGCCTGGCGCGCGCGTATCGCCAGCAAGGGGGCCAGGCGGTCGGCGTGGACGTGTACCCCTGGGACGGCGTCGACCAGATCGTCGAGAACACGGCGGAGCTGCCCTTTCCCGACGCCTCCTTCGACACCATCACGTTCGTCGCGTCCTTCAATCACATTCCGAATCGGGTCGACGTCCTGGTCGAGGCGCGTCGCCTGCTCGCGCCCGGCGGGCGCGTGCTGCTCACGAACCTCCGGCCCGTCGTCTCGCGCCTCTGGCATCTGTGGGCCTTCTGGGACGACGATCAGCACGAGCGCGGCATGAAGAGCGGCGAGGTGTTCGGGTTCCGCGACGAGGAGCTGACCGAGATCCTGTCGCGCTCCGGCTTCCGCACGACCGAGCGCTGCGCCCTGTCGCTCGGGCTGAACCATCTGTGGATCTGCGAACCGGCCCGCTGAGCTGCGTCGCGGGCGTTCGTCGACACGAGCGGTGCTGCGCCCCGGGCGTTCGTCGACACGAGCGGTGCTGCGCCCCGGGCGTTCGT
>Ga0172363_10005551_pt1 | contig 10186 bp, 9 predicted proteins | sample LakKivs2_kivu2a2_FD_114541 | JGI IMG/M metagenome (GOLD analysis project Ga0172363, IMG submission 114541) | Sediment microbial communities from Lake Kivu, Rwanda - Sediment s2_kivu2a2 | ecosystem: Environmental > Aquatic > Freshwater > Lake > Sediment | place: Rwanda: Western Province, Lake... | reverse complement strand
TAAACGACCTTTAACTTTTTTGGCGTTATGCCGTGAAGAAACAAGTGGACTGGGGGGGATTCGAACCCCCGACCTCCTGAGTGCAAGTCAGGCGTTCATGCCAGGCTGAACTACCAGCCCAATTAACACATTGACTATCTTCGTTTACTATTCTCAAATTAAGGTTTTCTTTTTTGTTTATGTCTTGTGTATTGTTTTGTGTTTTTGTGTTTACCGATTGTTTGTGCTCCTCAGGCAATTAATCTACTGTACGTAATAACACCATTTCATTTTTTTGCCCATGCGATGCTCCATATACAAGTATTTTAAGGTTATTCCTTTTAAAAAAACCGAATTGATTTTAAAACCACGATTCTTAATGTAGTGTACGCGAGTCACTGAAACAATTAAATGCTGTTTCATTTTTTATTATAGCCAGTGAACCTTATGGTTAAGCGCGAGAGTTTCAATCCGTCCACTTTAAAAATCAAGGATTTGCGCACCATTGTAGTGGGAGCGAACTTCGAGTACCCCATCATCAAGATTGAAACCAACCAGGGCGTGTACGGGCTTGGCGAGGTTAGGGATGGGGGGAACAGGGAGTACGCCCTTCAGTTCAAGGGGCTCCTGCTTGACCAGAACCCCATGAACGTTGAATCCCTCTTTCGCAAGATGAAGGACCGCACTGGCCAAAGGAAGCACGGCTTCAGCGGGTGGGGGGGAAGGGAGAGCGGCGGAATCAGCTCCATCGAGATAGCCCTGCTGGACATAGTTGGCAAGGTCTACGGAATCCCAGTTTACCAGCTCTTGGGAGGAAAATACAGGGACAGGATAAGGATATACGCCGACACGCCAGCTCCAAGGGAACCCACGCCGCAAGGATATGCTGAAAGGGTTCTGGCACGAAAGAAGAAGGGTATAGGATTCATAAAATTCGATTTGGGAACATACGTCCTGCAGCAGGCGAAGGTCGCTGATTCCTTGACGGGCAATCGCCCCACGGACAAAGGCATAGAATACATGGCTTCGTGCGTGGAGGCCATCCGCGAAGCCGTGGGCTGGGAAATCCCCCTAGCTATAGATCATTTGGGTATGCTTGGCGTAAAAGACTGCATCAGGGTGGGCGACGCCCTAGAAAGGTTTAACCTTGCCTGGCTTGAGGACTTGCGCCCCGAATACGACGTTGACGGCATGCGGGAAATCACCCGCGTAATAAAGACCCCGACCCTGATCGGCGAAGGCCTCTTTTCGCTGGACGGCTTCCGTGAGATAATCGACAAGCGCGCCGTCGATTTGATCCAGCCCGACTTGACGACCGCGGGCGGAATCATGGAGACCAAGAGAATCGCGGACTACGCCGAGGAGAAGAGCTCCATGTCCACTGTCCTGCACTCCGCGGGGTCACCAATCTCGTTCATGGCGGACATCCACGCCGCCGCAGCTATGCACAGATTTGTGGCGCTGGAGCACCACGCCCTCGACATTCACTGGTGGAACGACCTGGTGACGGGAATGCCTCAGCCACTTCTGGAAAATGGCCATGTCAAGGTGCCAGAAAAACCTGGTCTGGGAATCGATTTAAACGAAAAAGTGATCAGGCAGCACCTAAGGTACCCGGAACTGGGCTACTTTGAGCCTACGCCTGAATGGAGTAAATCTAACACAAATGGTGCTTTAGGTTATAGACCACAAAGCTGGTAAGAAAAACTAGATGCCAGACTGAACTACCAGCCCTCTTCGTTTTTACTCACACAAACAGTCTTAATTTATGTTTTTTGCACTAATAATATTATTTACACTTATCGTATTCAATCACGGTTTATTAATTTAGTAACGCCTTCTGAAGGTTAATGATTTACTTATGCCATGATATTTTTTGTTTATGACGCCCATCAGTGTTTTTAGTCTATGGTATGATTTTTAAAATAAATATAATTTATTTTTTGGTATTTATACTGACCTAAATCTTATATATCATAAAAAAAGTGATACTTAATGATAAGAGGGTGTCCTTAAGCTAGCCGATTTATTACATAAAGATATGACTGATATGATTCAAAACCCATTACCTGCTGATTATTACGACCGTTCATTGGACAATCCCATTCAACGGTATTGGCATAATAAACGGTACAAGGAGGTTCTGAGGATTATTAAGCCCCTTAATGGTCAGCTTCTGGATATAGGATGTGATTGCGGTACTTTCACTGAGAAAATGAAGGAGTCCAACCAAAACCTCAACATTGTTGCCGTAGACTTGTCTAAAAAATTCGTCAAGTACGCTGCAGGGAAATATTCGGATATACCATACATAATTTCGGATGGACAATGCCTACCCTTTGAAAAAGAATCTTTCGACGTCATGACTTGCTTTGAGGTTCTAGAGCATGTTGTCGACCCATCAGCAGTTATAAAGGAAACATCCCGCTGCTTAAAAAAAGTTGGACATTTTATCGTTCTGGTACCAAATGGTGACAGTCTACTTTTCAGGTTAGTTTGGTATCTTTGGTTAAAAGGTAAGGGAAAGCCGCAGCGAGAAGCACACATACACCAATTTAGTGAAAGTGATCTCGAGAAACAACTTGTTACACTTGGCTTCATGATGACTAAGAAGACTAAATTCCTTTTTGGTATGCTTCTTTTAATAAGTGCACAAAAAAGCGACGGAGGGCAGCCACATGAATAAAGAGCGAAAATCTAAAAAAATGAAGGAAATAATGTATGACATCCCCCTCCTGCTTTTCCTAATTTCTATAATCTTTGCTCTAAACCAACCTATATGGAGCGGCGGCGTCCCAGGTTGGAGTGATAATTATGGGCATGCCGAGAAGATTTGGTTCACATCTAACTATCTAAAAACATATGGTTGGTTCCCAAGATGGGACCCCTACTGGGCTTGCGGATACCCCATTTATCAATTCTACTCTCCGCTGAGCTATCTATTTGCATCTTTTTTCGTTTTCATTGTAGGGAGTATAGAGAGGGCGTATGCCTCGACCTTACTCTTTGCTAGTTTTTTAGGTGGAGCACTGACTTATTTTTTTGTAAAAAAGGTTTTTCATCATAGATTTGCGGGGATTGTTGCTGGTTTATACTTTTCACTTTGTTCCCATTTCTATTGGTATTTCATATGGATTGGAACTTTTCCATATGGAATCGCAGCGATGATTTTCGTTCCAGCCTCCTTCATTTTTTTTGAAAATATGTGGTCGGCAGAAATCAGACAACCTAAGCAAATTTCCCTGCTGGCAATTGCTCTTGCCTTAGCACTATTTACGCATGTAAATTCCTTCATAGTGTTATTCTACGTATTATCTTTTTTTACTCTATGCAGAATCGCTTTATCACAAAGGAATAACCGCATTTCAATGTTATTTTCGATGTATACAAAAATATTCTTTTCTTTTCTCCTTGCCTGCGGTCTTTCCGCAGTCTGGGTCCTCCCCTTTTTTGTTATGAAGGAAAAAATGATTCCGTGGAATTATCTTGGCATGTGGTGGGAACAAATTAACCCTCAACAATTTATAGATAATTTGGGAGTGGTTCCTTTTTGGTCTGCAATTCCATCACTATTTTTCTTGAAAAGCCACCATGAGCATAGACCATTTGTGTTGACACTTTTATTTTGTGCATTTTGGTCCTTTGGCCAATACAGTCCTATAACATGGTCCTTGTTCTCATCTTTACCCTTTGCAGACACGGTGACTCCTATGCGGGCATTCATAATTGTAATTTTCATGTTTTCAGTGCTCACCGCCGCTTTTGTAGCCTTCCTCTCAAATTTTATCCGAAAATATACTGATAAATGGTTAGAAAGAGCCAAAAATGAGAATATAAGAACCCTTTCTAATCATATAATTGTCTTTCTACTCGCCACAAGTCTTGTTGTACCTTTTTTATTAAGCGCGTCTGTCTGGACTGCGGCAGGACGTAGCGGTAACGCTCCTTCAGCAGACTATATCGAGATTTGCAGGTTGCTAAGCGAGAACGTGACCTTCAGCCGAGTGGCTGGCCATGTGTATTCGTCTGCTTGGGACGGTCTACCGATAACGGGGACGGGCTACTTTCAGGGTTCGCAGATTCCCTGGTTCATATACAATTACAGAGTTTACATGTCCGAAGAGCAGTGGGATGAATATTACAGTGACATTGCGCAATTGTTCGACGAAGGGTACGTGATTTCACAGACAAGCAGCGAAATGGAATCAAATTCCAATTATGACTCAATTCTCAGCTATGGGAGATACAGCGTTTACCAGCGGGTACCGTTTCCAGAATACTGCAAACCCTTTGACCCTGGCCTGATTCTTGTATTCTCAAACTACGCGAGCATTGTCAAAAGCCTGTATGAGATTGTTCCCAGATCGAATAATATTCTCACGAGGAGCCAACAGAGCATAGACAATTTTGACACTTCAACCGCGGGAAACTACGATTGCGTTCTGATGTTCAGCTACAGTCGGACAAGTTCTATCGTAGAAAATCTTCAGGCTTTCGCCATGCAAGGGAAAACGGTCATCGTTGACACATACGGGAGCGAGGATGAGCAAGGCACCCTTTTTGGCGTGCAATCCAATGTTGTGCAATCGTACGGGTCCGTGAACTGGAGTTTTACGGATGATGGTTCTTTTCTTTCGTATGACGTGAATGTGTCGAGGTTTTCTGACGCCGAATGGGAAAACCAACCTTGGCGGTACACGGCGTACAGCGGTCTTGACGAGGTCTACGCTTATGTAGACAATCAGCCCGTGCTTGGAGTAAAGAACGTAGGAACGGGAAAAATCTTCTTTGTCGGCTTCAACCTCTTCCTCCACATGTCCTACAACTACAATTACGACGAAGCCAAACTCATCGCCAACATTCTAAACTTCTGCAGCAAAAATAGGGTAGCACCGCCCACTGAAGTGGGTTACGCAAAACTCATCGAAAGGGAACCGGAAAAAATAGTCATCGAGTACGACACCTCAAGCCCATACATTCTCGTAAGTGAAGCATATTATCCCGCCTGGGTCGCAGACCTTGATGGAAATGAATTGACGGTCCAAAATTACTTTAACTTGATGACAGTAAAAGTGACACCTGGCAAACACGTTTTGACTCTGCAAATGGCTTTACAGTGGTACGATTATACAGGTATAACAATAAGCTGCGCCACAATATTCGCCATAATAGCCCTAAATTATTTCATGAAAAAAGAGAGGAGGTACTTCAAGCCAAAAAAAGAGGAAAGTCGTGCCAAACCAGAAAGAAGCGTATATTATGGTTCGCATAAAGGTGAATAGAATGTAACCTGAAAAAAATATATCGTAAATCGAATTATGTAGAAGAGATATAATCGTTCAATTGATTTTACATCTTTGCGTGAAAAGTCTTTTATGGCTAAAAGGACAGCTTCGTGTTGGGTGTCTTGTTTGAAGGCGCGAAAGATTTTTTTCACCAAACCCAAAACTGCTGAGATAGTCAAATACGAAATAAGTGATATTCCGGGCGAGTACGAGCTACTCGTGCAGACCCTTTATTCGATTGTGTCCTCTGGCACGGAGGGAGCAAACTTCGCCAGGCCTGACTTGGAGACCGTCGAAGCCGGCTCGTGGATGAAGAACCCCGGGTACGGAAACATAGGTAAAGTTCTAGCCGTCGGGAAGAAGGTCAAGGACTACAAGGCGGGCGACCTCGTGTACAGCACCAAGAACCACTGCTCCCACTTCCTGATTGACACGCGGTACGACCCCTCACAGTATGCCCTCTTCCTGACGAAGGTTCCCGAAGGCCTGGACCCCATGAAGGCGGTTTTCGCACGCATCGCCGACGTTTCCATGAGCTCAATCCGCCAGGCGGACCTCGGCTTGGGCGACTCGGTCCTCGTCATCGGCTTGGGCATGGTAGGAAACTTCGCAGCTCAGCTGTTCCAGCTCGCGGGAGCGGACGTGTTGGCCGTTGACCTCGTCGACTTCCGCCTCGAACGCGCAACGCAGTGCGGCATCAAGAAAGTCATGAACTCGCGCGACTGGGACAAGCTCAGGGGCGCGGTGATGAAGTGGACGGATGGAAAGGGAGCCCAAATCGTCGTCGAAGCCATAGGGTTCTCGCCAGTAATCGCCAGGGCTGTTGGTCTCGCACGGACTCACGGCGAAGTCATCTTACTCGGCAGCCCGCGGGGCGAGGCGGTGATGGACGTGACTCCGATGCTTTCGGACGTTCACCTCAGGGACGTGACGATCAAGGGCGGCTTGGAGTGGATGTGGTCGGTTCCCGAGAGCCCGCTTTACCACCCGGGCCGGTTCTCGAAGATGAGCAACCTGAGGACGATCTTCTCGTACCTCAAGTCGGGAGCCCTCGTCACGGAGCCGCTTCTGACCCACCTTATCGCGCCCGAGAGGTGTCAGGAGGTTTACGAGGGACTCGCGGGAGGAATAAAGGGTACCCTGAAGACGACGTACCTGGGCGTGGTCTACGACTGGACAAAGACCTAAACTCGTCGCTGACATTTTTAATGGAGAAAGCCTGCTGAAATGTCCCAAGATTCAACGGAAAAGGAACTATTAGTATGTCTACGTAGGGGTTTTCCGAGCATAGACTGGGACATAGAGAGCATGTCTCCTTTCCTCAAAGCCATAGGCATAATGGGTCCGACTGGAAAGGTGTACGTGGAACGGGAGAAAAAGTTGTACGAGGTCGTCCACTTTTCAAGCCAAGTTGCCATGTGCGTTGACAGGATTTCGCAGACGCGGGATACGGTTCTGCTGGACTGCGGATGCGGGCGCTCGTACCTTCCGTTCTTCCTGAATCTCGTTCTGAAAAAGAAGCGGAGAAACATTACGTACGTGGGCGTAGATTCTAACGCGAAGCTCGTTGAAAGGTCGTTCCGAACGGCAGAAGCCCTTGGATACTCGAACATGGAATTCTTCGAAAGCAGTATAATCGGGTTCGAACCGAAACAGGAACCGAACGTCGTGTGCGCGCTTCACGCGTGCGACACTGCCACCGACGAAGCTATAGCCAAAGGAGTGAGGCTGAACGCGAGGTTCATCGTCGTTGCGCCTTGCTGCCAACGCCAAATCGTCAGGCAGCTAGGCAAAGCCTCAGAGAAGGTTCCCCAAATTAAGCCGTTCGTTGACTCGAAGGTTGCGAAGGAGTACGTCGGGGTCGCCCTCACGGAGACGCTAAGGAGGCTCGCGCTCGAGAGCTTCGGCTACATGGTGGACATGTTCGAGTTCGTGCCCGCGGAGTACACGCCCAAGAACGTCATGCTCCGCGCGGAGAAAATCCGAGGATGGACGGCAAAGAGCCTAAACGAGTACCAGAGCCTCAGAGACTACTTAAGCGTCAAACCAAAAATCGAGGAGTTTCTCCCTCAAATAAAATAGAATCGTTATTGGAGGCCGCTGCTGGGATTTGAACCCAGCCTCCAGGCTCCACAGGCCTGTTCGCTACCAGGTTCCGTGGAAACTCTTCGAGTCGTTTCCTCTACGTTACAGCGGCCACGTGTCGTGACGGCATCTGGGCTGGTCTGGTGTTCCAGATGTTAGCCTTTAATATCGACTTTAATTATATAGGTTTGGCGGTTTTGGATGAGCGAGGTTTCTGATGCTGAGATTGAGTCCCAGCTCAAGGGCAAAACCCTCATTGTCTACTGGTTCATGCTCAAGTCCCAAGATTCGCCCGTCGGCGTCCGCGAAATCCAGCGCGAGCTCGGGTTCTCGAGCCCCAGCGTCGCCGCCCACCACTTGGACAAGCTCCACTCTCTAGGCGTCGTCGAGAAGACGATTCAGGGGGAGTACGTCTTGTCCCGCGAGGTTAAGGTGGGCGTGCTGCGGTCCTTCACGAGGCTGGGGAGGTTCATGATTCCCCGGTACCTCTTTTACTCGGTGTGGTTCACGACGATGTTCGTGGTCTACCTCGTCCTCTGCTCAGCGCTGTATGGCTTTAGCGGCAGCATACATAACCTCGTCGCAGTCATCTTCGGGTTCTCCGCGTGCGCCATTCTTTGGTACGAGACGGTTAGGCTGTGGAAGGAAAAGCCCGCGTAGAGCCCAAACCGAAACATTATATCTTCAGATTCCCATTCTTTTTCCAGAACGAACAGAAGGTTGATAAAATGAAGTTGGCTGTTCAGGAAAACCTCGTTCCCGGAAAAACCATTTCTGAAAAACTACATAAAATCGAGAAATACGGGTACGAGGGAGTCGAAGTCTTCTACAACGTGATTCCCCAGAAACTCGACGAGCTGAAGAGGTCGCTGCCCTCCTCGAAGGTCAGGTTCTCGACCGTGTGCGGAGTCCCAAGTGGTCTCCTCGGACCCGACAGGAAAACGCGGGAGGCTGCGATGGACGGGATAAAAAGCTTGCTTGAGACGTGCGCTGACCTCGGCGGCGTAGGCGTCATCTGCGTTCCCATCTTCGGCGGACCGCAAATCTCGGACCTTTATCCGTGGCAGCCCGACGTGGAGCAGCTCGAGAGGAACGTCCTCGTGGAGGAGTTCAAGATTCTGGGGAAGACGGCTGACGACTTGGGCGTCTACCTGATGCTGGAGCCGCTGAACCGCTACGAGACCCATCTGATTAAAAGGCTTGAGCAGGCGGTCGAGGTCGTCGGCGAGGTAGGCTTGGAGCACGTCCAAGTCATGGCGGACTTCTTCCACATGAGCATCGAGGAAGCGGACATAGCCCAAAGCATAGAGGCAGCCCAGAGCCGCATCTTCCACGTCCACCTCGCGGACAGCAACAGGCTCCTCCCGGGGCATGGGCACACGGACTTCAAGAAGCCGCTCCAAACCCTCAAAAAGGCAGGCTACAAGCACTACATGGCTCTGGAGTGCGGGGTCCCCGGAGACCCAGACAAGACCCTACCTGAATGCGTGAAGTTCCTCAAACAGTTCATGTAGAAGAAATGTGAGGTTGTTGAATTGGCAGACAAGCTTCGGTTGGGAATCGTAGGCTGCGGCGGAATCGGTACCACGCACCTCAGAGGACTCGTCAAGAACCCGTACATCGAGATATCGGCTTTCTGCGATGTCAACTTGGACTTAGCTAAAAGTGTAGCCCAACAGTTTCAGCAAGGAGCACAAGTGTTCAGCAACACGGAGGCCATGTTCAACGAGGCTAAGCTCGACATCGCGTATTTGTGCGTGCCACCCTTCGCCCACGGAATAGAGTACCTTGCGATTGAACGCGGCGTCCCGTTCTTCGTCGAGAAGCCCCTCCACCTCGACCTCGAAAAGGCGAAGCTCATCGCCTCCGCGGTGGCAAAAAAGGGCATCCTCACAAGCGTCGGCTACATGAACCGCTACCGGAAGGGTGTCCAGAGAGTCCGAGAGGTACTCAAAGAGGACCCGCCAATATTGCTACTCGGGGGTTGGATTAGCGGGACCCCCAAGTACGATGCTGCTGCGCCCATTTTCAGCTGGTGGGTCGACAAATCAAAAAGCGGGGGACAGTTCCACGAGCAGGTGACGCACACAGTTGATCTTGCAAGGTACCTTTGTGGCGAGGTTTCCGAGGTTCACGCCTACCCCGCGAAGGGTCTCAACAAGGAAACGGCGCCCAATTATACCATGGAGGACGCCAGCGTGGTGAACCTGAAGTTCCGTGGCGGGGCAGTCGGCTGCCTTTGGGCTTCGTGCTCGAGCAATGGCGGAGGTGACGGGATCAGCCTGACCGTTTACGGCTTGCGGATGACGGCTCTGTTCACGAAGTGGGAGCACGACCTGAGGCTGCTTCAGGTGGACAAGTGGCACGAGGACCACCCGGGCGAGCTGAACATCTTCGAAGTCGAGGACAACGCCTTCATCGACGCCGTCCGCACGGGAGACGCCTCAAAGATACTGTGCCCATACCCTGACGGGCTAAAAACGCTCGAAATCACGCTCGCAGCCAACACATCAATGGAAAGGGGACAACCAGTAAAAATTTCCTAATCTTTAAGATTTATTGTGAAAAACAGGGTGATGAACGTGGAAAAAGTAAGGTTCGGCGTTGTGGGGGCGAAGGGTATTGGGAGGACGCACATGGAGGGCATCGCTTCGTGCGGGAACGCTGAGCTCGTCGCCGTGGCCGACATCAACGAGGCTGAGGGGAAGGCTGCGGCTTCGAAGTACGGCGCCGAGTGGTACCTGGACTACGAGAAGATGCTCGGGCGGAAGGACTTGGACGCGGTTTCCATCTGCACCCCGCACTTCCTGCACTGCCCGATGACCCTTAAGGCTCTG
>Ga0172363_10005550_pt1 | contig 10186 bp, 8 predicted proteins | sample LakKivs2_kivu2a2_FD_114541 | JGI IMG/M metagenome (GOLD analysis project Ga0172363, IMG submission 114541) | Sediment microbial communities from Lake Kivu, Rwanda - Sediment s2_kivu2a2 | ecosystem: Environmental > Aquatic > Freshwater > Lake > Sediment | place: Rwanda: Western Province, Lake... | reverse complement strand
TGGGGCCTGAAGTGGAAGATAGGGGACGCCGACTGCCCGAACCTTGACTGCAAGGACTGCGAGTTCTGATTTTTTTTTCAGAAACTTTGGAAGTTTAAAAACTAATTTTTTTAAATAAAGCAAGTCCAATTTAATCATGTTGAAGAAGCTCGCACCCATTCTCGTATGCTTTCTTATAATTTCTCCGCTTGTTTGCGCGGACGGCGGTCTGGTGTATTATGAACCGAACGACCCTGATATGTTTTACTGGAGGCTTCATTCCATAGACAGACAGTTCTGCGCAATCAATCATGAAAATGGATTGGAAAACATGCTTTTGTCCTTGGAGTTGGGTGATTTAAAGGGCGAAAGGGGCGCTTGGATATTTCCCGTCCCGTCAGAACCAGAATTTGTTAAAATTGACTTGATTAAAGGTTTTCCTGAATTCTACGGGAGTGGTTTGAAAGAAAATGCCAGAGATAAAATTGGAGACACATTTCTGTTGATGACAGGTTCTCAGGTTTATACTTTACCACTTTTCTTGTTGAAGTTCGCAGCATTCGGCGTAGGATATGCCGGGACTTTGGGAGTGTCGGAGTCCTTGGGAGTAACGGTTTACGAACACATAGAAGAAATGGGCGTTACCACGGAGCTGGTTTCCGCAGAGAAAGGCGAGTTTCTTGTCGATTATATGAAAAACAAGGATTTGAACCTGCCATCCGGTTTCAAGTCCATTTTGGACGAATACATAGGAGAGGATTATTCTTTTGTTATTTCCTGGATTTCTGATATGGAGGAGTTTAAACAAAATACAGCATCCGAATATAATTCCTACGATTACTGGATATATGGAATGAAAGAAAGCGGCGCAAAATACAGTCTGGGAGTGTTCATAAGTTTCCCCACGGAAAAGTCATACTTCCCCCTTAAACTCACAGGCGCATACGGGGAGGAAAAAATACCAATGATTATCTACGTGATGGGTTACGTTACACCAGAAATTTACCCGGAAATCGAAAAAGACACAACAACGGATTTTTTTATTGAAAAATACTATGAAGTCCCAGAGGGCCTGTCAGGTTTCTTTAACGGAAGGACAGAGATTAAAGACTTGAAATACACCAAAATCAAAATAGATACGCCTTCAAATAACTTAAAGCAGGACCTGTGGATAGAAAATAAGGTTCCTTTTGCCGCAAACTTTGCCAATTTCGTGGTTGAAAACATTTTGATACTTGGTTTGTTATTCTTTATAATATGCTCCTGTGCGGCGAGCGTGCTTTCAGGGATTATAATTTATAAAAACTATAATCCCTCTGTTAAGAAATTTGCCCTTTTCGGCCTTTCAAACTTCGCAACCCTGATTGGCTTTTCTCTTTTTGCATACTTCCTGAGGATAGACCTCAGGTTTACACAAAAAACCGATTCAAAAAAGTTTGATTTCAAGGAAACGAAGGATTTAATAAAGAAAATCATGATTATTCTTGCCGCGGTTTTCGCCATACCCTTTGCGCTGTCTTTGCCGTTTTTATTCACGGGCGAATTCATTTTTTTAATTTTAATAATAATATGCTTTTTGTTTCTTTCAGGCATTTTATTGACATTGATTTTAATCGTCGGCATGGTGGAAACGAACCCGGAAATGGTTAAGTTCTTGGTATTTTTCAGCATAATTTTCCTTGTTTTGATAGGAGTGTCCCAGGGCATTCTAAACTTTTTCTTAGCCTAGGCGTACTTTATTACATCCCTAGTCAGACCTTAAAGACCGTTTTACCAAGAACGCAAGATTTAACTTCTCTTTCCCTATAATATTTTGGAATTAGCATGACCGCATTAAAATGGACCAAGGAGAAAAGGATAGAGACAACGAGAAACATTTTGGACGAAAATCTACCGAAACTTAAAGAAATGCTGGACAAGATTGATTTTTCTAATTACAAGGAAGTTCGGAAACTAGAGGAATGGATAATAAAGGAAAACATAAAACTTCCTATAAACAAAAACTTTCCCGGTAGACTTCCTCATCATGGAATTCTAAACCTTTACAGGGAGGCCTGCGGCCAGCCGGAAAGCGATTGGTACATCCCCTTCCTGGACGAAAGTTCAGAGCATTTTTCTCCATGGATACTGCAGGAGGAAATGAGATGGAACAAGGACCTGGAAAAAAGGGCCTTGGATTGGCTTTTTAAAAAACGGTCAAAGGAAGGAAAAGTGACAAGGAAAAGCATTCTAAACCTGAGCTACGATGACCTCAGGGAAAACAAACTGTACGGCATACCCGGTTTCAAGCGGAACTGCAGCATTTACGAACTGCTGGAAAAGCACGGCTACATAGAAAATTATAAAATAAAACCATGGGACATAAATAGGGAAAGGGTTCCCAGGGGGACGTGGAAAAAAAGGAAAATAAGAAAGGAGGCGCTATCCCTCGTGGCCAAAAAAACGGGAAAAGAAGTGTATGAAATAAAGGCGGTCGACGTCATCAGTGTTTTCCCCAGTCTCTACGGTTACTACAGAGGCTCCACGCTCAAAATAAAGGATGACATTTCAGCCAATTCTCCCCTTTGTCCGGACTGCAAGATTCTGCTCAAATCCTACAAAAACAACGGAACCATTTACAGGCAGTGCCCCAAATGCGACGAGTATTTTTTCAACTAAAAGTTGTTTTTTTATTAACCGCGTTCCAATTACTATTATGATAGAAGTGAGAAACTTGAAGCGGGGCGAAATGGACGTTCTTATCGGACTAATGAAGAAAATAGTCCCCAACATCGAATACTATCCGAGGAAGAACCTCAAAATTTTCATGAGAAGCTACTCGAAAAAGCATCTTCTGGAAATATTCGGCCGGAAGGAAAGCGTTTTTCTCCTGGCCCTCGATTCCGGGAAGCCCGTGGGCTTCCTTTTCGGCTGGAACGAGTACGGCGTTTTCTGGATAGACTGGCTCGGCGTTGAGAAGCATAAAAGAAGACGACACATCGCCACGGCCATGATTGAGTCCGCCGAGAAGAAGGCCAGGAAGATGGGCTGTCACAAGATTTTTCTGGACACATCCTGCACAAATTTTCCCGCCCTGAACCTTTACAAGAAACTGGGCTATTCGGTGGAGGCAACGTTGAGACGTCACTGGCTCAAGTGGAACTATGACCTGATTGGTAAGTTTTTGAAGTAATTGTGAAATAATTCTGAAATTTTTTAAGAACACCAAAATTCAGAGTTGATGCGGGGGACGTACGAGTCCTCTCTCAATCAAAACCCAACTTATTATACAGTTCATTGCAATTGCAAACGCAAAACAAAAACATGTGAAATGAACTGTATCCCTTATTTATGAGAGCTAGAATAAATTGTTATGTGTAGTAGAGAGAGTAGATTTCAAAGTTAAAATAAATTTTGAAATGATATATGAGTATTTTAGGATAAAATTCTTTATTTTTATATTTTATAAAAATTAAAATATTAATAAATATAATTGGTGTTTTAAAAATGAAAAAAGATGAAATAAAAAATACTATCATTCAAGGAGACTGTGGACAAGTTCTTAAAAATTTTGATAATAATATATTTGATCTTATAGTAACATCACCACCTTATGCTGATAGTAGAAAAAAAATTTACGGTGGTCCACATCCTGATGAATATGTTGATTGGTTTTTACCAAAATCAAAAGAATTTTTTCGAGTTTTAAATCCTAAAGGTACATTTATATTAAACATTAAAGAACGTGTTATAAATGGAGAGAGACACACTTATGTTCTAGACTTAATTAAAGAAATGAAGGAACAAGGATGGCTTTGGACGGAAGAATATATTTGGTATAAAAAAAATTCTTATCCTGGTAAATGGAGAAATAGATTTAGAGATTCATGGGAAAGATGTTTACAATTTAACAAAAGAAAAGACTTTAAAATGTATCAAGATGCAGTAAAGATTCCTATAGGTGATTGGTCTAAAAAAAGATTTAAAGAAATAAAAGATTATGATAAAATTCGAAAAGAATCAAGCGTTGGAAGTGGTTTTGGAAGAAAAGTAGATAATTGGGCCAACAAAAGAAAAGTTTATCCTAATAATGTTTTACAATTATCTACAGAATGTAGTAACAGAAACCATGCAGCAACATTTCCTGTAATTTTACCAGAGTGGTTTATAAAATTATTTACATTACCAAAAAATTTAGTATTAGATCCATTTGCAGGTTCTGGTACAACCGGTTTAGCAGCAAGTAACCTTAATAGAAGATTTGTTTTAATAGAACTAAAAAATGAATATGTTAATTTAGCAAGAGAAAGAATATCTTTACATTAGTTTATTTACTTTTAATCATCCAATTTGAAGGATATTCTTCTAAATCTTTACCCAAATGAGAAATCGGATCTTGTATCAAAATCGGTTTAATTTTTAATTTTGGTAAAGTTGTTGAACAAGGAATAAAATATATCCAATATTGTTTTTTGCATAAAATAGATTTTTCTTTTTCTGTTGGGTTCCATTCAAATTTTAACTTTACGCCAGTAGAAGATTTAACTTCAATTAAACGTTTTTTACCATCAGAATCAAAAGAAATAACATCGTATCCTGCACCTACATCTTTATCACTAATACGTTCAACTAATTCAGCAAGTTTTGATTTTCCTTCATTTCTTAAGCGTTTTTTCTCAAATTCTACAACAAACTTTTCTGCAAGAATACTACGTTCTTTTTGTTTTTTTAAAATTATTTGAAGCTCCTTTTCACTTATTTTCTTTTGACTGCCTAAAAAATCTTTTAATAAACTTAAGTTGTTTTGATAAATTTTTATAAATGGTTTTTCATAAGTTACAAAATGTAATTGTTGTAATATACGAATTAAAATTATTTCTTTTTTCTCTATTTTTTTATTTAAATTTATACGAAATTCATCTTTTTTAAAAGATTTTATAAATAAATAAAATATTTTTTCAAAACTATTTTTTATTTCTATATTATCTAATAAAATTGGTAATATGATTTTTCCTTGTAAATAGTTAAATCTATCTGGAAATTTATTACCAGATTCAACAATATGTTTACCTATATCTGAAAGCTTAATTAGAAGTTGGTCTTGTTCAATTAAACCGAGCTTAAAAGATAGTTCTATTAATTCATTAGGTTGTGGTATATTTACACACAAACTTGATCTGTTTTTTATTTTTTCTTTTAGAACCCATTCTTCAAGAGATTTTTTATATAAACATTGAAGTACGTTAAGTAATTCTCCTATATTATTTATTTTATCGAGTAATTCTATTACATTATCATTCATATTGTTTTTGTAAATCATTAATGAGTTCATCATAAGCTAAATTCAACTCTTCCAAATTTTCAGCTAACCACATATCTTCTTCTACACCCATTATTGGCATATCATCTTCCATAAGTTTATATAGAGCTGCTTGTCTAATCTTAAGTCTTTTATCAACAGTTCTCTCTATTGCACAATCTATAATAACAATATAATAGTTGGTGGTTGTATTTGGTGGTAATCCAACCCTATGTATACGATCCATTGATTGTAAGAATTGTCCACAATTGAAATTTCGATCTAAATAAATAGCATCATGACAATGTTTATGAAGCGAAATTGATTCACCACAGGCAGCTGGATTTGCAATAATTAATGGTCTATCTTTTCTTTCTTTGAATATTTTAATATTTCTTTCTCTACTCTCTTCTAAGTCTGTATCTTCTTTATTTTCATATGGTTTAATATTTCCATATAAAAGTAATGGATGATATTCAGATAATAAGTGTGATAGGAGACGAATATTTTCAATAAACCAAGACCAAATAATAACTTTTTTTCCTGATTTAATTAGTTCTTGAGTTTTAGAAACAACTGCATTTACTTTTGCAGGTATTATTTTTCCAGATGGAAATTTGAAGGCAGATATCATATCTTTTAAACTATCTAAATTTATATTCAATTCTTCAGGTATTTCTGTATAGTGATTTTCAACTAAATAAGAAAGCATACCAGGATTGGATGATGCTTGTAGTAATCTTATAATTCTTGCAGTTCTTAATTTACGAAGAATATCCAAATCCTCTTTGTCACATATTTTTTTTCTAGCTTCCATATAAGTTTCTTTTTCCAATAATTCTATTATTTTTTGTTGTTGAACTGGAATAGAACTCTTTTTAACTTTTATTATATGAATTTTAGGCTCTGATAAACCTAAATCAGATTTTTTTGTTCTATAAAAAAAGTTTCGAATTGATTTAGATATTTTTTCAGTCGAATTTATTTGATTTAATTTAAATTCATACTCATTTAATGTTCCTAAAAGTTTTTGGGACGTCCATAGAAATGTGAATTGTGTCCAAATGTCAGATAAAGAGTATGGTGCGGGGGTACCTGTTAATATCATACGCTTTTTTGCAAAAGGTGCTAAAGACAAAACTGTATTAGATCTAACACCATTATAGTTTTTAATATAATGAGATTCATCTAGAATAAATAAAGTTGGTGCGTCTCTTAAAATTTTTTCTAAAAGTATTTTATCTCTACATGCTGTTTGATAAGTACATAAAATAAGTTCCGAATTTTTAATTTTTGATAGAAGTAATTGTCTCTTATTTAAGTCACCTGACCATCGTATCACTCTTGGCTGACGACCAAAACATTCTTTAAATTCAGTCTCCCAAGGATCAAAGCTACTCGCAGGACCAATCATAAGAATTCTTTCTATTTCACCACAATATTTCCATTCTGCAAAGGCTCCAAGCGCTACTGAAGTTTTTCCACTACCGGGTACAGAAAAATTAGCTGAATTTCCAACATCAATTGTATGTGATATTCCAATAATTTGGTATGGTAATAACTTTCTAATAAATTCTGGATTTTTTAAAACATAATCTTTATATTCTTTTTTTGATTCAGAAATTCTTTCAATTTCTTTTGATTCATTTTGAAAATTTTTTAAATAAACATTAAGATAATCATCAAGATTTATTTCAAATCCTAGAGATTTTATTTCATTAATAACATATTCTATTGATTGACCGAGAATATTTCCAGCATTGATAATAATACGATTTTTATCACGATATACTGTTGTAAAAGCCATTGTTATAAAGAGTCCATGATCTGATAATATAAATCTTGGTTCATATGAAAAATCAATTTCAATATCACCATTTTCAGTTAAACTTAATTTAATAGTCATTATAATTAAATTTGAGTTATTATTTATTTTTTTAAAATATCTATACTTCTTATTGCAGATTTTCTTGATTCTTCAAGTTCATTTATAATTTTATTCGGTTCTTTAGAAATATTTTTATGTGTGTTTAAAGTATTTTCAAGAGTTTGAAGTTTAAATTTCGCTTCTTGTGCAAGTTGTAATGGTTTATCACTATTTTCTTCATTTTGTTTTATCTCTTTAAAATCATGAACAATATTATGATATTCTTTGATAAAATTATTTTCTTTTCCTTCTTTAATAGCTTCTTTAAATTTATCTAAATTAGGAGTATTTTTTATCAGATAATCAACAGCTTTTTTTACAGGTTTTGTTTTTTTCTTTTTTGAACCACTAATTGCTTGAGATATTTCACGCATATCCCAATTATCCATTAATTCTCCTCTTATTATTATAAATTGTGCTAGTTTTATTTTTTTTCTATCTTCAAAAGAATATTCACTTTTTTGTGTTGCTGCCTCAATATTTTTTTGCGCTTCTATAAAAAGTTCACTTTTTCCACTAACTAGATGATATTGACCTTTTAAACCAAAAAATTCTAAATATTCGTCTATTAAACTAATTCTTTTAATTGATTGTTCAATTTCTTTTTTATCAACACCATAAAGGGTTTCTGCTATAAGATCTTCAGCATTTTTACCTGCTGAATCTTTGAAAAGATTATAACCTTCGTAAATTTTTAGTAATTTATTCATTGGAGAATAATCCAATTGTTGACTTCGTCCTAATTGAATTCCAGCTTCAATTCTCCATCTATCTTCCGCAGAGACATCGTCAGGAAGAATTACACCTTCAAAATAAGCATATTTTTCTGAATTTTTAGTTGTTTCTTGATATAGAACTTTAAGTGCCGCTAATCTACGATTTCCATCAATTACACCACCATCACCTAAAACAACTCCTGGTTCAATTTGTCCTCGTTCTTTTAAATCGTCATGTAGGCGTTCAAAATCAATTTGATCTTTTTCTGTACCAGTTCCTTGAATACTGCCTTTATATGTTCCCCTCAGCATGCTTAATATTTCTTTTTTCCACTTCTCTTCACGAGGATCTATATCTACATTTTTATTATCAGCTCTCAATTGAATCATTTTATCTGCATATCTTCCATTTTGAATATTAAAATAAAGATATTTAATTGGAATTCTATAAACATCTAAATTTTGCTTCTTTCCTTTCAACCACAATCTTTTTTTTAAATCAGTTTTTTCAGAAACCTCTCTAAGAGAATTCGAATTAAAAATATTTTCATCTTTTTTAGTACTCATTTATTCCAACCATATAATAATAAAAATTTTTATTATTTATATATATAAAATTTTATAGTTTAAATAAGTTTTATAGTCAATCAAAACATCTTATTAGGGAGATTAACTATGCCAGAAAACATGAAAATAGATTGTCCTTTTTGTGGAAAAAACAATGTAGATGTAATATATACACCATCAATGAGAATAGAATCTAGGCAATCCTTTGGAAGATCTCATACAAAAAGTGTTGTAAGACACTCAAAAGAAAAATATGAAGTTAGGAATGATTGCCCAGATTGTGGTGCATCTGCAAAAAAAATACAAAATTATCTCAATACCGGAGAAGATTTTAAAAAACCTTCACGAAAGGAAATTCTGGAAAGGATGCGATCTGCTGGACTGGCGACAAGAATATAACATTTAATCTTTCTTTTTTAAAGATTGTAATTTAATATTAATCATGCCCTATAACCTATCTCCTTCCAAAATAGCTCTTCTGAAAGACTGTCCTCAATGTTTCTGGCTATATATGAAAAAGAACATCAAGAGACCTTGTGGAGTTTTTCCGTCTTTGCCTTCGGGCATGGATGCCATACTGAAGAACCACTTCGACTCGTTCCGGGACAAGGGGAAACTGCCACCGGAACTGGTTCAGGAGAAGATTGAGGCAAAGCTTTTCAACAACGTGGAGCTTTTGAGGGAGTGGAGGAACAATCGGAAAGGTATACGCTGGACTGACCCTGTGGGGAACGTTCTGATGGGGGCTGTTGATAACATTCTGGAAAAGGACGGAAAGCTGATAGTTCTTGATTACAAGACACGTGGGTTCCCACTGAAAGAAGACACGGCTGAGCATTATCAGGACCAACTAGACTTATACAACTTTCTACTGAGGAAGAATGGTTATGATACCGAAGACTACGCCTATCTGCTTTTCTACTATCCGACCGAGGTTAACGAGAGCGGGGATGTAATATTCGAGACAGAGCTTGTAAAGATGAAAATCTCAATAAAAAATGCAGAAAGGATTTTTACCGAGGCTATAGCGGTACTGGAGAGCGAGATGCCCAGTCCTTCTGAAAACTGTGAATACTGTAAGTGGAAAGAAAGTGCATTATAACTGGAGAGTTAGATCCCTCCGAAGGCTTCAAATCTCAAAATTGAATCTCTTAAAAACTTGATTATCGTTTAAGTGCAACCGGGCTGCATAGGTTCTCTTTCTTATTTGCTGTCCTACCACAGCAGGTGCAGATGAATTTCGGGTTTGAGGTTAGCTTCTTTACCTTTTCTACGTCAAAGGCATTGACTGGCTGTGTCAGCCTGCACATTTTATAGTCAGGTATGTTATCACAGCTACAATCGGAACTACAACCAGAACTACAGCATATATTTTTCATAGTCAATCTTTGTTTCAGGTCTTTAAAAATATGAAAACAAGCACCTTATAGCTCAGAAGTGGTGCCCGGTCGGAGGCCCACAATTGAAATATAAAGCTCTTAAAAAATTGAAATCATGGAATTTAAATTTCTTTCGTAACTCATAATCATATGGATAAGCTTTTCTCCGAGGAACAACTTTTAGGATTTATAGATGAGTTAGGCCAAGAGCTGGGCCATGTTCCAAGTCTTAGAGATATGAACAAAGCCAGTGGCTATCCCTCTGGCGCTACCTTTAAAAATTATTTCGGGTCATGGAATAGCGCTGTCGAAAAAGCCGGTTTTGAAGCTACACAAACTG
>Ga0172363_10005541_pt1 | contig 10194 bp, 9 predicted proteins | sample LakKivs2_kivu2a2_FD_114541 | JGI IMG/M metagenome (GOLD analysis project Ga0172363, IMG submission 114541) | Sediment microbial communities from Lake Kivu, Rwanda - Sediment s2_kivu2a2 | ecosystem: Environmental > Aquatic > Freshwater > Lake > Sediment | place: Rwanda: Western Province, Lake... | reverse complement strand
TTGCTCTGGGTGGTTTTCGTGAAGTTGGTAGATCCTGTAGTATGCTTCATACTCAGGATAGCAAAATCTTGATTGATTGTGGTGTTGACGTATCATCTGACAAAAATGGTTCACCATATATTCATTTACCTGAGGTTTTACCACTTGAAACTATAGATGCTGTTATTATAACTCATGCTCATCTTGATCACTCGGGTCTTATGCCATTGTTATACAAATACGGTTATGACGGACCGATATATTGCACACCGCCAACTAGAGATCTTATGACGTTGTTGCAAATGGACTATCTAAAGGTCGCGGTTGCTGATGCAAAAAGCGTGCCTTATTCAGCTGAGCATATAAGAAATGTTATAAAACATTGCATAGCCATTAACTATGGTGACACTACTGATATTACGCCTGATGTTAGACTCACTTTCCATAACGCAGGTCATATCCTAGGTTCTTCTATAGCACATTTCCACGTAGGCGAAGGATTGTACAATATTGCTTTCACAGGTGACATAAAATACGAGAAAACATGGCTTTTTAATCCTGCAATTAACCGGTTCCCTCGTCTTGAGGCTATTGTCATAGAATCAACATACGGTGGTAGAGATGATTTCCAGCCTAGTAGACTAGAGGCAACAGATCGTCTGAAGGATATAATTCAGAGATGTCTTAAGAAAAAGGGAAAGGTTTTGGTACCTGTTTTCGCAGTGGGAAGAAGCCAAGAGGTCATGATTGTTCTTGAGGATCTAATGAAAAATAAGGAGATACCTAAGGTTCCTGTTTACCTTGATGGTATGATCTGGGAAGCTACAGCAATACACACAGCCTATCCCGAGTACCTAAATAATAAGCTTAGGACGCAGATATTCCAACAGGGTGAAAACCCGCTTATTTCTGATATTTTCAAGCGTGTTGACAGCCAGGATATGAGACATGATGTACTTAGTGATCCTGATCCATGTATCGTTCTTGCTACTAGTGGTATGATGAACGGTGGCCCTGTGATGGAGTATTTCAAAGAATGGGCTCAGGATGAAAAGAACGTGATAGCGTTTGTTGGTTACCAAGCAGAGGGTACTCTTGGTAGAAGAATACAGAAAGGCTGGAGTGAGATACCACTGAATGTTGGTGGAAATATAGTTAATATACAGATGAAGATGGGTGTTGAAACCTGTGATGGTTTCTCAGGACACAGTGACAGGAGACAATTGATAAACTATTTGAACAACATGTCACCACGTCCGGAGAGGATTATTTTTGGTCACGGGGAAGAAAGCAAATGCCTGGACATTTCTTCAACGATACACAAAAAAATGAATATTAACACTGCTGCACCAATGAATCTTGAAACAATACGATTCAAATAAAAAAATTTATTTTAATGGTTTAGCTAAATCCCACAGGCTGTTAAATTTACTGTCTAACACTTCTATATCATCTAGGTTAACATAAGCTGTACCGACATAGGAGGGTTCATTGTTTGTCTCAGGAAGAATCTTGATACCGTTAACCGCAATTTCTTTACCGAAAACATAATTACGAAGAGTACCTGACACATCTTCAGAGAAATAACGTATCTCAATCTTGTCACCATATAATTTTTTAAGCTCACGAGCGGCATCGATATTAACCTTTGTATCAACTATCAATTGCACTTTTGTGTCCAGATCCAAAAATTTTTTAAAGTATTTTATGAAAGGTTCTTCGAAAAACCTTTCACCGCCGACCTGCATCTTCAAACTATTACTCTTATCCAGACAGTTATTAAGAACTGTGTACAAAATCCATTTACCGCTGTACTGAAGTGTTACGTTACCATTTCTCTTTAGTCGTATACCATATTTTTCGTAGTTGCCGTTATAACATTTTCCATATTCATCCAGACGATTTTCTATAGCCCTAAAAGTGTCTTCAGCGATAACCTGTTTTAGGTCGGTTTTTATGTCCTCCCATATCGCCCGCGGATGAACAGGTAAATAACTTTCTCTACCGAAATCTTCGTCTGCATCTTTTGAAAACAAAACCTTTGCTATAATGCCACTTTTTAACAGAGAGGCACGACCTGTTTCAAGAGGTCTCCTAGTTATATTAGCTAGCTCCTCAGCTACTTTAAGAAAATCAGAGAACTCCTTCGGGCTATCCAAAACAAGTGTTACATAATAAACAGCTGCCTCACGAGGACGATCTATTTTCATCCTCTCAAACATCATCTGAAAATCTTGAATATAATCAAGTTTCACCTTAGTTTTGAATTCACATCCCATCTTATTCCACCAATCCCTATCTTTTTATTTAAAACTAAACTATTATCTGCTTTGAGAATAACAATATATTTTTGTTTTATATAATTTATGGATGCATAAGCAACTGGATATGCAAAAGTACTTTTACTCCAGTTAGATAAAAGTTTTTAGTTTTTGTCATCTCCCTCACACAATAAAAATTACGTAGCTTTTTCCCTAAGAGGGAAAAATGCTAATGACATTTTATCTTTAATATTCCAGACGATTCATCCATTACTTAAAAGTCATGGATTTCCCGCTTGTATTAGGTTTAATTTTGTTGATTATAAATATTCGATTAACCCTAAATATAGGCAATTTTGTTTATTACAACAAGATAAAAAATTCCTCTATTTTTATTTCTGATTTTGTTTTATTGTAGGATATTCGTTCTATAAAGTTTATATATATGTCCTTAATAATAGTATAATTGTTCCAATAAGTTTATATAAAACTTACTATATAATAAAATACGCTAAAATAAAGATAAAGAGGGGGAAAAAATGAAAATAAAGAATATAATACCACTTGCAGTTGTTTTAATGCTTGTTCTACCAGGTTTAGCTGTAGTTGCAGATGAACCAACTCAAGAAAAAAAGAATTTAACCATAGAGGTTAGAGGTATTAATGGGGAGGACTACTCAATTCAGATGGAAATCACATATGAACAATTCCAGTTTTTAAGCCAAAAAGTAAATGATACTTTAGACCTGATTAATGATACGATATCTAAAAACAGTCCTGATGGTATAAATATTTCCGATTCAGAGTGGGATGAAGTTGAGATAAGCACGAACGAAATAGTTGATTCAATCAAGGAAATTGCGGGAAACAACTTTCCAAAAGAAATGGTCGAATCCTGCAAAGAAAAAATAGCCAACGTGATCCATTTAATGAAATACGTTAAAGACTCCGACCCAGAATCCCAAGGCATCTTCGGAAGAATCTTAGGAATGCTATTAGGAACTGGAATATGGAGGCAACCATTGCTAAGCATCGGCATCGGTTGGACCTTGATACCACATTATGAATACGAAACATTCTTAGGAAAAATGATAAGACCTATATGGATGAGACAAGTCATTGGTTTTTCAGCGACAGGCCGTATATTTAGACCTAGTTTTGTATATTGGAATTTTGGTTGTCATAGGGCGATGACTTTCTTATTCAATGGCTTATTCATTAATTTTGGAGACCTTGGTCGTAACACATTAATCGGACCTCAACTCCTAGTTGGAGTTGGTTCTATTACTCACTTCCCACACACATAGTACCAAAATCAAAATTAAGATCTTCATTAGACACATCATTTTACCTAGGCAAAGATTTTACATTTGTTATCTTAGGAATATATTAATTTTGAAAATGAAACTATGTTTCAATATAACTCTCTAAAAGAACAGCGCCGTCCGCCGGACTCGGACCGGCGACCGCTCGGTTAACAGCCGAGTGCTCTACCAACTGAGCTAGGACGGCAAAACAAATATCTAAATTGCACACCAGAATAGAGTACCATATTAAAAGATTAACCTGTCAAAATCCAAGTCTCTTCTCCAGCCTCAACTTTTTCATACTACTTTCAACGAATCTATAAACAGTTGAATGTCTACTACCACTCAACAGCATATCTAACGCTTTTTTTATTATATCCATACTCTCGATATCAGCGATAACAGAAATAGTATGACCATAAATCGATATATTAGATTCAGTTATTCCTTCTAAAACATGCTTTGTTTTACCTTCTCTTCCAATAACCCTACTTTTTAGTCTCTGTACATGTGATTCTTTTTTACCAACGTAATCGTAAATATCAAAAACAAAAAAATCAAAATCATCGTTAAACAATTTCATAGCATTCTGTGGAGAAAAACCCCTACCTATAGCCCTGATTATACTCTCAATTTTTAAAACAGACAAGGGATCTTTAGCATTTTTTTCATTAATAGCTATTTCGCCTTCATCAGAATCAACAGCTATCTCAACATTTGAAAGCTCTTCCAGATGCCTCTTAGTCTCACCGTTATGCCCTATCAAAACACCTACTCGTTCAACCGGTATTTTTAGATATCTCATAAATCACCACAACTAATTCTTTGTAATCTTAATATATATCTCTTCTTCATTTGCTACAATACCATATTTTTTGAAATAATGTAAAACGTTATGTATATCTCTCTTTAAGAAATCATACGCAAGTGGATGTTCTTTTAGAACGCTCTGCCCAACATCTATTATATATGGTTGGTTTTTATGTATAAGCACATTAAACATGCTTAAATCGCTATGTATCAGCCCAGCTTTTTTGTACATCTTTGATATATAACTAATCAGAGTATCAGATATTTTTTTTGGGTTTCTAAGGACCACATCTTTGATCATAGGGGCAGGCATATTAGAATCACCAATATATTCCATGACTAGAACATTGTTTATTCTTTTGATCGGTACTGGTGCTCTCACACCAATTTCATGCAATATCTCAAGGTTTTTATATTCTTTTTTAGTCCACTCTCTAACAATCTCCCTCCTATTTCTGCTAATAGCCTTAAAACGCGGATCACCCACTATGTAATTAGACATATGTTTAAAAGTAGCATTTGAGGTACGATATATCTTTAATGCAACAAATTTTTTGTCAGGGGTAACTCCACGAAAAACATTACCTTCTTTGCCTGTAGAAATTGGAAAATCTACGATATCAATAACCCCATCAGAAATTAACTTACCCAAGGTGTTTAGTGTAGGTTTATCAAAAACCTCATCCAGTGTTTTTCTATCAGTACCTTCTCTATCAAAAAGAACTTGCATCTCCCTATCAAGTTTTTTTAGCCATTTATCATCTAAAAAACGCTCAGAAGACATTTATTTCCTCTGGTAACAACCCACGCCTGCTAAGAGAAACAGCCTGGGTTCTTCTATATCTAAAAACTATATCTGCTTTCTCATTTTGTATATCCCAGGGCTTGATAATAACAAGATCACCTGCTCTAACCCTCTGTTTACGTTTAAGTCTACCAGGTATGCGAGCCATCCTTGATTTGCCATCTGCACAGATAACATTAATCCTAGACCCGCCCATCAACCTATCAGCTATAGCAAACATTTCCTTTTTATTTCTATCTGGCAAAGGCAGTCGTATGTATTCCTCTTCTTGTTCGCCTCTTTCATTTATTCTGTTTTCTTCATACACGAAGATCACGACATCTGACCCACATAAATAATGCTGGTATTAATGTTTTCCTCTAAAAACAACAAGAAATCAGAAACCTAATTGACTAGAGATTTCTTTAAGTGCATTCAAACTCAACCCCAAAAAGGCTTCTACATCCATACCAGCATCTAAAATAAGTTCAATTTTAGCTCGGCTGCATCCACGCGCGAAAGATGTGTCATTAAACTTGTGTATCAAAGTTTCTAGCTTAACCTCAGCAAGTGTCTTTGAAGGCATAACAAGCGCCGTAGCAATAATTAGCCCAGATACAACATCTGCAGCAATCAAAGATTTATCAAGAGAAGTAATAGGAGGATAATTGGTGTGCTTATAATTATGGCCTCTAATGGCATTTGTAGCCTCTTCAGGAAGTAAATTTGCTAGGATCTGCGCAGAAAGATTAGCATGCTTCTCTGGTTCTTTTTGAGTATATTCATAATCAAGATCATGGAGTAAACCTACCAAACCCCACAGATCCTCATCTTTATCAAGCTTCCTGGAAACGGCTCTTAATATAGCCTCAACTGCCATAGAATGTTTTAATAATTTTTCGTCTTTAATATATTTTTTTAATAATACAAAAGCTTCTTCTCTACTTATCATACCAGCAGTCGTATAGCAAAAAAGATGTTTTAAAACTTTCTTAAATTTTAGAAAAACAATTCATTATAATCTAAATCCAGAAATAGATATTTTAATGAAAGATTAAATAGAGTATATTGTATTAATAATTGCTAAGGTGGTAAAGTTGCTAGTTGAAAAAATTATGACCAGAGAAGTAGTAACAATAGACTGCAACGAAACTGTTTTAGATGCATGCAAAAAATACAAGGATCTAAAAGTCGGATGTCTCGTAGTAATGGATGGAACTATTCTCGTTGGAATTGTAACAGAGAGGGATATAATAGAAAGAGCTATACTGATGGAAAAGGATCTAAAAACAACTAAAATCAGAGAAATCATGTCATCTAATATAAAAACGGTCCACGCATTAGCACCGATAGAGAGAGCATCTGAAATAATGAGAGAAAACAACATAAAGAAACTACCTGTTATTTTAAACAACGAGATAGTTGGAATTGTGACAGTTACTGACATGTCACGAGCATTACCTACATTTTCTGAGAAGATAGATGAATTGGTTGATTTCTATATTAAAAGCAAAGAAAATGTTGATAATATAATGGATGAATGGGAGGACATAATCACAGGTTTGAGAAACTACCAACAATTAATAAAAACTAAAAAAACAGAACTTGCCACACAATAACATTTGGAAAATATAAAGTAAAATTAGACATCGATATCTTTTAATGCCTCTTTTATTATTTCCTGGTGAAAGGAATAGAAAATGGTGTTAGATAATTTAGGGGACTCTCTCAGAGGAACTCTGAAAAAAATTGCCAATGCGGTCTATGTTGATTCTAAGCTTATAAAAGAGATAGTTAGAGATATACAAAGAGCGCTTTTACAAGCAGATGTTAACGTTAAACTTGTTTTAGAGTTATCAAAAAAAATTGAGAAACGAGCGCTTGAAGAGAAACCTCCTGCAGGTATGAGTAGCAGGGAGCATGTCATCCATATTGTATACGATGAACTTGTAAAACTTCTAGGTGAGCGCAGAGAAATACCAGTAAAAAAACAAGTTATAATGATGGTCGGCTTATATGGCCAAGGTAAAACAACTACATGTGGTAAACTTGCTAAATACTTCAAAAAGAAGGGGCTTAGACCTGCTTTAATAGCTGGTGATGTACACAGACCTGCAGCATACGAACAACTTAAACAAATCGCTGAGAAAGCAGAGGTACCTTTTTATGGCGATAAAAAAGAAAAAGATGCTGTTAAGGTAGTAAAAGAAGGTATAAACAAACTGCAGAGAGCTTGCGATATCATAATTGTTGATACATCGGGTAGGCATAAACTAGAAGACGATCTTATAAAAGAGATGAAAGAAATATTTAAGGCTACTAAACCAGATGAAAAACTGCTTGTTATGGATGCCGCTGTTGGCCAGCAGGCCGGTCCACAGGCGAAAGCATTTGATGAATCCATAGATGTAACAGGTATTGTTCTTACTAAATTAGATGGTACTGCCAAGGGCGGTGGTGCTCTTAGTGCAGCAGCAGAAGTTGGCGCACCAATTGTTTTTATTGGAACTGGGGAGCATGATAGTGATTTTGAAACATTCGATCCATCGCGTTTTATATCTCGTTTACTTGGAATGGGAGACATAAAATCTTTACTTGAAAAAGCTGAAGAAAGCCTAAAAGGTAAAGATGCAGAGGAGACAGCTAGACGTTTGATGTCTGGTAAATTCACCCTTCATGACATGTACGACCAGATGGATATGCTATCTGGTATGGGGCCTTTGAATAAGATAGCGGAGATGCTACCAGGTGGCTTTTCAGGTAAGATAAAAGATGTTGATATGAACACGACTCAGAATAAACTAAAAAAATTCAGAATTATAATGGATTCTATGACTGATGACGAGATGAATGACCCGAATATAGTTCATTCTTCTAGAATAAAACGCATCGCTCATGGTGCAGGTGTAGAAAACAAGGATGTAAAAGAACTTCTGAAATACTATAACATGACAAAACGTATGATGAAAGGTTTCTCTGGTGATCGTAAACTCAGAAAGAATTTAATGAAACAACTGCAGTTTGGTAAATAATAAATCAGTTTATGTTGTTTAAAAACTATAGCCAAATTATTAAAAACGGTCAAACCCCAAAACTTAAAAGAATAAGAAGAGACGTCCTAGATATTTTTACTGCAGCTGTAGATGCTGCTGATCCATACAAAGCGGTTAAATCAAGGTTTAATGGAAAACAAATTATTTCAAACGGTAAAAAAATTGATTTAAATGATTTTAATCATATTTTCCTGGTTAGCTTTGGTAAAGCAAGTGTTGGTATGGCAGACGCTGTTTGCGACTCGATTGATGTAAAAAAAGGAGTTGTTATAACCAACGATGAAAAACATAAGGCAAACAGTGAACATGTTCGTACTTATGTTGGTAGTCATCCAACGCCCAATCAAAAGAGTTTAATTGGTACAGAGAAAGTTTTAGAAATTGCAGATGGTTGCAGTGAAGACGACTTACTCATAGCGTTGATATCTGGTGGTGGATCTTCGCTTTTTTGTAAACCAAGAATTGATCTTAAAGATTTTCAGAAGGCAAATAAGTTATTGTTTAAATCAGGTGCTAACATAAAAGAGGTTAACACAGTACGTAAACACCTTTCTTTTATAAAAGGTGGACAGCTTGTTAAACACTGCAAATGTAAAGTGGTATCTTTTATAATATCTGATATAGTTGGTGATCCAATAGAATTTATTGCTTCAGGTCCAACATGCCCAGATTCTACAACATATACAGATGCGAAAAATATTCTAAAGAAATATAATATGCTAGAAAAGATGCCGTCTGCGGTTTTAAAATTAATAGATGATGGAATCCAAGGTGTTATCACTGAAACACCTAAAAAAGATGACCCTGTTTTTAAAAGGGTTTTTAATTTTATTGTTGCAAACAACCAGTTTGCATGTAAAGCTGCAGTGGAAAAAGCAAAGGGACTCCATTATAACACCATATTGCTGACTACTTCTTTGACTGGCGAAGCGAGAGATGTCGGTAGGTTTTTGATTGATAAGGCACTAAATTATTACAACGAAGATTGTGAGGATATTGCTTTTGTTTCAGGTGGAGAAACTACAGTGACAGTTAAAGGAAATGGTAAAGGTGGTAGAAACCAGGAGATGGTTTTAGGTGGTATCGAAGTTTTAGCAGGTTCAGATATGGTTTTTGCTTGCATGGCAACAGATGGTATAGATGGAAGTAGTACTGCTTCTGGAGCCATAGCAGATGGATATACAATGAATAAAGCAAATAAAAAAAATCTTGTTCAAAAAAAATTTTTAGAAAACAATGACTCTTATGAGTTTTTTAAAGAGTTAGATGATCTGTTGATCACTGGTTCTACTGGTACAAATGTGATGGATATACAAGTTTTGGTTAAATATAGCAAAGATATTACGAAATAATAGATAGGAAGTAGTTGTATAAATCTAAAAATTGTAAAGATGTACCGTAAAGTATTTATATCTAGATATCTCTATAAAAACTCTGTTTAGTTATACAAAAGATATAATTAAAGGGATAAACAATTACATATTGGAGACGTTAATATGAAAGTAGATAGAGTAAATAAAAAATCGATTATCGCGTGGATAACAATACTGATGCTTCTTATTTTAAGTTTTACAGTTAATGTAAATTCTACACCAACGATATATGACAAAAGTGATGGGGTATGGTTAGATACATTTCAAAATACAACAGAAATAGACTTAGGCAATTCTAGTAATTACAATTTTTCTACAGGAATGATCGCATTAAAACCTGGAACAAACAAATATTACTACGATTTCAACGATAACAAAACAGAAGCATGGACATCTGATTTAACATTTATATCGGGTGAAGAAAACCCATTGGTAAGGCCCAGAAATCTGTTAGGTGAAATTAGTCTTGAATCTGAATATAACAAAATCAAGAAAAAAGATGGCGTAGTTGTACGAACAGAAGCAAGGTATCTAGATTTAGAGACATTTGATATAACACGCACTTTTTCTCCAGTTCATCATTTTAGATTTCAGATTGGACAGAATAAAAACAACATAAATGAATTC
>Ga0172363_10005540_pt1 | contig 10196 bp, 13 predicted proteins | sample LakKivs2_kivu2a2_FD_114541 | JGI IMG/M metagenome (GOLD analysis project Ga0172363, IMG submission 114541) | Sediment microbial communities from Lake Kivu, Rwanda - Sediment s2_kivu2a2 | ecosystem: Environmental > Aquatic > Freshwater > Lake > Sediment | place: Rwanda: Western Province, Lake... | reverse complement strand
TTGATGAAATTGATGACGAAGAAATAAAAAAAATATTAGCTCATATCAGGGACGACGAAAAAGAACATGTTGCCGAATTAGTAAAAATAATCAGAAAACTTGATCCTTCACAAGAAGAAAAATTCCAAAAAGAAGAGCTGTAGATATTTTTAACCCCATTTAACAAATGTTAAAATGGGAAATAAAAAAGAGAGAAAACATCAAACATATTGGAGCCAAAAAATAACTTTAACAAGCAATGCTTTGGATTTAGAAAAAGGGGTTTTTTCTTGGCATAATCCAAGAAAAATTGCGGCTTCTCTTAAAGAATCAGCAGAAAGAAGCGTTAGAAGAAAAAGCTCTCCTTTTCAATCAGCGATGTCAATGCTTAATTTTTATATTAATCGGGCGGGTAAAAATCTTAAGCCGCGGCAGAAAAAAATTTTAGAACAGGCTAAAAAAGAATTAAGAATCATTTTTAAAAGAAATAAAAACCTTAGAAGAGAATAAATGTTAATAAAAGTTAAGGTTATTTCTCGCTCTCATAAACAGGGGGTGATAAAAAAAGCAATTGATAGTTATGAAGTTAAGGTTAAAGCGAGGCCTCAGTATGGTGAGGCAAATAAAGAAGCCAGAAAAATTTTAGCAGAATATTTTGAAATTCCAGAACATCAAATAAGAATCATCAGAGGTTTTAGGCAAACTAATAAAATTTTTTCATTTACATCGGCCGCCCCGTCTGGAAGGAAGGATTCATAACTTTGGCATCAAGTCAAGAAAAAAAGGTCGAACTAAAAAATAATAAAATAATAAATTAAAATTATGCAGAGTAATATGTTGATTTGGCAAAATTTATTAACCAACCCATGGTTATTTTATCCAATAATTATTTGGAGTTTAGTTTGGAAAGGTATCGCTTTATGGAAAGCAGCCAGAAATGAACACAAATGGTGGTTTATTGCTTTATTGATTGTAAATACCGTTGGTCTTTTGGAAATAATTTATATCTTTCTTTTTAGCAAAAAGAAACAACTCCCGGTTCAAGAAGGATAATAGAAACGATGAAAACAAGAAACGCCTTATTTAGGCGTTTCTTGTTTTTAAAATACTCGTATTTTTTATGATATAATAAAATAAATAATCAAGATTATGAATAAAAGCAATAAGCCCTTAGCTGATCGGATGAGGCCCGATTCTTTGGATGATTTTTTGGGTCAAGATGATTTAGTTGGCAAGGGAAAATTATTAAGGAAAGCAATTGAAGGAGATAAAGTGCCTTCAATGATTTTTTGGGGGCCGCCGGGAAGCGGCAAAACGACATTAGCTTACATCATTGCCCAAAAAACTAAATCAGAATTTAAACGACTCAGCGCTGTTTCCAGCGGTTTAAAGGATTTAAGGAATATTATGGTAGAAGCAGAGGCCAATAAAAGATTAGGCATAAAAACAATTCTTTTTATTGATGAAATTCATCGTTGGAATAAGTCTCAGCAAGATGCTTTATTACCCAATATTGAAAAAGGGATAATTATTCTAATTGGAGCAACAACAGAAAACCCCAGTTTTGAAATAGTCGGGCCTTTACTTTCTCGTTGTCGGGTTTTTGTTCTCAAACAATTATTAAAATCCCATTTATGTAAAATTATTAAAAGAGCTATTGGAGATAAAGAAAATGGATTGGGAGAATTAAAAATTAAGATTGGTGATAAAATAATTGAGCTGATTGCCGAAATGAGCAACGGCGATGCGCGCATAGCCCTTAATGTATTAGAATATGCGTCGTCTTTATCAAAAAACATTGATAAATCTGTAGTCAAGGAATCTTTTCAAAAATCAAATCTATTTTACGACAAAGACGGGGAAGAACATTATAATATAATTTCCGCTCTTCATAAATCAATGAGAGGCTCTGACGCCAATGCGGCTTTGTACTGGTTAGCCAGAATGCTGGAAGCAGGAGAAGATCCTTTGTATATTGCTCGTCGTTTAGTGCGTTTTGCTTCTGAAGATATTGGTTTAGCCAATTCTCAAGCTCTGGAGCAGGCGGTATCCGCGTATCAAGCTTGTCACTTTATTGGAATGCCGGAATGTAATGTTATTTTAGCTCAAGCAGTTGTCTATATGGCAAAATGTAAAAAATCCAATGATTTATACGAGGCTTATGAAAAAGCGGCGGCTGATGTTAGAAAATATGGTAATCTGTCAGTGCCTTTACATATTCGCAATGCGCCGACAGAATTAATGAAAGATTTGGGTTATGGCAAAGGGTATAAATATAGTCCTGATTACGATTATAAGGAGAAACAAGAATATTTACCCCAAGAATTAAAAGGAAAAAAATACATTGAATAAAATTTATTAATTTTTTATTTATATGTTGTTATTGTATTGTTTGATTTTTATAATATCTTGTAGCGCTTTGTATCTATCGGGCAATTGGCTTATTGATAGCCTGAAAAGAATAAGCAAATTTTTACATTGGCGGGGTTTTCTTATCGCTTTTTTCATTGTTGCTTTGGCAAGCACGATACCGAATCTTTTTGTGGGCATTAGTTCGGCTATTCATAATATTCCTCAACTTTCATTTGGGGATATTGTTGGCAATAATTTAGTGGCTTTAACTGTGGCCGTGGCTTTATCTGTTTTAATTGGGAAAAAACCCATTCCTACCGATGGCAAGATTTTGGAAAGAAGCGCGCTTTTTACGTCTTTTGTTGCCATTTTGCCAATGCTTTTATTATGGGACGGTACTCTGGGAAGAGGCGATGGCATAATACTCCTTGCGATATTCTTTTTTTATGTTTTATGGCTTGCTTCTAACAAAGAAAGGTTTAAAGTATTCGCCGGCAATCAGGAAGCTCAAGTGCCTAAAATTATAAGAGAGTTTAAGGCTTTTTTTAAGGATGTCGGAAAAGTGCTTATTTCTTTAACTTTACTTTTGTTAGCGGCAGAGGGGATAGTTAAAAGCGCTCAATTTTTTGCAATCCATTTTAATTTGTCTCTGCCTATTATTGGAATTTTAGTTGTCGGTTTGGGCAATGCCCTGCCGGAGATTCGTTTTGCCATTGCCTCGGTAAAAGCCGGAGAAACGGAAATGATTTTAGGAAATTTGATGGGCGCGGTTATTATGCCGGCAACTTTGGTTTTGGGTATTGTTGCTTTGATTTGCCCGATTGTTATTACTGATTTTACTCCCTTTGCAGTGGCCAGAATTTTTATGATAATTGCCGCCATCACTTTTTACGTTTTTTCCAGGAGACATAAAAAAATTACCCAACAAGAAGCGATAATTTTGTTCTTAGTTTATATTTTATTTGTCATTATTGAAATTTTAATAAAATAAAAAGCCTTTAAAGGCTTGACAAACTATTTTCATTTATCAAGACTTTATATGGTTCTGATATTTGACAAACTTTATAAAGTTATATAATATATGGGCATATGATTACTGCCGACAAATTAAGAATAATTCAAAATATTTCTGTGAAGACTTTTTGCCGCTAGAAGATTTTATTTGTGACGCAATATTAAAAGGTTTTAATATCTTAGAGAGAAGACCCTTTTAAAAATACGGGGAATTGTTCTCCGTATTTTTTATACCTAAAATTATATTAATTAAAATTGATATTTTTATTTAATTTACTTACGATCGTAGTAAAAAAAGATAAACGAGAGTGTAAATAAATGTTCACATTCTTTTGCTAAATTAATAATTGATAAAAAGCATGATTTTTGCTAAAATGAAACTGTAGCCAGTATTAAAAATATGCGACGAAATAAGTTAAATAAGGCAATTTTCTGGGATTATGATTTAAGTAAAGCAAATTTATCTAATCCCAAAGTCAAGATATGGTATTTAACTCGTAAACTTCAATTCGGGGATTTTTCTGGCATTACTAAGAGCGATTTGCAAAAATATTTACCTAAACTCAATATTGATCCTAATTTAAAAGAATTGCTTCAAAATTATCTTAAATCAAATGTCTAATATAAAACTTTCTAAATTACAGAAAGACATTTTAAGTTTTTTTGGTAAGGATACCTTCGGCATAAATTTTTACTGGACCGGTGGGACACTCCTTGCCTATCAGTATTTTCATCATCGGATATCGGTTGATTTAGATTTTTTTTCCAATGATTTGTTTACCGATGAGCAGTTTTTAGAGTTTATTAATCGCTTAAAAAAAAATGTTAGCGCAGAAAAAATTACTTTGACTCTTCGATATAATCGCCGTCTCTATCTTATTAAACGCGGTAAAGAGGCCTTAGAACTTGAGATTGTTTTCTTTCCTTTTCCAGCTATTGAAAAGCGAAAAATCCTGCCTGAGTTTTCTTTAAAGATTGATTCACTTACTGATATTATGATTAATAAAACTTTATCAATCTACCAAAGAAATGAAGTGAAAGATGTTTATGATATTTATTGTTATTTGAACAATCGCTCAAAATACGATTTATCTAAACTTATTGATTTAGTTGAAAAAAAATTTGGCGTAGCCATTGAGCAAACGCTTCTATTAGCAAAAATCAATGAATTAACTGCAAACCTTGATAACTTGCAGCCTCTTTTAGTCACTCGGCAGTCCGAATTGACAAAAAAAGTAAAAACATTCTTTCAACGCATCTTTAACCTTTTAGCCCGAAAGAAGATTAAGTAGCATAAAGAGTTTTGTGGTTTGTGTCGATGTGCGTTACTTAACGAACTTGACAAATATTTCCCATTTGCTATACTAAGGATGCTGTCGTTTTTGGCTTGCCAAGAGCGGCAGCATTTTTTTATTTCTGTTTTAAATTAACGACGTCGCACGTCGTTAATGTTTGGAAGTCCGACTTCCAAACATTAAAATTCATCCTGTTTCAACTTGACAAGTCGTAAGAAAGGATATATAATTGGGGTACTAACTTGTGTAGCTTGAAAATTAAATAAATCTTAACAGAAAGGAGGGCTGAGGCATGGAGAATGCACAAACTACTACAAAAAAGAAATTGCCGCTTTTGGCAGCTATAGTCAAGATCACGGGAAATAATTGTAATCTTCGTTGTGAATATTGTTTCTATCATAGCTCTAATCAACAAGCATACACAGTTATTAATGAAAAGCTTTTGGAAAAATTAATAAAAGAATATATATATTGTTCCCCTGAAAAAGCTTACTTTATTTGGCACGGAGGAGAGCCTTTAATAGCTGGATATTCTCTATTTGCTAAAATAATAGAGATAGAAAATAAATACAGAAAACCACAACAAGTTATTAAAAATGCTGTTCAAACAAATGGGACCTTGCTTAATAAAAATTGGGCAACATTTTTTAAAAATAATAATTTTAAAATAGGAGTAAGCTTAGATGGCTCAAAAAGGTCTCATGATTTGTTTAGAAAAGATGTTTCTGGAAATGGAACATTTGATAGGGTAATACAGGGCATAAAGCTTTTAAGAGAAAATGGGATAGAGCCTGGTATTATTTCTGTTTTGACTAAACAGGGTTTAGATAATCTAGTAGAAGATTTTAATTTTTTAGTAAAAGAGCTTTTTATAAAAAGTTGGGGGATTAATGTATTATATAACAAAGAAACACAGCTTTTTTCTTCAAAAACATGTGAAGCTATTGATAATGAAGATTTTATTAAGTATTTCAAGATCTTAGTAGATCTATGGTTAGCACGTAATGATTCAAGATTAAAAATTCGGGAAATAGATGGGTTTGGGGCTACTGTTTTTAATAAAGCAGCCAATATATGTAGTTATAATGGTAGTTGTGGAAATTTTATTTGTGTTGAAGTTGATGGTAAAGTGTATCCATGCGATCGATTTACGAGTGGCAATGATTTTTTGCTAGGGGATTTTAATTATCAATCCATTCAGTCTATACTAGAAAGTGAAAAACTGCTGAGGTTTAGGAAACTTGCAAAAGAATTACCTTCAATATGCCGGCAATGTCAATGGAAAAATTCATGTCATAATGGATGTACTGCTATGAGAGATAGCAACAATAATTATTATTATTGCTTAGGAAGGCAAAAACTTTTTGATTATTTAGAGAAAAAAATGGAAGGGATTTATTAGAAAGGAGGAAGAAAAAAATGGAAAAAATACTTCGAGAAAAAAACCTAGAATCAAAAGGTATGTTAGCTATAGAAGGATTATTAGCTAGGATAGAAAAAACTAATGATTCAAAAGATTGGGAAGATCAGTGGGTTCATTGGGATGATCTAGGTGGAGATGATCCTGGTTGGGGAGATGTTAGTGATGATGGTTATCCTCCCAGTCCAGATGATAGATAAATAGCTAATGAGAAAAATTGATTTTAGGGAGATACTAAAAGGGTCAAAAATATTTGGCCCTTTTCATTTTGAGTTTTATAATTTTTAGAGGTTCAAGATATTTTTTGTTTTATTAATATAATGAATATCCAATGCTTGATGATTATAAAGATAATTATGTAATAATTTCAATATTTTCGTTGTTTTTTCAGGAGTTAAAGATTGAGGGTAAATATTGCTTGTTAAATTAACATTGAAAAACCATTTACTTAAAATTCCCCTAGGGAATAAAGCAGCAGTTGTAACTTCATTGATAAGATTAACGTTTTCTTCCTTGTTATTATTTTTTAATAACAAAGGGAAGAACATTTCATTTTGGAACAATAGATGGGTAGTTTCATGCCAAATAACACCCAAAACGTGATAAACTTTTTCAAGAGATAAACGAGAAATTTCCAAGCTAATGCTTTTCTTATCTATATTAGCTCCTCCGCCACTGATTTTTGGGGAGGAAAATAAAAGATAAACTTTTATAATAATATCTTTATTTCGGATATTAGTGTTATAAAGATTATCTAGTGTTAGGATAATTTTTTGATTAATTTTCTGTTGATTACTTTTTTCGTTTAATAATATTTGCCATTTTTTTAAAAAAGGTAAATCATGAAGATATAATCTTCTAAACTTACCTTCAAAAATGTCAAAAACTTTTTTAATATTTTTGTACTCTTCTGGAGAAAGATTAAGTTTTAAATAATCCCAAGGATTTTGTTTTGTAAAAAAAGCTATTTCAAAATAACTCTTGGATGTTTTGTAATTTAAACGAATTTTTTTAAATATTTTTAAAGCCTTTTTCTCTTCTGGAGATAAAATTCCTAATTCTTTTTGCCACAAGTCATTATATTCTTTTCGACAAGAAAAATGCCACTCAGATAAACTTTGAATAAAGAAGTAAAAATTACCCCATCTATTAATAATAAATTTAAATTTCATTATCTTTTTGTAATTTATTTTACTTCTTTATTATACCTCAAAATTTTATTGAAATAAAATTAAAAGACCAAAACACTTGACAAATTATTTTGATTTGCTATACTAAGGATGCTGTCGTTTTTGGCTTGCCAGAAGCGGCAGCATTTTTTTATCTATCTTGAATTTATTCTTTTAATAATATTTAATGAATATATAACCTAATTAAATATTACCTCAAAATAATATGTATCCAATTTTATTGCAATTCGGTAATTTCACCATAGAAGCTTATTGGTTTTTTATGGTTTTAGGCATGATTGCAGGAGGAATAATTGTTCTTTGGCAGGCAAAGAAGAAAAATCTCAGTCTTAATAAAGCTAAATACTTAATTATTACCTCAATTATTGTCGGCTTCATTGGCTCTCGGATTGTTTATGTTTTTCTAAATTTCAGTCGCTATCAAAAAGATCCTTTGAGAATTCTCCAATTTTGGAAAGGAGGATTAAGTTGGCAAGGAGCATTTATTATAGGCTTTTTGGCATTTATTTTAATTTTGAAAGATGATAAAAAAAGAATTGGAAAATGGCTTGATGTTTTTGTTTTTGGATTATTATTGGGGCATTCTATTGGCAGAATCGGTTGTTTTTTAGAGGGTTGCTGTTATGGAATAACAACTAATGTTTTTTGGGCAATAAAAAATCCTTCTTTAGGAGATAATTTATTAAGACATCCGACTCAGCTTTATGAAGCTTTTGGTTATTTCTTAATTTTTTTATTGCTATATTTTTATTCTGGAAAAATTAAACTAAAAGATGGCTCCTTATGTTGTATAGGGATCGCCCTTCATTCGCTTGTTAGGTTTATTGTAGAATACTTTCGCTATAACCTAGATTTTATTTACCAAGGAAATGCATGGTATAACACATTGAGTTATGCCCAATTGATCGAATTCATTATTATCGCTGTAAGCCTTTTTATCTTTATTACAATTAATTATCAAAAAACATCTTATTAAGAATAATTACTAAGGAAAACTCCGACTAAAAAATGAGATAAACAAGGAGTAATTAAGCTCTTTGTTTTTTGAAAAGACAAGCCCCAAAGCAAGCCAACTAAAAATACTTTTAATAATGAAGCGGGTAGCGCCCATTCTGAAGAAAAACGAATTGTAATATGCCATAAAGCAAAAAAACAAGAGGCAAGAATTAATCCCCAAAAATTATTATACTTTTTCTCTAAATTTGTTTGAAGATACCCTCGAAAAAAGACTTCTTGAGAGAATGATAAAAATCCCCAATAAATAATTCCTATTCCTAAGCTATTAAAATTAGCTAATGGTTTATTTAAAATAAGATATTTACCCAAAATGATTATAAATAAGCTTATTCCTGTTCCAAAAATAATTGCCCTTGGCCAATTTTTAAAAGTAAATCCCATTTTGGAAAATTCTTCTTTTCTTTTTAGGGTTATAACGATGGGATAAAGAATAAAAATTAATAAAGGGATTGCTCCGAAGCTCCACCGAACAAAAATATTGGAAAATGAATTCATTTTATCAAAAACAAACCAAGAAATAATAAAAAGAGTAAAAAAGAAAATAATATCTACTTTTTTCATAAAAATATTATAACATATTTAAAAACATGGGGGCTGTATATTTTAAAGTTCAGATGGAACTCAACAACGCCCACCGTTATTTATAAATAGACTTGACAAATAAAAAATAAAGAGATATAATAGGCTTACTTTGAAGATAGTACTTTTAAAATAAAAGTTTTAAAATAAAAGAATTGAAAAAGGAGGTGAATTGAAGTGAAGAAAATGCTAATAGTATTATTAGTATTATCTGTAATTTCTACATTGCTAATTGGTTGTGTTTCACCCATAGAACCACCTGTGGAGGAAAATGTAAAAAGGATCATCGGAACATGGTTGAATGTAGATCAAGAAACTCAACAAATAACCAAGATTTATATAGCAGAGGTAAGTAATTATCTTTCCATTGAAGAGTGGTGTAAGTGTCATCCAGAAGACTGCTACTGGGAAAAAAAACTAGTAAAGAAAAATGAAATCATCGATGGGGTAATGGAAGTATCCTGGACATATGTTGAGTTTGAAGTTTATCAGGAAATTGTTCTTTTAGATGACCCTAACGGAAGACTGAAAGTTACAACAATTTTCAGCTATCCAAGCGGGTACCAGTGGTCAATGATAGATGATATGTTTAAGTTACAGAAATAAACAACAAAAAGAGGCAAATGAATTCGTTTGCCTCTTTTATAATTTATATTAAATACTTGACATTATATTCTAGAGTTCTATAATATATAGAAGCTCCCATAAAATTAAATTTTATCATAAAAATATGAATAAAAAATATATTATTATTTTAGGCACAATTTTTATATTTTTAATTATATTCATTGGCCTTACAAAATATTTTCAGCAGAACAAGATCAATTTAGACTTTTTGGCGAATTTAAAATCTGCAGATAAATGCGAAGATTTATTACAAGACAAGGAATATGTAATATGTTGCGTCCAGAAAGGAAAATTTTATGATTGCACCGAGCGTGAAGAATTTAATTCGGGCGAGGAGGTAGAAATTATTGTAAGCTCTCTTAAAATTCCGGCTATTGAAGCATTTCCTAGTTTTAATTACACTTGTCTCGGCACTGATATTAGTCGCAAGGGCCAAGATGGCAAAATTGTTTTTTGGCCAGAGGAATGCTTTACTTTTGAAAGAGGATCTTTATTTACAATAAAAGGGATTATTCCTCCAATAGAAAAAAGCTGTATGGCATGTAGGCGCGCCCCTGATGATCCATATGGCGTTTTCACTTTATTAAGAATTAATCTCTATCCCGATGTTTATAATAAAGATAAAGAAATCCTTGTTATACAAGGAGATGAGGAAGAAAGTGTTGTAAGTGAACAATTTACAGTTTTAAATTTAAAAGCCAGAATATCAATCAATAATAAATA
>Ga0172363_10005538_pt1 | contig 10198 bp, 9 predicted proteins | sample LakKivs2_kivu2a2_FD_114541 | JGI IMG/M metagenome (GOLD analysis project Ga0172363, IMG submission 114541) | Sediment microbial communities from Lake Kivu, Rwanda - Sediment s2_kivu2a2 | ecosystem: Environmental > Aquatic > Freshwater > Lake > Sediment | place: Rwanda: Western Province, Lake... | reverse complement strand
GAGCTTGCGTGCTGTTTGCTCGATTTTGGTGGGGCCGGCCGGATTTGAACCGACGACCTTTACCCGGAAACAGCGCTTGGCTGTTCCTACGGGTTTCTCCTGACCGCTCCAGAACTTCTTCATTCCGCTCATGCGGTCCGCAAACCTGTTTGCTACTTTCTGGAGCCCGTCGTCATTCCTGCCTAGACTACGGCCCCTTTAACGGCGTTAGAATAACTTGTAAAGATAAAATATATGCGTTATTCCTTCATGGCTAAAATGAGGCTTTGCGAAGCTTCCTGTGGGAATTGTCCAGCTTCGATTTTTTTGCGATTTTGTGGTATCTTCTACAGTGTTGCATCTTTAAAACGCTCGGAAAGTGGTTTTGCCCAATATTTTCATGCGTAAGATTTATAACGTGTTACTGATGATAACTAAACTTTTGTGGTTTAAAATGGAAATGGAACAAATAGCACGATGGGCATATATCGCCTTCGTCGTCATAGCAATCGTAATGGGACTAGCAGTGGGCTACATGGCATACAGCGCAGATTTGCACTGGTTCGATTCTGGTGTTTCAGATACAAACGGATGGGTTACTCTAATCATGCTTATCTTAGGTGTAATCATAGGATTAACAAGCATAACAGAAAAGGAGGTAACTCCGTTTCTTGTAATTACAATCGCTCTGATAGTAGCCTCTATCTCAAACGTCTGGTCTCCTCTAGAAAATATACATGAACTACTCTATTACTGGGCAACAGCAATTCTAAACTATATAGTGGCATTTGCAGCTCCAGCCGCTGTCATAATTGCAATTAGAGCCCTTTTGCCTATGGCAAAAGAGAAGTAAGACAATATTTCCTTTTTCTTTTTTTCTTATTCAAGTTAACTCTAAAGCCATTACCAAAGTTGCTAAAAGAAGAAGCTGATCCATCTGCGAAAGCGAAAAGTTAATGAGTGAAGACTTAACGTGTATTTTGGGGTTTGCCGGCCATAGGGTGCGGGACCCACCTGATCCCTTTCCGAACTCAGAAGTTAAACCGTGCTCCGTTTCCGGTTGTAGTATGGTCTTCGGCTATGCGAAGCCGGGAAAGCTGGCATCCCCACTTAGGATTTATTTGATAATTTGGAGGAAATTTACCTAAAACTTATAACTAAGCACTTGATAGTTTTTTCGAAAGGTAAGTGATTAAAATATGATAGCAGCGATGGCGTCTTTACAGAATCAGATTGCTCAGGAACCGTTGGGAGAATTCTCGTGGATTCTAACGCTGGTCTTCTATGCTTTCTTCTTTATTTTCATGTTTTATGGACAGAAAATTCAGATGTATGTTATGATTAGAGAAGTTGAAGGTTCACTTTACAAATTAAAATATATGAAGGATGAGGGGCGAAAAATCGCAATTGAAACAATTAAAGAGATTGGAAAGCCGCAAACAGATCCTACAGATAGAGTCAACAGGTTTTTGGAATATTTCACAATAACACCACAAAGCCTTGACCCAGTTGGTATAGTTTGGAAACTTGAGCACATCCTTGATGTTAGGGATGTGCGGTTCAAAGATGAAGTGAAGTTGATGGCGCCTTCGGCAGATGAAACTCAGATAAACAATTTGGAAAACACTCTTGAAGTGGCCTCGGTTCTAAATTACATTTACAAGGTAATAAGGCACTATTATTTGCTCGGTAAGAAAACACTGAGCTATTACGTTATAATTCAGATACAAATGATATTGCCCCTTATTATGCGGGAAGCAGAAGCCTACGTCAACGCATTAAAAGCCTTCTCGAATGGTCAGCCAATAGGCGACGGGGCAGGCGCATTAGTTGCAGCAAAACTCATGCATGGATATGAAATAAGAAAAGTACCTAAAGACAATGTGGTTGCATCCGTGCCGATAGAAGGACGCACAGCTTATGTGATAAAAGCTGAGGGGCCAGGAGGAAACGTGGGCAAGACTGGAGATGCAGTGAAAACTATCATAGAAGAGAATGAAGGAAAGATTGCCGCAATAATCATGACTGATGCTGCTTTGAAGCTCGAAGGCGAAGAAGTTGGTGAAGTTGCCGAGGGAATCGGTGCAGCCATAGGCGGACCTGGCGTTGACCAGTTTAAGATTGAAGAATCTATTCTAAAATATCGCATTCCAATAAACGCTGTAATAATAAAGGAGGATATTGGTGACAGTGTTTCACCTATGCGCAAAGAAATCTTTGACGCCGTCGATAAGGCTGTAGAAAGAATAAAACAGGTTATATTAGAGAGGACTAAGGAAGGAGATAAAGTGATAATTGTTGGAGTGGGCAATACAATTGGCATTGGACAGTAGGAGGAACGTGGATAATGAGTAAGGCTCCACCAAATGCAGAAACCAAAATCTCATCATTCATTTTAATGATAATATTTATAGTCCTAGCATTATCGCTAACGGCTCTAATATTAGCTACCAGTATATATTTCGACCAAGGCAATGGAGTCGTTGCAGGATACCTATTGCTACTAGGATTCTTAGGAGTGGCTCTTTCCACGTATGTGCTGTTTCAAGCAAGAAGGCGAATATTACGCTTAAGGATTGAAACTCCGCCAATAATAACTACTATTGAATGTAAGAAATGCGGCTTTAAAAGCGTCAGAGAGTTCCAGCGTGGTGATTACATATTTAAGGAAGTTGAACCGTGTCAAAAATGCACTGATAAGATGTTAATAACAGCGATTTTTAGAGAGATTAAAGAAAAGGAACGGGCAACTCCTTAAGTTAGGACGATGCATCCATCTTCAACTATTAGAACCGTGTGTTCTGCTTGAGCTACTGGTTTTCTGCTGACTTCAACGAATATAGGATACCCCATAAGAGCTTTAGATGATAAAAGTTGGCTAAAGGCTTCTCGATAATGTTCTTTTGGCACTATGCCTTGTAGCCATCGTTCAGCAAACGGCAGAGTTCTAAAATTTTCCTCAATATGCTTCAAGAGTTGTTTTGCGTACGGGTTTTTTGATGACTTGGACTTGAGGAAACGGAAAATCGTGGCTCCTTCCATGTCTTCAACACGTCCCGCAGCGTCGGGTAGGGTCACGAAAGGTTCAATGGCGTAGATTTCGCCCAGCTTAATTTTTGAAAAAGAAATTTGGGCGACGTTAGGTATGGAAGTGCCAGCATGCACAAGATATCTCCCAACTTGATGTCCAGTTAAGTTTGAAATTGGTTTGAAACCGCGAGATTTTATTGTTTTTTCGATGATTGCTCCCAGTTTTGATGTGGATATTTCTGGGCGGATGTTGTTTATGGCTGTTTTCAAGGCTTGTTCTGCTGTTTCAACGAGGCTTTTATATTCTTGGTTAAAACACACGGTTACGGCTGTGTCAGTTACATAGCCGTCCACGTGAACTCCGATGTCTACTTTAACTATGGATTTTTTGGGTATTCTTTTGTCGTCGTTTGGTGGAGAAGTGTAATGTGCCGCTATCTCATTTGCAGAGACGTTGCATGGAAATGCTGGTTTTCCACCTTTTTCACGTATAAGCGTTTCTGCTTTCTCGCAGACTTCGATTATTGGCATATCTTCTCGAACAAAATTTTTCATTTCTTCGCGTGTCTCACGAAGAATCTTGCCAGAAAGCCGAAACTTCTCAAGAGATTCCTCATCATAGTGACTCATCAATATCACTTTTTATTAACGCTAACAATGTTATGATTTAAAAGGTTTAATGACGAAGTCGAATATTCACTCAAGATAACTGAGTTTGACGTGCAGAGCGTAAATTGCTTGGTGTTTTTGTAATGTTCAGAGTTTTGGTTTGAAAACTTTTGTTCCAAGGGTTGCAAATTCATCTCCGCCTAAGTGGAAAATCATCCGTGCGTTTTTTAAATTGTATTTATCTGTAAAGGCTTCTCTATCCGCGTAGGCTTCAACTATTTCGCCAATGAAGATTGTGTGGTCGCCTGTTGTGAATTGACTATTGAGTTTGCATTCTAAGTGAGCTACGCATTCCTTTATTATTGGCGGTTTCACCTTTCTAGCACGTAAGGGCGTAAAGCTTGTTTCTTTGAATTTGTCGCAGTCTTTGCCGCTCCTTCTGCCGCAAAACAACGTTTCCTTCAATATGTTCACTGTTGGGATGTTTACAATAAACTCTCTCGTCTCCTCGATAAGAGCGTGAGAACATCTTTGTGGGGCGATACTTATTGCTACTAACGGCGGGTTTATTGAAGTGGGCATTGCCCATGCCAACGTTATTATGTTGGGTTTTTCAGTTTTGCCAACACATGAAACAAGCACCGTGTGCATTGGATGAAGAAGTCTACTGGCTGAAGAGGGGTCAACATTAACCTTTTCATTTTCTGGCATTACAGATACACCTTAACGTTTGATGTGAAATTTTTCTATGATTTTCCTTGCTTTTTCCCGTTTTTTCTGGTGTTCAGCGAGGAACCTGTTTATTCTTTCCGTTAGTTCGGCTTTGCAATCACCACATAATATTTCGCCTGCCTTGCATTGTTTTTCTCTTTCCGTTAGTTTCTTGTCGTCTTCTTCGAATAGGTAAAGGAAATACTGGAATATTGTGCAGATATTTGGGTCTGCACCAGTTTTTCTTTGCTCTGCCGCTGTTCCTTTGCCACCTGTGAAAGCGTTCCAGACTTTCCGTTTCACCACTTCTGGCGAGTCTGTAGTAAATATGGATGTTTCAGGTTCTGAAGCACTCATTTTTCCACCCACTCCCAATCCAGGTAAGAAACGACAGTGGATTTGGGCTGGTTTGTAGTAGCCGAGTTTCTGAGCTACGTCGCGTGTTACTCTCCAGTACGGGTCTTGGTCTATGGCTGCTGGAATAAGGGCTGGAACATTTTCACCCGTTAGCTTCGCGTGTAAAAAGCATGGAACTGCTTGGATGGCTGGCCAGAATATCCATCCAATGTTTGTACTATCTTGAAATCCGAAAGTAGCCTTTGTCGTTGAATAAGTTACGCGTTTTGCAACTTCCAAGGCAATGTCATAAAGCAAATCTATGTCGTCCACATCGAAAATTATGAACGTGTCTTCTGGTTCAAAACCTAATGCAATCAAATCTAAAGCATTTTCGTAGCCAAAATTCTTTGCTTCCTCAAGCTCAAGTTCGTCTTCTACTATGAATTTTTCGTCGTCAGTCATCTGAAAATAAAGTCTAGTTTTAAATTTGTCCTGCAAGTGTTTCGTGAAAATCCATGGGACGAGATGTCCTATGTGCACTGGTCCTGAGGGACCTCTGCCAGTATATAAAACAAATTTTACGCCTTTCTCGTAAAGGTCTAAAACAGTGTCTAAGTCGCGATGTGAAAAGAAGAGTTTTCTTCGCAGCTGAGGGTGGAGTTCGCCTGTGTATTTTGCTATTCTTTGTAGCAGTTCCTCTGTTATTGGCTGAGTGCCGAACTCGCGTATTAGACGTTGATAGTCGACTTTGCCTCTAACTTCCCATGGAGTAACAATCATTTCATTTTTGTTTTCGTCAACCAATGGAATGCCTCTCACTTAATTTGACTTCTTATAGAATGATGGAAAACGTATTAAGTTTTGTGTGGATTGATGCTAAAGGGGGTTTCATGGTGTTTTTGGTGGAATAAGCTATAAATATTGTGTCTGCGTTGTGATTGCTGATGGTGAAGTGATGCCCTGCCAATTTATTTAGAAGGGCAAACGTTTTCTCGACAAAAACCAGCGAAGCACACACATATTTTTATTAAAACTATAACAACTACATATCCAAACTCTAATCTAATTCGTGAAGGGAAAAGCTATGGTTGAGCTTAGAGAAGCAGAGCGCAAAACACTTTTGGCAATCCAAAGGCTACGCGAAAAGGCTTCAGCTGAACAAATAGTTACTGAAACTGGATTGTCCGATGCGGCAATAATGCGGGCAGCCCTAACATTACAAGAGAAAAAGCTCGTTAAAATTAGAGAGAAAAAACAAACTATTATAAAACTTAACAAAGAAGGAACACTTTACGCTGAAAATCAGCTACCTGAACGCAAAATTTTAGACGCGCTCTATCATAAAGGTGGTGAAGCGTTAATAGCGCACATTCAGCAAGAGATAGACATTCCATCCACTGCTATCCCCTTGGCATTAGGTTGGCTAGTGCAGAAAAATTGGGCGGTCATAAACAAAGAAAAGAATACAATAAGCCTAACCAAATATTCTCGAGCTCAAAAACCTCCCAGAGGCAATGATGAAAAACTTCTCGCATTATTGGCAAAAAAACGAACGATTTTCGTTGAAGAACTTGATAAAGACCTGCAACAAGTTGTTGCCATACTAAAAAGACGCAAGCTTATAGAAACCAAAGAAAGGTCAACATACGAACTGGAACTTACAAAACAAGGATGGGAACTAGTCGAAAAAGGATTAGAAGCGGCTGAAGAAACAAGCCAGCTAACACCAGAACTAATAATCAGCGGAAAATGGCGAAAAGTAAAACTTCAAAAATACGACATCGAAGCGCCAGTGGCTAAAACTTGGTCTGGCAAGAAGCATCCTTACCTGCAGTTTTTAGATGAAGTAAAAATGAAACTTGTCGCATTAGGATTTAAAGAAATGATTGGCACAATCGTGGAAACTTCCTTCTTCAACTTTGACGCTCTTTACACGCCTCAAGGGCACCCAGCTCGTGAACCTTCAAGCGTGTATTATGTAAAATCGCCAAAGTATGGCGCAGTAAATGCCTACAAACACGCCCTGACAAATGTGAAGAAGACGCACGAAAACGGATGGAAAACGGATTCGAGCGGTTGGAGGTACAAATATTCTGTCAAGGAAGCTGGAAGATTGATTCTAAGGTCACACACCACATGCCTTAGTGCAAGGACTCTACTCAGCAAAGACTTGGAAATTCCAGGCATGTACTTCTCAATTGGTCAATGTTATAGGCCTGAAGTGCTTGATAAGACGCATCTGACAGAGTTTAACCAAGTAGAAGGCATTGTGGTTGACAAGGATTTGACGCTGAAGGATTTGCTTGGAGTTTTGGAGAAATTTGCCATCGATATTGCTGGAGCGGATAGGGCTAAGTTTGTGCCTGACTATTTCCCTTTCACTGAGCCAAGCGTCGAGCTTCGTGCATACAAGAAGGGTTATGGATGGATTGAGTTTGGCGGTTCTGGAATTTTCAGACCAGAAGTAACTTTACCATTGGGCATTGAAGTGCCCGTTCTCGCTTGGGGCTTAGGGATAGATCGCTTATTCATGTTGAAGGCTGGGATAGATGATATACGCCAGATTTTTTCGCTGGATTTGGATTGGCTGAGAAGGCAAGAGGTGGTTTAGGAAATGCCCACAATAGACATTGATTATCCAGAATTTGAGAAGCTACTAGGCATGAAACTGAATAGAAATATGGAGAAAGTAAACGAAGTTTTGGAACTTGTGAAGGGTGAAGCGAAGCTCTTCGACGAAAAAGCGGATGTCATGAGCATCGAGATTAAGGATACGAATCGTCCTGACATTTGGAACGTTGAAGGTCTAAGTAGAGCCTTAAGATGTTTCCTAGGCTTGGAAACGAGTCCCAAGGAGTATAAGGTTGGTAAGCCTTTACTGGAGGTTTTTGTTGATGAGAGACTTGGAAACATTCGTCCCTACATCGGCTGTTCCGTAATCAGGGGTGCTAAATTAACAGACGCTATTATTCGCGGTTTCATGCATATGCAGGATAAGCTTGACCAATCTTATGGACGGAATAGGCAGCGAACATCAATAGGCTTGTACGATTATGATTTGATCAAGTCTCCGCTCAGTTATTCGGTTGCCAAGCCAACAGCGATTAGTTTTGTTCCCTTGGGTGTTGAAGAAAAGATGAGTTTGAAGGAAATCCTGCAAAAACATCCGAAGGGTTTAGAGTACGGTCACATAGTCAATAAGCATCCCATATATCCGATTCTGCTGGATGCAGAGAAAAAAGTGCTTTCATTTCCGCCCATAATAAACTCTAATGATTTGGGGCGAATAACGGATCAGACCAAAAACGTTCTGGTTGAAGTTACTGGCACGATGCATGAAACTGTGCTTACCGTAGTGAAAATTGTCACGCTTTCGCTGATTGATCGAGGCGGGAAAGCTTATTCTGCTATTGTACATTATCCGAGGGAAAAACAAACAGTTCTGACGCCTAATTTTGAAGTGAAAAGCATGGATTTGGATGTTGCATATGCCAACAAAGTTTTAGGTTTAGACTTGACACCGAGGCAGATTGTGAAACTATTGCCAAAAGCGGGTTTCAGCGTTGAAAAGGCTAGCGATAACAAAGTGACGGTTAAGATTCCGTGCTACAGAGTAGACGTGATGCATCAAGTAGACTTGATTGAAGACGTTGCAGTAGCCTACGGATATGATAACATTGAGCCGTTATGGCGGAGGAAGCCAACGACTGGCAGCATGAGGTCTGAACAGGGCTTGCTGGATATTGCCAGAGAGCTTATGGTTGGGCTTGGATTCCAAGAAATCTTGACGTACACTTTGACAAACCCAGAAACCTTGTTCGCAAGAATGAACTGCAAGAAAGAGCGTGTAGTCGAACTTGCCAACCCGAAGGTGCAGACGCTGACTTGTCTGAGAAACTGGCTTCTCCCAAGTCTGATGGAATTCTTAAGCTACAACACTTCAGTGGAGTATCCGCAGAAAATCTTTGAATTAGGCAAAGTCACACTTCTTGATGCGAATCAGGAGACGAGAACGAGAGACGAAGACTGGCTCGCAGCTGTTGTCTGCCACGCAAACGCCAATTTCAGCGAAATCAAATCAACCCTAGACTCGGTCTTCTTGAACCTTGGCATTGAATGGCAGATAAAAGAAGCGAAACATTCAAGCTTCATCGACGGACGAGTTGGCAGTATAAACGTCAATCGAGAGAAAGTTGGAATAGTAGGCGAGGTTCATCCAAAGGTCTTAGAAATATGGAAACTCGAAAATCCAGCAGCAGCATTCGAAATAAACATGGAAAAAATACTGAAAATCCACGCATTCGTGTCTGGAGCCCATTAGAAATCTGTTTTAAAATACCTAGAAGGGTAGGCTAACACCAAACATACTCCTTCTGTATAAGTTGGAGCATAACATAGTAACCTTTAATTTTTCAGAAATCTATCTTCTTGTTTGGCGATGACGGTAACGAGCCTTCTGAATCCCACTGGCTACATCCATGAAGACGGACCCAACGGAAGCGACAAGCTTGTGATGGCGGGTTTACCCAACACTATTCAAGAAACCACTGAACCCGCTATTTTTCTAAACTACGCATGGCAACTAAAGAAAGACGGCAAAGCAGAAACAACCATAGAAACCGCAATCAAACGCCTAAGACAATTATCAGAACGATGTGACATAAACAATCCAGAACAAGTAAAAACCATATTAGCAAACGCCACATGGCAGAACAGCACAAAACAAGCAGTAGCACGAATATACACAAGCTTCTTAAAATACATAGGTAAAGAATGGCAACAACCAAAATACACCATAGAAAACAAAATTCCATTCATACCAACAGAACAAGAAATAGACGCTCTAATATCAGCAAGCAGAAACAAAACCGCTACACTCTTACAATTCCTAAAAGAAACTGGTGCAAGAATAGGCGAAGCACGAAAACTCTTATGGATTCACATAGACCAAGAACGCAGAACCGTTTACATAACAGCAGAAAAAGGTTCAAACAGCCGAATTCTACCAATAAGCACAAAATTATTAGGCATGCTTAACCAACTACCAAAAACAAACGAGAAAGTATTTCCACAAACCGAACACACAATAAGAGTAGTATTCACACAACTACGTAACAGAACAGCCACCAAACTCAACAACCCAAGACTGAAACAAATACACCTTCACACTTTCCGACACTGGAAAGGAACAACAGAATATCACAAAACCAAAGACATAATCCACGTAAAAACAGTTTTAGGACACAAAAACATCGAAAACACAATGATTTACATAAACATTGAAAACGGACTATTCTCAAACGAAAATGACCAATTCACTTGCAAAGTAGCACACAACATAACCGAAGCAACACAACTAATAGAAAACGGTTTTGAATACGTAACAGAAATGGATAACACCAAAATCTTCAGAAAACGCAAATAAACCAAACGCAAATAAACGACTTCCCACCTTTTTTATATGTCTCACTGAAAAAACCATGAAGACGGACTCAACAGAGAAGTAAGCAAAACTTACATCCATGACTCT
>Ga0172363_10005536_pt1 | contig 10199 bp, 8 predicted proteins | sample LakKivs2_kivu2a2_FD_114541 | JGI IMG/M metagenome (GOLD analysis project Ga0172363, IMG submission 114541) | Sediment microbial communities from Lake Kivu, Rwanda - Sediment s2_kivu2a2 | ecosystem: Environmental > Aquatic > Freshwater > Lake > Sediment | place: Rwanda: Western Province, Lake... | reverse complement strand
TGCCCCTTGTCCACAGCCTCTTCAACCGTGGGCTTGCCAATACAAATTGATGTGCATGGCATACCCAAACGTCTGGCAGCCTGCAAGGCATGCTTGGCCGGACTTGCCGCACAGTCTTCGTGAAGAAATGAGTCGTCGCTTACGCTTAGGTCGGATACTTTCAAGTCCCGCAGTGGCCTCAACCACAATTCGGCATCCTCGGTGGACGTTGCCCAGTATGCATTGGTCACTATTCCTGTTTTGAATCCCATATCGCGGGCAATTCTGATGCCTTCGCACATAAGAACGTAGAACAGAAATGGTTCACCCCCTTCGAAGTACACCCACTTTATCGTTTCGATTTTGGCCAGTTCGTGAAAGACTCTCGCCATCTGCTCCAGCGTGAAAGTCCCCTTTGCCCGCGGGCTGCTGTACACGAAGCAGTGGTCGCATTCTGAATCGCATTTGTAGCTTAGGAGAAAGTGTATTCCGGTTAACATTCCGGTTCAGGCTCCATTCTTGCTTATCTCTTTCAGCCGGCCGAGCGCATTTTCGTATCGTTTGTCTCCCTTGGCCCATTCGTTGAGTCTGGAACACGGAAAATCCTGACATTGACAGCAGGACTCCAATCCTTTCATGTCAATGCAGCATTGAAGTATCCAGCAATCGGCAGACCAGTGCTTTGCTCTATCTCCCTTACAGCCGGAACAATGAACATTTTCGGTCCTTACCTGCAGAGACCAATTCTGTCTCAGCCAGTCTGCGATCTTGAGTGCTAACTTCGGGTCATCTGACGCCCAGCGAATATCGCACTGTTCGCAGTCGAGGCCACAGACCCCGATCAACTGGTTGCCTTTGCTCATCTCGGCCCTCCTTCTGAGATCATGGTTTACATAACTGGACCTACGCAAGCTTCCTCTGCTTTCGGCACAAGCCGCTACGCTTCCCCTATTCGCGGGCCTGGCTCTTCTCGGTTAAGACCGGACTTATCCCTCGCCGCAGTCAAGCCTGCGGTCGCAGTAAGAACACATCCACGACGGGCATCTGGGAAGCTGCTGGGGCGATGACGCCTTCTCCAGAAGCTCGAGTCTCCGTAGGGCTTCGGTTTTGACGGCGTCCAGTTTTCTGAACGTCACATCGTACACCATCAGCTTGGCATCCTCCTTAAGAACTTTGACGTAGTAAAGCAGCAACCTGCCTTTTGCATTCTGCGTCAGGGCGCAGTCAAAGCCCAGGCGAAGGAAGTAATGAGGGAATGCTCTGGGCAGGCGTTCTCTCTCCACCAGGGAGGAGAACTTCGGGTCGCGCAAAATGGTGGGCATGTGGTGCCAAGTCTGGACGAGATCGCTCAGCAGTGCGTGCTTTACGGGAATCTTCTGTGATTCACCCGGGGCACCGAAGCGCAACGAGTCGCGAAGTGCATCGAGAAAGCCGCGCTCATCTATGGAACGAAGGTATTCCTCCCTGTCTTCCCGCGCCCCTTCGTCTAGCTGCAAGCGTTCAAAGTACGCTTTGCGTGGGAAAACAATATCATTGACACCGAACACTGACGACGATTGAGTCACTGCCATCTTGCTGAGAAGCTGGTCGCAGGTTGTGCTGTCCGCGCGGATTTCCCCGGCCAAATCTGCTATCTCTCGCGATGCGGGCACCGAAGAGGTGGCACAGTCACAGACTCCCGCGTAATCGCACTGCCTGTCGAGCCACGGGCAAGTGGGCAGGCTGCTGGGGTCGTTCGATATGAGCGCTTGCACCAGGAGGTCACGCCTGCGACACATTTCGCCTCGAACCGCCTTCAGGTCAGGGAAGGTAACGTGATAGACAGCAAGAGGAGAAGGCGAGGGCGAACCCTCAACGGGACGTTGATAGATAATGATCTCTCCCTCGTGGGCATTTACCATCGCGCAGTACATCCCTAACTGCTCGATGTAACTCGGCCTGGACCGCAACAAATCCTTGTTATCCACGGGTGCCGAGGTTGTCTTGACCTCAACGGGAATCTTCTCGTAGATGTCGATCTTGCCTACGATGCCCTCGGCTTCTACGAATTGCTCCAGGTATTCTTCGCTCGATACGACTGAGCCGAAAGTCTTGTGAAAGCCTGTGCCGGCCCACATGAGCTGCTGCTTCTCCAGAGGAGGAACGATTTCCGGGTGCTTTCTTCTGAAGTAGGCCTGCTTGACGTTAAGCAGGTCGGTCACGGAGAGGCGATAGGGAGGCCGGCGCGTCTTCAAGCCCTGCATTAGAGTGTCCTTGACGGAGCGGTTCGCCTCGATGTGTGAGACATGAGACGCAATGTCAAAATCAGCCATTGCTGTGCTTCTTACTGCCAGGCCTTGAGGTGCCTGAAGGCCTCAAGCTTCTCGTTGTCTCCGATTTTGGCTTTCTCGAGCGCCTGGATCAGAAATCGAATACTGCCGTCGTATGTTTTCTTGTCGACCGGAAAAGGATAGCCGTCTTTTCCGCCGTGGGCAAAACCATATCTGGCAGGGTCGCGCAGGCTAACAGGAGTCTCGTAGACCAGCTCCGAGATGAGACTCAAGGCGCGGAGCGTCTTGGGCCCGATGCCCTCCAGGGCCAGCAGTGATTCGAAGTCCTTGGGTTTATGCTCATAGGCTGCCAGGAAGATCTTGCCCAGTCTGTCCGGGTGAATGTCTTCCAGGCTGATATGTTCCCTTTCGGGCAGATTCAAGGTCTTCAGCCTGTTTAGCTGGCCGACAATCTTGTTCGGCTTCTGTTCGGCAGCAATCTCCGTAATAACCTGCCTCGCCTTGTCACTCTCCAGGGCCACAAGGTTCAATACCTCGCCCCTGGCCTGTGAACAGATGGCCGCCTCAGGCTCGCAGACAAAGTTGCTGACCTGCTCTCCTAACCAGTGGTAGCGGCGCGCGTAGCGGCTGGTTTCGTTCATGCCCTGCTGGACAACCGCCCAGGAGCCATCCTTGGTGAAGAAGAAGCAGTGGTGATAAAGCTGATATCCGTCCTGAAGCGCCGAGTTGTCCACCTTGGCCGACATCCGGCTGGCATATACCAGGGGCGACGGATTGACCTTCAGCAAGTGTCCGGCGCTCTCTATTTCGGTGGGTGTCTTCCGCGAAGTCCTGCCCTTGCCGCCCGCCACGAACAACCCCAGGTCTTTCTCCAGCCCCCTCATCCCGTCCTTTATGGCGCCGCACACGGTAGTGGTGACGCCACTCGAATGCCAGTCGTAGCCCAGGACACAGCCGAAAGCCTGGAACCAGTAGGGGTCGGAGAGGCGACGCAGCATCTCCTCTGCGCCAAACTCCGTCACCGTGGCCACTGTAATCTCGCGGGCAAGCTGAGACATCCTGGTGAACAACCACGGGGGCACTTTGCCGTGGTGCAAGGGTAAATTGGCGATCCCTGTCCGCTGTCCCGAGTTAGCCATCTCCCCGCCTATATTATACAATAGACGTTGCTGTGATAGCATCGCATCTCTGGCTCGGGAAGCGGCACTCGTTGCACGACACGCTGATTGCCGGGCTGGTTTGGGTGTCAGGTAAATCTGTGATCGGTACTATACTTGGATGTTGTCGTGACGGATTTGGCGAACTGGGCGCATCTTGTCGCAATGGCTGTGATTCTGAGGTAAAGAAATGGAAGACTTGATTAAGCGAGCAACCGACGACCTGAGGTGCAGCAAATATGCCATCGCCTTGACCGGCGCGGGCATATCCACCGAATCGGGCATACCTGATTTCAGGGGTCCGAAAGGCCTGTGGACGACGAATAAAGAAGCGGAGGCCAAGGCTTACGAGAGGTACGACCTTTTTCTGAATGACCCCAAAACCTATTGGGAGGAATTAGTGGGCCTGCGCGGAGCTTATGGCGCGTTTCACGGACAGATAAGGGAGGCCCAGCCGAATTCGGGCCACTATGCTCTGGCCGAACTCGAAGCTCTGGGGATACTGAAGTGCGTGATCACGCAGAATATTGACGGACTGCACAAGAAGGCTGGGAATAAGCGGGTCCTGGAGTATCACGGCAGTGTCAATGCGCTTCGGTGTGTTTCCTGCGGCTCAAGGTTTGCCTGGGACGAAATCTCGCTGGACGAGCTTCCGCCTCGCTGCAAGTGCGGCGCTTTCCTGAAGGACGATGTGGTGCACTTTAAGGAGCCGATACCTTCGGATGTCATGGAGGAATCGGAAAAGGAAGCGATGATATGTGATCTGATGCTTATCTGCGGGACATCAGCGGTGGTTTATCCTTTCGCCAACCTGCCCAGAATGGCGAGATTCCAAGCCGGCAAGTCGTTCCTCGGCCTGGATATGGTACGGCGAAAGCCAAGTGTGAAGATAATAGAAGTGAACGCGGAGCCCACCCCGCTCACACGGGAGCAGGTGTCAGACTACTTGATTCAGGGCAAGACGGGCGGAATACTGCCGCGGATATCCGAACTTCTACATCACCCTCTTTAGCTTAGGGTTGGGGGTGATGCCGGGCATCCTGCCCCTCTTGGCGATGGGTTTGCCTCCGACCTCGTGAAGGTCGGCGGTGAAGTCAATGGGCTTGGCATCGCTGATATAGCTGCCCACGGCGAAGATGTCCACGGGCGCAGCTTCAGAGATAAAATATCTGATCCGTTCGGAGTCAACGCCGCCGCTGACAACTATCTTGACCTCTTTGAACCCCTCCAGGTCCAGCCAAGCTCTCACTTCCTTAACCAGGTCGGCCGTGACCCGGCCACGTTCTGATGGTGTATCCAGTCTTACTCCCTGCAGCTTTCCTTTCATCGCTTTGGCCACAGCTACGCTCTCTCTGACCTCGTCCTCGAAAGTGTCCACTAGTGCAATGCGTGGCACTTCGACGGGCATGTGCTTATCAAACGCTAGGGTGGCCTTAGCTGTGCTGCCCAGGATGATAATCAGAGCGTGAGGAATGGTGCCGGTAGGTTGAATGCCGGCAAGCTTTGCTCCGGCAGTGCTGGCACAGCCGGCGCAGCCGCCGACTATGGCAGAGTATTCCATAATACCGGCCACCGACGGGTGGATGTGGCGGGCCCCGAAGCTGATGACGGGGATGCTCTGGGCAGCTTCAACGCACTCGCGGGCCGCGGTAGCCCACGCACTGCAATGTGAAAGTATGCCTAAGTATGCGGTTTCATAGGTACCATAGCTTTGGTAAGGGGCTCTTATACGCAGCACCACTTCCTTTCTCTCGAAAGGTTCACCTTCGGACAACGCCCAGACTTCGCGGTTATCCCGGGGAAGGACCTCACTAAGCAGAGCTTTGACTTGCTCTATACCGCAGACGACGCCAGGCCGTCGCGGAAACACTTCCATCGTTGCTACTGGATTAACGCCCTCTTTCTCGAGTATTTCAACCGTGCGGGGAAAGTAGACATCTGCGGTCTCTCCGTTCAGCCATGAATCGGGAATATCAAAGCGAGTCGCAGGGACCTTGACCGAAGGTTTGATTAGCTTGGCTCCCAGCACTTTCTCCATATAGTCCAGCGCAAAGAGATGGCTCTTCTTGTCGAAGGAAGCTATGCAATCGACGGGTACCTCGACCTTATAGCCTCTGTCTCTGGCATCCATTACCGTGTGCAGGACACAGATATGAGTGCACACTCCACAGACAACAATAGTCTCCGGATTAAGTGCCTTCAGTTTCCTGCCCAAAGAGGTGTTGTAGAAGCCGCCGTAAGTCCTCTTGGGTATGATTTCGCCGGGATACTGCGAGAGTTCGGGTATGATTTCGGTCTCCACAGTGCCTTCAATGGAGTGGGGTGGGAACATCTTGAATTCGGGGTCATCAGGTATGTGATGGTCAGATATATAGAAAACCTTCGAGCCCCGCTCCAATTCGCGTTCCAGCAACTTCTGTACGTTGGGTATGATGGCTCGGGCTCCGACGCCGCAAAAAAGTGGATACCCTTCCTCGAGAAACCCGCGCAGCATGTCTGCTACGATTACTGCTCTAGCCATGGCATCACCAATGCTCGGGTTCGGGAGTGTAGCTTTTGTGCAGGAAGGAAATGTAATCGTCCAGTAGAGAGCCTGCTTTAGTGCTATTCCCCTCTTTTAGGGCTCCGAGAGTCTTCTGCAGCATCTCCAGTTCGCTCTCTAACTGCGGTGATAGATTGCGGATATTGCCGCAGCAGGCGCCCCAGTCTGCCCTGGCCAGGTGGGACTCCTTCATCTTTATCATATTTCCCACCTCGGCAATACACGGTGCCTTGTTTTTCGGGTCGGCCATCTTTTCTCTGAGAGAAATGACGCCGTTCATAGTCTCTTTACTGATTGTGAACATTTCTCACCTCCTTCGTCCCCCCAGGCTCCAAATTAGGGTAGGCAGATTCTAGCAGATTCCCGTCTCTTAAAGCCTGTAACTCACAGCCTAGTGGTTTGGGTTCTCAATCTCAGTGCCTGAAATGGCGAACGCCGGTAAACACCATAGCTACATTATACTTGTCTGCCAGTTCGACTACGTCTTTGTCTTTCACTGAACCGCCGGGCTGGATAATGGCGGTGACTCCCTGCTTAATGGCCAGCTCCGGTCCGTCGGGAAAAGGGAAGAAGGCGTCAGAGGCAAGGACGCTGCCTTTGGCCCGCTCTCCGGCCCTCTTTAGAGCCAGCTCGACGGCCACCACGCGGCTTGGCTGTCCCGCTCCCATGCCCAGGAGTGTCTTGTCCCCGGCAATGACTATGGCGTTGGATTTTACGCCCTTGACCGCCTTCCAGGCAAAGACCAGGTCGGATAGTTCGGCCCGGCTGGGTTGCCGCTTTGTCACAGTGCGGGGTTTGAGTTCGGCTTCGCTCAGATTATCCGGCATTTGGGCCAGAAGGCCGCCCCTGACTCGGCGATAATCGAGATAGGCTGCGGACGATGAGGGAAGATAATTGGCAACTTGGGCCAAGCGCAGGCTCTCTTTTCGTTTGAGTAGTTCCAGAGCCTTCTGTTCATATTCGGGGGCGACGATGGCGTCATAGTGAGACTTAGCTATTTCCTGGGCGGTGGACAGGTCGATGGTCCGGTTGCTTGCGACTATGCCTCCAAAAGCAGCTACCGGGTCGCCGGTTAGGGCCCGCCGGTAGGCCTCGGCCAAATCATTATGGGACGCAAGTCCGCAGGGATTATTGTGCTTGATTATGGTAACCGTGGGAGCGGCAAAATCGCTCAGTACGTTCAGAGCGGCATCCAGGTCCAGGATGTTATTAAACGAGATGTCGGGCCCGCTGAGCTGTTCCAGAGATGCCAGCCCTTCTCGCTTGTGCTTAACATTCTGCTCTAAATAGAAGGCAGCCCGCTGGTGAGGGTTCTCTCCATAGCGAAAGTCACGGGCCTTTTTCAGGGCTATGGTCATTTCCTCGGGGAAGACTTCTTCATTAAGGTACTGCGCGATGGCCGTATCATAAATGGCTACGTGCTGAAACGCCTTATGAGCTAAGCCCTTCCGGTATTCCAGGTCTACGTCTCCTGCACGTAGCTTCTGTAGAATTGCGTCGTAGTCCTGAGGGTCGACTACCACGAGGACCGAAGGGAAGTTCTTGGCCGCGGAACGGATCATGCTTGGTCCGCCGATATCGATGTTCTCCAGCGCCTCATTCAGAGACACTTCGGCCCTGGTCACGGTTTCGACAAAGGGATAGAGATTGACTACTACCATGTCAATCGGATGGATGTGGTTCTGCTCCAGCTGGGACAGGTGTTGGGGAAGGTCACGGCGAGCCAGAATACCCCCGTGAACCGCAGGATGCAGCGTTTTCACCCGGCCGTCGAGGATCTCGGGAAAGCCGGTAAGCTCCGAGATACCATGTATCTTTACTCCGGCAGCTTCTAGAGACTTCCTGGTTCCACCGGTGCTGAATATCTCGACGTTAAGCTCTTTGAGACCCCTCGCAAAATCAACCACACCTGACTTGTTGGAAACACTAATTATGGCACGCACAGCATCTCCTTTATCCTACTACAGCTTGTTCATCGCCTTCCTTCTTGACAATTCTGCCGATGACTTTGGCTTCGGGTACAATGCGGCTGAGCTTGGCTACGTCCTGTGGAGAACAGACAACCGCCATTCCTATCCCCATGTTGAAAACCCGGTACATCTCCGGCTCCGCTATGTTGCCTTCTTTCTGGATCAGCTTGAAGATAGGCGGAACTTCCCAGGAACCCCTATCTAGGTGTGCAGCAACACCCTGAGGAAGGATCCGCGGCACGTTTCCTACGAAGCCGCCGCCGGTTATGTGGGCCATAGCCTTAATCAATGGCAAGGCCGGTTTGAGCTGAGAGTAGTAGCAGCGATGGACCTGGAGCAGTTCTTCACCGAGGGTTCTTCCCAGCTCAGGATAGGATTTCTTCAAGGTTGAAGGCTTAGCATCTATGTCAAAGACGCTGCGGGCCAACGAATAGCCGTTGGTATGTAGACCCGATGAGGCCAGGCCAAAGATTACATCACCGGGAACGATGGAGTTGCCGTCAAGAATGTTCTTCTTCTCCACAACTCCAACGATGAAACCTACCAAGTCGTAATTTCCCTGGCAGTATATGCCCGGCATCTGGGCGGTTTCACCGCCGACCAATGAACAGCCGGCTTCGCGGCAGGCTTTCACCATCCCTGAAATGATGGCTTCTATCTGGTCGGGCCGCAGTTTCTCCATGGCGATGTAATCGAGGAAGAAAAGGGGGACGGCGCCACAGCACAGGATATCGTTCACGCAGTGATTGACGATATCCATGCCAACGATATCGTTCTCCCCCAGAAGCGAGGCTATTTTGACCTTGGTGCCTACGCCGTCGGTGCTCGAAACTAGGACCGGCTCACGATATCCCTTGAGCTCGAACATGCTGCCGAAGAATTCCGAGCCGATAACCTCGGGACGAAAAGTGGTTCGAGCCTGCCGGGCGATTGTCTTCTTTACTTTGTCGGCAAGGGGAATGTCCACGCCAGCGAGGGCATAAGTCTGTTTAGTGGTCGGCTCCAATGAGGTCCTCCTGGGGCAAGGCTTCCAGAGCCAGTTTGTCCATTTCTATCTGGACGGGAATGGGGTATCCTCCGGTGAAGCAGGCGAGACAGAAAATATCCTTGGGCAGGTCAACAGCCCGAATCAAACCATCGAGGCTAAGGTACCCCAGCGAATCGGCGCCGAGGTGTTCTCTGATTTCGGGCACGGTTTTCCTGGCAGCAATCAGTTCCCACTTGGTAGCCATATCCACCCCAAAGAAGCAGGGATAGCGAATGGGAGGCGCACAGATGCGGATATGGACCTCCGCGGCGCCGGCTTTTCTGAGCATATTGACTACGCGCGGGGTAGTGGTGCCGCGTACAATACTATCGTCCACGACAACCAGCCTTTTGCCGGCAATTATCTGGGAAAGCGGATTGAACTTCAACCGGACGCCGAGCTCTCTCATCCGCTGGTCGGGTTCGATAAAGGTACGTCCCACATAACGGTTCTTTAGCAAGCCCTCGCAGTAAGGGATACCCGAGGCATGTGAATAGCCGATGCCTGCGGCGGTGGCCGAATCGGGAACGCCCATCACGAAATCGGCGTCAACCGGATATTCCTCGGCCAGTAGTTTGCCCATAGCTTCCCTAGCGGGGTAGAGTAATTTGCCCTGGATAATGCTGTCAGGACGTGCGAAGTAGATATACTCAAAGATGCACAGCGCCTTCCTTTCACTCTCCTGCTTGACACTCTGTAACCCGCTGCCATCAATGGCCAGGATCTCTCCAGGTTCGATTTCCCTTACGAACTGGGCACCTATGTGGTCTAGGGCGCAGCTCTCCGAAGCAATACCCCACCCGCCGTCGATAGAGCCGAGGCAAAGCGGCCGGACACCGAACGGGTCACGGACCGCGATCAGCTTATCTCTGGTCAGCACGACCAGTGAATAAGCCCCCTGCAGACGGTGCATGGCGTACCCTATTCGTTCCTGCCAGTTCTGGCCCGGGGAGGCCAGAATCAGGTTGGCGATAACTTCGGAATCGCTGCTTGTGTGAAAATGGTAGCCGCGCTCCTGCAGTTCGTCGCGAAGCAATTTGGAGTTGATGATATTGCCGTTGTGCGCAAGGGCAATCGACAACCCGTTTGCTTCTGCCATGACGGGCTGGGCATTCATAGGTTTGCTTGAACCTGTAGTGGAGTAGCGGTTATGCCCGATGGCGATACATCCCTGGAGTAAAGCGAGGTCGGTCTCTGTGAATGCCTGGGAGACCAGTCCCATGCGGGTATGTATCTTGATTTCGCTGCCATTGG
>Ga0172363_10005535_pt1 | contig 10200 bp, 7 predicted proteins | sample LakKivs2_kivu2a2_FD_114541 | JGI IMG/M metagenome (GOLD analysis project Ga0172363, IMG submission 114541) | Sediment microbial communities from Lake Kivu, Rwanda - Sediment s2_kivu2a2 | ecosystem: Environmental > Aquatic > Freshwater > Lake > Sediment | place: Rwanda: Western Province, Lake... | reverse complement strand
CAATTCTTTCCTGGGTGAGGGCTCAGAGCACAATGCCGTCATTGCCAGAATGAAACAATACGGAGCGGTGCCGGCAAGCGCTTACACTGGCCTGCTGCCCGGGAAAACCGAGCATGACCATAGGCCTCTCTTTACCGAGTTGGAAAATTATCTTGATTTCTGCAAGAAGAATGAATACTGGGATGAAGAAAAAGCCATAGCTTATGTCAAATTGATTCTCAACAAACATTTAGGAGAACCGCCCTCGGCCGTGGAAATCAATGGCCAGAAGATGACTCCAAAAGAATATCTCGAAAAAATTCTCCGGTTGCCGCTCGATGATTATGTCTGTTTCATGTCTTTTAAATATCTGCCTTTCTATACAAAAGGAGAATACAAGGCTCCGGATAACTGGTGGCACAGCGCAGATTATCATAATGTGCCGCTGGAAGATTTTTATCAGGCCATAGTCCAGGCACTCCGGAATGGCTACTCGGTGGCTCTGGGCGGCGATGTTTCAGAGCCAGGGATAAGCGGAGATGAAGGACTGGCCATGGTGCCTTCTTTTGACCTGCTGCCGTCTATGATTGACCAGGACAGCCGGGAGTTCAGATTCTTCAACCACACTTCAACCGATGACCATGCGATCCACGCCGTGGGCATGAGCCAGAATGACGGTCACACCTGGCTTCTGATCAAAGATTCTGGTGCCGGCGCGCATCGCGGACCGTATAAGGGATATCTTTTTTACCGCGATGATTTTGTCCGCCTGAAAGTGCTGACCTTTATGGTTCACAAAGAGGCGGTGGCTGAGCTTCTGAAGAAATTTGAGCAGAAATAAAAAATTCATACACGTTATTATCAGAGGCAAAAAACTGGCTGAAGAAAGACATAAATCACCTGCAACCTAAAAAATCCGTACGTAAACCGGGGTCAAGGAAAAATTAGAAACTGTTCCGGTGAAGGTGGACTCTGCCTTTCCAGGCGGGTTCGTTGGTCTCTCTGACTCAAATCAAGTATAATTTTATTCAAAACCATGCAAAAACCTCTGTGTCTTACTTCTCTAAGCCTCGAAGACCTTGAAGACTGGATGAAGAGTAAAGGTGAGCCAGCCTACCGGGCCAGGCAGGTTTTTAAATGGGTTTACAAACTGGGTAAAAGTGATTTCTCAGAATTTACTGATTTGCCGTATGGGCTGAGAAAGAAGCTGGCCCTGGATTTTATCATCAACCCTCTTAAAATGGAGCAAAAAGTAAGTTCTCGGGACGGCACAACCAGGTATCTTTTCCGGCTTCCAGATGGCTGCTTTATTGAAACAGTTTTGATTCCAGCCGGCAGGAGAAAAACTGCCTGCCTTTCTACCCAGGTTGGCTGCAGATTCCATTGCGCTTTCTGTGCCAGCGGGCTTAATGGTTTTAAGCGAAATTTAACTTCGGGCGAAATAGTCAGTCAGGTTCTCGCGCTGAAACATCAATTCGGGCACGACATCACCAACCTGGTCTTTATGGGAATGGGCGAGCCGCTGGACAACCTGGACAACGTGCTCAGGGCCATAAGAATTTTGAATCATGAACAAGGCCTGGCTTTTGGTGCGAGAAGAATGACTGTCTCCACAGCGGGCGTGACCCCGGGAATAAAGAAGATGAAGGACTTCGAGCTTCAGGTCAATCTATCAATCTCAATTCACAGCCCGTTCGACAGGAAGAGAAGCGAGCTCATGCCAATAAACAAGAAATATCCGCTGACTGATTTAATTCTTGGAGCCGAAGACTATCTTGAATCCGGCGGCCGGCAGTTAACCCTGGAATACATCGTCATAAGAAAACAGAATGACAGCCTGTATGATGCCGAGGGCCTGGCCGCCACTGCCAGAAGGCTCAAAGCCAAAGTCAACCTGATTGCCTGGAGCCCGGTAGCGGCTCTACCTTATGAAAGGCCGGCCGCTGAAGAGATGACCCGTTTCGAAAAATGGCTGAAGGAGAGGAAAGTCAGGGTCGTGGTCAGGAAATCAAAGGGCATTGAGATCGCGGCTGCCTGCGGTCAGTTAGCCGGCCGTTTCGAATGATAAGCTGGTCTTCGCTTTAATACGGCCAGAATTTCGGAGGCTTCAGACGCCAGCAACAAGCCAAAAGTTCCGGGTCCGGCCTAAAGGTCAGCCAGTTTCACCGGACCGACCGGTCCTGCATGTTTTCTTATCCGGAGGGTGACTTTTTCCACTATGGCCGGGCTTCAAAATAATTTTCTTCCTCTTTGAGTATCTTGACTTCGACCGGCTCTCCGGGCAGACCTTCATCGGTAAAAATAATCTCGCCCCCCGCTCTGGCTAAAGCCTTGCCCTGGAAGACGAGCTTTTCTATTCTGAGCTGCATGTGTTTTGAACAGAATCGCCCCCGTGTCCTGTCAAGCTGAATGACAGGCCAATCAGGAGTATCAGGTCTTATTTGGCCAGGCTGTTGAGACAGCGTGCCGGAAGAGTCAGGATTGCCTTGAGCAGGTCAAAAACCGCAGTAACAGTTATCCCGATAAGCCTGAAAGGGAGAGAGAGAAGCCAGACAAGAGGGTACAGCAACAAAGCCAGCAAAGCCAGCGGCCAGCAGAGGACGAAAAGTATTAACCAGAGAATAAATTTAAGCATTTTTCTCACCTCAATTTGACCCTTAATATAATTACGAAATTTCTCATCAAAAGGATTACTCAAAAACAGGTCATTTTCCACAAAAATCTTTATACTGGCAGTAAACGCAGCTGTCCTCTCTCGCCAGTTCAGGAGAAAAAGGAACAGCCGGGTCAATTATCTCGAGAAGCAAGCGGTCTATTATCTGTTTTATGATTTCCATTTTCTCCCGTCTGGTTCCCTCCAGATATTTTAATCTTTCTATGGTTTCTTTTGCCCCGGAGCTGGCTCCGGCCTTCTTCCTTGTTCCTTTTTCCTCCTCAAGCGGGGAAAACTCGATTGTCCGGTCAATGTGATTTTTGCCCAGAAGAAGGACCGCTGTCCGGATTTCTTCAGCCGGAACTCTCAGGTCAGAAGAAACCAGAAGCTGATAAACGGGGAGCTGCAGACTTCTTATGGCTTCAGGCCAGGTTTGCCTTTGGCCCGGCTCGAGTTTCCTGAAATTAATCAAAAAAGAGTCTTCCCTGGCTGAAGTCTTGTAATCGAGGAGGCAGAACAGGGCGCCTCGTTTTTCGATGCGGTCGATTTTACCGGCCAATTTGAATTTTTGTTCTCCGACCCGGTAATTCTTCATATAAACTGTTTCTAAGGATTTGATGATTATTTTTTCCCCGGAATCTTTCAATTCTTTAACCAGTGGCTGTTGATAGCCAAAAAGAAAATCTATTAAGTGCCGCCTTATCTGTTCTTTCATCAGGAAGAAGCTTCCGCTCTGAGGCTGGCCGAAGGCGGAGCTGAACGTTTTTTCTATTATGCTATTTAACCTGGTTAAGTCGGGTTCTTCCGGAATTGACCTGTAAAGATACGGTTTATAATAGTCTTTAAGAATTGAATGAACCAGGGTCCCGATATCAGATTTTTCCATGGTTTCTCGAAGCTCTTCTTTTTCAGACAGTTTCAAAAGGTAAGAGTAATAGAATTGCAACGGGCAGTTGAGATAAGTATCAATCCGCGAAGGAGTAAACTCAGTGGCTCTCAGAATTTCGAGCACTCTTTCTGATTTGGGAATCGGGTATATTTCAGGAGAGCTCAGGGCCATCCGATAACTGATAGAATTTATGTATGGAGCCGGGCTGGGTTGTTTTTCATCTTTTTGTCTTTGCCAGAGGAATTTTTCCACATAACGGCTTTTTTCCTTCTGGCTGTTTTCAACGAAGAAGAAACAGACCTTCTTGGCTCCGGCTACCAGAAGGCTGAGGTAATACTCAATTCTTTTCTCCAGGTCTTCATAGGTGGGCAGAGCCAGGGCTTTTCTTAAAGGATAAGGCAGGAGAGAGTCAACCCGGCCCGAGCCAGGAATGACCTCCTCGTTCATATCCAGAAGATAGACTTCTTCAAAGTCAAGGCAGCGAGTTTCCCAGAATCCAAGCACCTGAAGGCCCCTGAGCGGAGTTCCGGGAAAGGCGACTCTGGCTTCGGAGATCAGTCTGCGGAAGAGGTTGAAGTAGTTTGATCGGCTCTCGAAGCTCTGTTTGCTGATGAGAGAGTTTCGCAGATATTCAAATTGCTTAAAAAAGGTGTCAGCGTAAGGCTGAAAGAAAAGATGCAGGCTGGCTGTGCTGGCCGTGGAGATGTAATCGAGAAGCTCAACCAGCTTGTTAGCAAAATCTTTGATACTTTTAATTTTCAGAAAAGGCATGATCGTTTTCTCGTGAATTGACCGCAAATGATTTATAAACTCTGAAGCCTCTGGAACTTCTGGATTCTGGCTGGCATATTCAGTCAGGTTTCGATGGAGCTCAGGGTCGGATTCAATCTCGTCCAGAGCCCAGAAGAGCTTGCCTTTTTTCCTGGTGAAAACGCTTTCGAGGAGATGGAAAAGAATTCGGGTAATGTCAGCCCGTTTGACCCGTCCCGGAAAATAAATGTTTTTTGTGTAGGGATGAAGGACAAAATTGAGGTAATCAGGAACATAAAGCCGGCCGTCTTCGTCTGAAGTCTGAATCAGGTTGAAAAGACAGTCAAAGAAGCTGTAAAGAGGCGTCCCGGTCAGAGGATAACCCAGGGAAATGTTGTAGGTTTCAGCTGGCAGAGCCGATAGGGTCTGTTGATGAAGGGGAATAAGAGTTTCAGCTGCGGGCAGGACTATAACCTGCTTTTCATTCAAAAGTGAAGGTGATTCGAATTTTTCTGACATTTCCTGGTTCAGGGCAAACAGTTGACCGTGGCTGTCCGGGCTGAGGTAGAACTTAATTTCGGGCGCGGGCGGGGAATCTGCAGAGATTTCTTCTATTTCTGATGAAGACAGGCCTGTGTTTTTTATCACGCGGTCTATGCCGGGTCCAGCCACCAGATACATATAAGCCCGGTCAGAGGCAAGGGCTTTCTGAATGAGCTCGATTTCGGCTGCGGTCAGAAGATAGAAGCCAGCCAGAATGACCTGTTCAAAGTTATTAAAAATATCGGGGGAGATTTTCCCGGTTACTTTTTCCAGCCGGCTGGCCCTTGTGGAGAAGTTATCCTTTTCCAGCCGGCTATAAAAATTTTCATAGAAGAAAGAGAGCCTCTGAATCCTGGCTCGGGTCTGTTCGGGGATGGATTGAGATACCAGAGAATCAATCATAAGGAACTTTTCTTTGTTGACTTTTCCGGCTTTGAGTTCTTCCAGGTCCTGATAGAGCTTAAGACCAAGCGGGAAAAATTCATCAAGATTCAGAAAAGCTTTTTTCCCTGCATGAACTGGCTGGTCAGAGTGAAGCTCGAATAAAATGCTTATGGCATCTATCGGCTGAAGTGCCTGGCTGTCAAGCCTGAGAAATTCGTCATGGAGACGGTCGACAAATTCGTCAAAAGAATCGATGACCGGCGGGAAGAAGCTTCTTTTTATTCTTGAAGCCATCGCCTTTCTTAGATAATATCCCTGCCTTTTTTCGGGAAAAACCACCCAGGTTCTGGAGATATTCTGAGTGCCTGACAGTATCTTATCAGCCAGGAGTTCTATCAGGGGCACTTGAGGCGGCACGATGGTCAGTTTCATGAGACTTTCTCCGTGGAATTCAGGTCAATGTACATCAGAAAGGCATCGATTTTCATTTCGGGGTAGATTTCTTCGAGCATGGATTTATAATTTATTATTTGCCTCAGATGATTTTCTTTAATATCCCGGTCTGTAGCTTTTCCGGTTTTAAAATCAATTACCGTTATCCTGTCCGCGTCAAGAACCACCCGGTCAGCCCGGAAAAGTTCGCCTTTCAAATTGACCAGTTCTTTTTCTCTTAAGACGGTCCGGCCCGGAGCTGAATTAAAGAACTCAGCCACTCCTGGTTGAACAAGAAATTTCTTTAAAGTCTGGAAAGCTTCTTCAAGCTCAGAAGCTGAAAATTCTTTAAAGAAAGGTCTGGTAGAAACGCTGAGCAAAAGAGAATCCAGGTCATCCTTAGAATATTCTATTTCTGCCAGAAGAGAATGAATCAGTTCCCCCCTTTTCTGTTCAGGATAATTTAACACAGCTTTCTCAGCCGGTGGAATGGATACCCGGGTCGGAAGTGTCTTAAGAAACGGAGCTTCAGGAGGGACAACCGGTCTGGCAGCTATTGCCGGCTTGACAGCTGAGGACTGGTATTTCTGGTCAAGAGAAAAACCTACGGCTTCCAATAAATCAAACGGATAGCTTTTTCTGCTGCCCGAAGCGCCGACGATATAGAGTTCTTCTCTGGCCCTGGTCATAGCCACATACAGGGTGTTCAGACGGTTGACAGCCTCTTTGAGTCTATAACCTTTGTAAGGTTCTTCCAGGGAGGGACTGGCTGAAACAAGTTGCTTGTTCAATTTTAATACTTCAAAGCCGCGACTTCTCTCCTGATGATCAATAAGTTTTCTCAGATAAAAAGGCGGGCTGACGAACTGTTCGGGATACAGAAGTAAAATGACAACTGGAAAACCCAGGCCTTTTGCTTTATGGATGGTCATTATCCTCACAGCCGGGATTTCTTCTGGCACATCGACTGTCCAGATTGACCGGTCATCAGCTTGAGCTTCTGAGAATCTGATAAATTCCCTCAGGTTGCTCTTGCCCTGACTTTCAAAATGCTTGATGACTTCAAGCAGTTTTACAAAGGCTGCCTGTTCGTCAGGAAAAAGCTCAAGTAAACCGAATGTTCTGTAGACCTGGCTGACCAGCTCGTAGAGCGGGAAATAGCCCGCGGTCTTAAAAAATGATTCAAAGTATCTTTCCCAGAGGTCAGGGAATTTTTTCCTGAAAGCCGTGTAGAGTGGAGCCCCCCTGGTCTGCGGCTGTTCCCGGCAATCCAGGACAAATTCTCTCAGGCTGTGGAGGTCATGGGGAAGGTCATCAGCTCTTATTCTTTCTTGAAAAAGCTGGCCAAAGAGAAAGACGCTGAGGTTGAGGTCATCGAGGGGGAAATCAAGAAATTGAAGGAAAGCCAGCAGTTCTTTTATCACCTGACGGTTTCTGATGTCAAGAGAGGAGAACGGAAGAAAGGGAATCTCTTTTTCATTAAGCCAGGCCGCAATCCTGGCCACGGTTTCATTCCTGTAAGTTAGGATGGCAATGTCAGAATGGCGGTAGCCTCTCTGTATCAGTTCAGAGATAAGCTCCTGAATTTTCGATTTAACCCGGGTCTCCTGGTCCTGTTCATCTTCATTCCGGGCGCTTTCATCTTCAAGGCGGTCATTTTCCCCCGGAGTTTCTTCTTTCCCCGCAGGAATGATTTCCATCTCCACATAACCGGGTTTTAAAGTTTCTGTTTTCCTTGATTTACTTTCGTCTTCCGGAGTTGAGCACTTAAAATCATCCAGGCCGCTCTTTTGAGATGCTTCCTTCATCAATCGCAAACTATCGTCTTCAGCCACGAGTGTTTTCAGACCGGAAGGAAAGATTTTAGAAACGAAATCAAGAACAATTTTATTACTGCGCCGGTTAATCTCAAGATTCTTGATGTCGACTGGAGCGGAACCGAAGCTCCTGTCACCGTTTATAAGGTCGAGCATAATCTGGTAATCAGCTTCTCTGAAACCGTAGATGGCCTGCTTGGTATCGCCAACGATGAACAGACTCCCGCCCTGAGCCAGAGCGTTGTCGACCAGCGGTTCCAGATTCTGCCACTGAAGCGGAGAAGTATCCTGGAATTCATCAATGAGGTAGTGATAGATCTGGTCGCCCAGGCAGAAATAAACATCAGGAACGATTCCTTTATTCAGATAATCAGCCAGTTTGCGGTGAATATCTTCCAGAAAGACCAGAGCTCTTTCTTTTTTAGTTGTCGCCAGCAAGTCGAGAAGGTCCTGATAGACCTGGAGGTGGGGCTGGAAAAAATATCGGGCATAAAGTTCTTTGTATTCTCTTATCTTCTTTTCCAGCTTCAGCCATTCCAGCTCAACCCGGCTATAGGTCTTTTTATCCTTTTCCGAAAGAGCTTTTGTGACCGGACATCTCTTGAAGGAGCAATCAAGCCAGTCAGTTATCCGGGTGGAGTTCATCCGGCTGTAGAAAGCTGAAGATTTATTCCAGTTGAGGTCAGAAGAGCTTTTCAGCGACTTAATTTTTTCAAGGGATTTCAGAAAGCTCTTTTCGGCTGACTGAGTAGATTTCTTCACAGAGGAGAGGCTCTGGATTGCAGGCTGGCGATTTGAAGCCTCAAGCTGGTGGTACAGCTCGATAAATCGTTCCTGAACCTCTGTGGTTGGATCCCAGACATAGGCGGCCTGGCCTTCGCGCAGGATCTGCAGGCTTTCGGTTATTTCCAGGAGCAGATGGCCTTCAGGGCTGCCTGGTTTTACCTTTCTCAGAAATTTAAAGAAAGCGTAACTGATGACTGGAGTTGAGTCCAGGGTAATTTCAAAATCAGGGCTGAGGCCGAGGTCTATGGCTGAGGCTTTGAAAACTTCAGCCATAAAACTGTCTATGGTCATAACCTGAAAATCACTGTAATTATCCAGAAGAAATTCGAGAATTTGTTGAGCTCTATCGCTCAGGGCTTCTGTATCGATGGAGACCAGCTTCAGGATCTGAGCCACTGTCTCTTTCTGGCCAAAATAACAATCTTTCAGCCAGCCGAGAATCCGCGATTTCATTTCCTTGGCTGCATTTCGAGTAAAGGTTATAGCCAGAATTTGGCGCGGCAGATTATTTCTTATCCGTTCAGAAAGAAGAAACTGGGTAAATCTCAGGGTCAGGGCGTGGGTTTTTCCTGTCCCGGCCGAAGCTCTTAGGAGGATGAATTCAGGGAAACGAGTATCAACGTCACGAGGCAGGATAACTTCATCAGACATCAGTTAGTATTTTACTTTAATGCCCTGTTTATGGAAATAGGAGAGATAGGGAGAGGGGATAGAACTCAGGCTGAGAGGGTTCTAAAAGAGCGTGGAATAGAAAGTGAAAAGTGAGAAACCAATCAAAAGAATTCCCAGAATCAATAACATTTTCTTAAAAGTCTTTTCCTGAATTTTTTTCTGATAATGAGAAACGAAACGAACCAGGAAAGAATACCAGACAAGAGCTCCTGCGCCGCAGGAGGCTGCAAATAAGACCGCTGGCCACAGGCCTTCTCTTAGCAAGCCATGGGCGGTGACAGCTCCGGCTATGGCTATCCAGAAAGCGTAGAGCGACGGATTGGAAACATAAAGCAGGATAACCCCGAACAGCGGTCGGGGTGTTTTAGAGTTATTCCTGGATTTTTCTCCGTTGAGCCTGAAGGTTTTAGAATCGTGCAAAAGTTTAAAGCCAAGAAAAAGAAGGATGAGACCCGCAATCAGTTTCAGCCAGTGACTGTAACGGGCAAGATTTAAGGAGATACGAAAAAAACCAACCAGGGCTACCAGACAGTAACTCAGGTCGAGCAGAGCAGTAGTCAGAGCTCCGAGCATTCCGTGAAAAAAATCGCGCTTCAGGGTCTGTGAAATGATGTAAATGTTAACCGGGCCGACAGGAATGGCAGCGAAAAATCCTATCAGCAGGCCAATCAGAATAAACATAGAGTGCTTCCCGGTGCCAGATTAAAAGATAAAAATACCTTAAAACCGGGTCTTAATCAAGGGCGGGATAAAATCTGTTGTTTTATTACCTTTTTCGCTTCTTTCTTAAAGGCGAGATTACTTGAGGCCCTGGCCAGGTTGCTATTTATAACCAGATTTACATCTTGGGGATAGTCGTCTCGGGCGATTCGTCTTCAAGGTCGCCTTCAATTCCGAGGAGCTTGGCAATTCCGTCGTAGACCATTTTCAAGGATTTCTTCTGTTCCTGGAGCTGGGCCAGATTCTGTCGAACACGCTGCAGTTCTTTTTCCACTTCGGCATCAATAGCGTTCAGCTGGGAGCGAACATCTTCAAGAGTCTTCTTGTAAAGTTCTTCTTGTTCTTTGTTGATGCTCATCTTTTTTGACTCCTTTTTTTCTCCCTCTATTTTACTTAGTCCCGAAACCAATGGCAATTGGTTTCCACACCTTTACTTTAACACCTTCTTTTTCCGCTGGCAAGAACTTCCATTTTTTTACTGCGTTGATGGCTTCCCTCTCCAGACCCATAGAGCCTTTTATTCCTCTGATAACGGCAGCATCCAGGACATCCCCGTTTTCTGAGATCAGAACATT
>Ga0172363_10005534_pt1 | contig 10203 bp, 8 predicted proteins | sample LakKivs2_kivu2a2_FD_114541 | JGI IMG/M metagenome (GOLD analysis project Ga0172363, IMG submission 114541) | Sediment microbial communities from Lake Kivu, Rwanda - Sediment s2_kivu2a2 | ecosystem: Environmental > Aquatic > Freshwater > Lake > Sediment | place: Rwanda: Western Province, Lake... | reverse complement strand
GACAAGCTAATCCTTCGAAAGCGGCTGGGGTGACACGCAAATGCGTTCGCACCTCGAGAGTTCTCTGCATTGAGATTTGTCGTTCTGATTCTTGATTTCCGTTAGGGCAGGAGAGTTATCTCACTCGGCGGTTTCCTATGCAGATCAAACTCGATCTCAGCCTCCCGGAACAAGTCTGCAAAAGAATCATCGGCGTAGCTCCCAAAGGTCACGAAACGTTTTATCCTGGCGTTGACCAGCATCTTGGCGCAGAGCACACACGGGGAGTGCGTAACATAGATGGTGGCGCCTTCGAGGCTCACTCCGTGCAGAGAGGCCTGTATGATCACATTCTGCTCGGCATGGATGCCCCGGCATATTTCATGTCTGGTCCCCGAATCTATGCCCAGCTCATCTCTGAGGCAACCCAGCTCGAGACAATCCTGAAGTCCGGCGGGCGCCCCATTGTATCCCGTGGCTAATATATGCTTATCCTTCACCGCCACGGCACCGACATGGTGGCGCCGACAGGTGGACCTTTCCGCTACTACCGCAGCTATTTTGAGGAAATACTCGTCAACGTCCGGCCTGGTTCTCTTTTTCATCTCAAAGCTAATAGGACTCGCTCCGTATCCTTTCTCAATTCCTCGAGAGAGGCTTCGTTCACTATAGTATAGTCCGCCATGGCGATCGGCCCACCTTTGTTGATATTCTCAATCTCGGATTTGTCTCGACTGGCCGCCTCTTCGAGAGTCATCGGCCGCTTCGCTCTGCGGGCAAGCCGGGCATGCCGAATAGCGGGCGAGGCCCAGACCGCAACAACGCTCAGTCTCATCCCGTAGCGCTCCTTCAACAGAACGTACTCTTCCCAGGAATAAAGGCCATCCACCACAACATCCGATGATTTCAGGGAGCCATCAATCTTGGCCAGGTTGAGTCTCGCGTAGGCAGCCATCCCATGTTTTTCCCTCAGCTGCTGCCTGATGCGGCGCTCGTTTTCTTCATTTAGCTCCAGGTGCATCTTCTCGAGCTCCTCGTCCGTCACATCTCCGAACCGCACTTTCTTGAGGCCGTGCTCCTCAAATACCCTGGCCACTTCTGATTTGCCCGCCCCTGCCATGCCAACGATAGCTATCACTTTCACGATGTACTCGTAATCGACAAACGGACTACTACAGCACCTATATTAACAGGATTCAGGCAACTATCATAGGTAAAAGCCCAGCCTCATCGAAAAGCTGATCACCTTCACTCCGTTCCTTACCCGCTCGCCTGCCGGAGTCATGGGCAGGACCGGTCAAGGCAGAGGCGATTCTTCGCTGCGCCGCAACACTCGCCCACGCCAACGAGAGATGGGGCAACGCCTTGTTTACCACTCGCGGCCGGATTATACTAAGCGCAATAGCCCGAATCGCACTGGTCACCTGCCGGTAAACAAGTGTTTGGCGTTCTTTCCAGAGAAGACATCCTGAAGATGCTGGGGACAAGCCCTCCCCTGGTGGAAAACCTGTGCGATATCCGGCAACAGGTCCAACCCAATGGCATAGACTTGACCCTCAAGGAAATCGCCCTGTTTTCTTCGCCGGGTAGCCTGGGTCCCGAGAACGAGAGCAGGGTCCTGTCAGCCGCCTGCCCGCTGGTTTTCGATGGGCTGGGTCGCATTGATCTCTTGCCCGGCTGCTACCTGGTTACATACAACGAAGTGGTCAACTTGCCCACGAATGTGATGGCTCTGGCCAGGCCCCGATCGAGCCTTCTGCGGTGCGGCGTCAGTATTCATAATGCGGTCTGGGATGCCGGCTATTCGGGCAGGTCGCAGTCCTTAATGGTGGTTTACAACTCACAGGGATTCAGACTGCACAAAAACGCCCGAATTGTTCAGATGGTCTTCTTCCTTCTCAGCCGCGACGTAGCACGTGGCTACGACGGTCTGTTCCAGCGCGAGAATATCTGAGGATATTTCTCGGCCGGACTACCCCTGTTTGCCCGCGGGCTCCAACCTGTGGACTTCAGTCTTTAGGGAGGTGTGTATCTTTTTAGCGACCTCACGGAAATGGAACCCCTGGACAGCAAGCGTCAGGGTCAAAGGCAGAGTCTTCGGCTTTCTGAGCAAGATCCAGACGACCAGCCTCCAATAGTGAGTCCTCCCTCTTTCCTTGACTCCTAGGACCCACGTGAACCGTATCAGTGCTATGAGATTGCGAATGCTAAACTTAGACTTTCCTTTGTTGATGGGCCGATATTCCTTCAGGAAGGTCTTGATACGCGCATAGTATTGCTTGGGCGCATAAATCGTGTCTACAACATGTTGGTAACCCCTGGCCAGTGGTTCCCGGCCCATCTTGGGAATGAAATTCGTTGAGCCATCAGTATTGTCTCCGGTACCGCCTACCAGCAACCGATTCTCCTTCTTCAAACGTTTGTACAGTCTCGTCTCGGGAGGAGCCATCAGCACGCCGACCATAGCCGTTACGATTCCACTCTTCTGAATGAAATCAATCTGGCTCTTGAATATTGAAGCTGGGTCGCTGTCGAATCCCACGATGAATCCTCCCTGCACCTGCAGGCCGTGGTTCTGTATTCTCTTTACCGCCGCCAGCAAATCCCGGTTCTTGTTGGGCAACTTGTTGCATTCCACCAGACTCTCTTCATTGGGGCTCTCGATGCCCACAAATACCATGTCGAATCCCGCCCTCGTCATCAGATTCATCAGTTCTTCATCATCCGATAGATTTATGGAAGCCTCGGTAAAGAATGAGAAGGGATGTTTCTTTTCCTCCGTCCATTCGATTATGGCCGGCAGAATCTCCGTCTTCAGTTTCCGTTTGTTGCCGATGAAATTATCGTCAACGAAGAACACGCTTCCTCGCCACCCGACATTGTATAGAGCGTCTAGCTCGGCTAGTATCTGGCTCCTATCCTTTGTCCGTGGTACGTGCCCGTTCAATATGACGATATCGCAGAACTCGCAGTTGAAGGGGCAACCGCGGGAGTATTGGAGGATCATTGACTGATATTTCCTCTTGTTCACGAGCGACCACACCGGCACCGGAGTCTCCCTTATGTCCGGTCGCTCTTCGGAAGAGTAGACATGCTGGGCACAGCCTTTCTTCAAATCCCCTAGAAGGCGCGGCATTATGTTCTCGGCCTCGTTGAGCACCAGATGGTCTATGCCATGGAACCAGTTCTCTTCATATCCACGGCTGAAGAAGGGGCCTCCGGCAATGATTTTGGTCCCCAGCTTCCTGCACCTTTCCACGACTTCTCCCGCCGATTTCTGCTGGACGACCATGGCGCTGATGAACACATAGTCGGCCCATTTGAGGTCCTTGTCCGTGAGGGCTGTGGTATTCATGTCCACAAGTTTCTTCTCCCACTCCTCGGGAAGCATCGCGGCCACGGTTACCAAGCCCAGGGGTGGGAAAACAGCCTTCTTGAAGATGAATTTCAAAGCATGCTTAAAGCTCCAAAAGGTATCAGGATACTGGGGGTATACTAACAATATTCTCAACTCGTGCTCCTTTTGATCTCAGTCTCGACTCTGTTTTTGACTCTCTTCTTGACCCAATTGAAACGATGATAGCATACATAAGGTCGATTTTTCCATACGGAAAGAAAGGGAAGCACTTCTCGGTGCCTTTGCCGTCCCTCTGAGCAGGCGCCCGGCGCGGAGTCAAAGAAACGCTAATCCGGGCTCGTCGTCACCCTACCAATGGTTTCCCCAGAGGAATTCTCAACTTCAGCGGCGTCAGCGCGATATGCGCCATGATATACCAGGCGCTGAGTGCACAGATCGTGAGAACTACTGCCGCGACGATGGTGAAAAACGACATCGCGGGGCCGCCAAGAAAGCTAATATCCAGGGAGACAAAGCCAATAAGCAGTGTCAAGAATAGAAGTCCGTGCGCGGCACTTATCCGTATGGCTCCAATCAGGAAAATCGCGGTAATCAGCGTGAACATGACAAGGAACCAGCCAAGATCAGTGGTGGTGGGCTGAAGGATGCCGAATTGAGTTCCCAGCAGGATCCCGGCGAAGGCCATCCAGAACCCGCCATATGATGAGAAAGCGACAAAACCGAAGTTGTTGCCGGTCTGGAACTCCTTGAGCCCGGCAATAAGCTGCATGAGGCCGCCAAAGAACAACGCAGTCCATAGGACCGGGCTGGCGCCACACAAACCAAAATTGTGAAACTGCAACAGCAATGTCGTCCCACCGAAGCCGGCAAGCCCCACCACCGCAGGATTACCCAGTGTTTGCTCGTTCAATGCGGATTAGCCCTCCTTCCATATTTCGCAGTAACCCTTTCCTTAATAACCGCATCGCCGTACGGTTCCTCGGTTGATTGGCTGATCTGCGAGCGATGCGCGTACGTTACTCTGACCGATCGAAGCAAAAGACGTGCTTTCACTGCCGATTAAGACCATCCATAATAAGCTAACCGCCGGGCGCAGTCAAGACATTCATTCCGTCAGGAAACCCTCAACAAGAAGGAACAATACGGCGGACTTTCTTGAGATAGGACACCTGCCCTTTCGACTCGGAATCACTTTTCTGTCGGCGCGTGGGGAAAGCCACAGCGTTCACGCAACCTGTTCTAACAAAACCACGGACCGCCCCACTACCGCCATTGTCTCGCCTGAGTTCATCGCTCGTCCGGCCGACTTGAAAACGGGTACCCTGGTATCTACTTCGATGTGCCACTTCGCTTTCAGAGCAGGTATCGTAAACTCTATGGGGTCAGGGCTGGAGTTCAGCAGGATAATTAGCGAGCTATCAACCAGCGGATTCCCCCGCGCGTCCACTTCACCCGGTATCTCACCGGCGAGAAAGAACCCGATGCACCGGGCCCACGATGCGTTCCAGTCCTCATCGGACATCTCCTGCCCGTCTGGCCTCAACCACATGATGTCCTTGACATCCGTGCCGCGAATCGGCCTTCCCTGGAAGAACCTTCGCCGACGTAATGCCGGATGTTCACGTCTGAGGTGGATCAGATGCTTAGCGAACGCAAGCAATTTCTCTCTATTCTCGTCCAGCTTCCAGTCATACCAGCTTACCTCGTTGTCCTGGCAGTAAGCGTTGTTGTTCCCGCTCTGACTCCTGCTGATTTCGTCGCCGCCGCACAGCATTGGTACGCCCTCCGACAGAAGCAAGGTAGCCAGGAAATTGCGCTTCTGGCGTTCCCGCAGTTGAATGATATCGGCGTCATTGGTAGGCCCTTCAGCTCCACAGTTCCAGGAGAGATTATCGTTCGTGCCGTCTTCATTGTCCTGGCCGTTGGCCTCGTTGTGTTTCTCGTTGTAGCTGACCAGGTCGTGTAGAGTGAAGCCATCGTGCGCGGTGACGAAATTGATGCTCGCGTAAGGTTTCCGACCGCTTCGCTCGTACAGGTCACTGCTGCCGGAGAGACGGTAGGCTAACTCGCGCACCTGTCCCTCGTCTCCCCGCCAGAACCTGCGTATAGCATCACGGTACTTCCCGTTCCACTCGGTCCAGAGCACAGGGAAGTTCCCCACCTGATAACCGCCCTCGCCGACGTCCCATGGTTCGGCAATCAATTTGACCTGCGAGATGACCGGGTCCTGGTGAACGATATCAAAGAATGCCGACAGCCGGTCTACGTCATGCAGTTCCCTCGCTAACGTGGCCGCCAGGTCGAACCGGAAACCGTCAACATGCATTTCCTGCACCCAGTACCTCAGGCTGTCCATAATAAGCTTGAGCACCTGCGGGTGGCGCACGTTCAGGCTATTTCCGGTCCCGGTGTAGTCTGTGTAGTGCCGCCTGTTTTTCGCGACCAGACGGTAGTACGTGGGATTATCGATGCCGCGGAAACTGAGCGTCGGGCCAAGCTCGTTTCCTTCGGATGTATGGTTATACACTACATCGAGGATGACCTCGATTCCTTCCTCGTGGAGAGCCTTTACCATCCGCTTGAACTCGACGACCTGCCCGCAGATATCGCGGGAGCTGCAATAGATAGATGCCGGGGCAAAGTAGTTGGTGGTATTGTATCCCCAGTAATTCTTCAGCCCCATGTCCACCAGACGCTTGTCATCCAGGAAGTCGTGCACCGGCATTAGTTCCACGGCGGTTATGCCCAGAGCCTTGATGTACTCCATCGCCGGTTCGCAAACCAGCCCGGCGTAGGTGCCGCGTAGCTCCGCCGGCACCCCCTGGTGACGGGCTGTAAAGCCCTTGACGTGAACTTCGTAAATGATGGTATCGTTCCAGGCCCTGCGCGGAGGGCGGTCTCCCTCCCAGTCGAACGACGGGTCGATTACGATACACTTGGGTTTGCCCCAGGCGTCATCGCGGTCATCGAGCGAAAGATCTGCATCCATATTTCCAATCTGGTAGTCAAAGACTGGAGCCTTCCAATCCACGGTCCCGCAAATAGCCTTGGCGTAAGGGTCGATGAGCAGTTTAGCCGGATTGAACCTGAGGCCCTCCTCGGGTTTGTATGGCCCATGGATCCGATATCCGTACAGTTGGCCCGGGCCAAGCTGCGGCAGGTAGCTATGCCAGACATGGCCAGTCACCTCGCCGAGAGAAATACGCTCCCGCTCGGACTTCGAGTTCCGGTCGTCAAAGAGACACAGTTCGGCCTTCTCAGCCGTCTCCGAATAAATGGCGAAATTGACGCCTTCGCCGTCCCACGTAGCACCCAAGGGATACGGTTTCCCGGGAATGTCTTTCTTCTTCACGCTCTCCTCCACTGCTGGCAGCATTGATTCTAATGGCTGTGCGTTACTGGTAAATCCGCTTCGGCCCCGCCGTCTCCGCCAACTCTATCCTAGCACAATCCGCAACAAAAAATCCGCCGGCCCCCTTTCGCCCCAGGGATTCCATCTGCAAAGGATCCTGGCGAGGCAGAACTCGAACCATCGCCTCCTCTGTCGAACCGAATAGGAGACAACAGAACTTCCAGAACCTTCGAGTACTTCCTAATATCCCGCTTGCGACGGCAATCGAGACTACAGACCCTTGACACCACAGGTAATTCCGCAATATCATAGCGGTGCACAGAAGAAGAAAGGAGAGAAGGCATGGCAGTTACAATCAATTCCACCCTTAAGGACCTACTCGCTGACCCAAAGGCAAAGGCTATACTTGAGAAGCATTTCCCTGGTTTCTCTGGCAATCCTCAGCTGCAAATGGCCATGGGGATGACTCTGAAACAGGTCCAGCCCTTCTCCAAGGGTGTCATCACCGACGACAAGCTGAAGCTCGTTGAGGCAGACCTGAAGAAGGCCTAGATTAGGATTTCAACCTGTTCAGCGCCGTCCAGAACCGGTGCTTGAGCGGTTCGCACTGGACTATATTAAGTGGCCAATATGGAATAGGCCTGCGGCCGTCTAGTCTTTTTTGCTCGCGTGTTCCTGTCCGCCAGGGCCGTTGTCTCAAACGCACTTCGGCCTGAGTCTCCTCACGCTGCTATCAGGTTTACCCGGGCGGGCTGCGCCGCCCATGAAACCAAAAGGGGAGCAATAACGCTCCCCTTATCTTTGTCTTGGTGGCGGGGGTTGGATTTGAACCAACGACCTCCGGGTTATGAGTTCCGCGCAGGGGGTGATTGCTCATGATTTTACGTTTGGCTATAGTACATGTGTTCTAGTTAGAAAATGATAGGGCGTACGTGGAATGATGGCTGGTGGTCGGTGGGCGCGCTGAGTCCATTAGCAAATTATTAGCAGGACTAAGGCAATTTGGATGCGTTTCGCTGACCTGTCTAGATCTTGGGGGGGTTGGTAGATTCGGGGACTCAGGAAAGTGTAGCTGCACTGCCCGCGGCAAGCTCCGGATTCAGTGTAATGTAGGCAAAAACACTATGGCTCGGTCACCACGATGTTGTCAAAGGCGACTTCAGTGAAGGTGCCCGATAGTGCACTAGCACCTAGTACAACATCACCTCCGGAAAAGCTGGTATCCGTAAGCCGATCTAACAGATGCCCGTTCACGGACAGGCCCAGGTTGCTGCCAATGCACTCAATGTGGAGTAGATTGACCGCACCAAATCCCTGGTGTATATACGATGAGTACGTTGCTGCCTCGAGACCTATCCAATTTCCGTCGACGAATTTGCCAATGAAGTAGTAACCGTCAGCGCTGATCCCAAACCGGTAACAGTGGCGGTTATCTACGTATCGGCATTCCACTATATGCCAGTTACTCTCAGTGCCTGCAACAAGCTTAGTCTCGATTTCCAAAACGAAATCAGTGAAGTACTCCCCAGCCCAGGTACCCGTGACGAATTCCGCTGGGTTGTTATTGGTCAAATGAAGCCAGCCGCTCTCGTAAAAGACTGAACCATATTCAGCAGTGTAGGTATCCCAGCCGTCAGCTTCATCACTGAAGTCATCTGAAAACAGTATCTCACCGACTACCGGGATAGCCTTAAAGTGGGCAATGATGCTCCTATTGGAGTACATTGTGACGATGGTTGTAGGCGACGTACCTGAGGCAGCACCGGTCCATTGGTCAAACGTGTAACCACTAGCTGGGCTGGCTGTCAGTGTTACCTGTTCGCCGGATTCATATTCGCCGCCAGAAGGCGAGACCCAACCCGCTCCGAACGGGCTAATGCTTGTCGTAAGGGCGTAGGTTTGAGGTGGAGGGCTCCCGCCAAATAACGCGAAACCTGCAATGGTGTATACGCCCAATATCGCAAATGTAAGTGTAAGGTAGCCCAATCTGAACTTAGCAGTCTTTGCCGGAGACACTTCAGGATATCTGGCATCCAATTCTCTTTTGAGCTGTAGAGCCTCCTTATTCGAACTGTGTGTCAGCAATTCCGTTAAAGCCGCTTTCGCTTCAGCGATCTTTCCCAGTACCATGTGAGCCCATGCCAGTCGGACCACAAGCGGCTCATTGAGTTCCGGGAGAATCTTGCCGCCCCGGTAATTGTCTACCAGGGCTCCGATATTCCAGAAGAACCCCCAGATGCCCCACCAGCCAAAGAAGAGCGACAGAAGCGCCCATTTGCTGGACTTGGCGCAGCGGCATCGATGGCAAAACACTCCCCCCCCACCCGCTCTTCTAAATGAAGCGATTACGATGCTGATTACATATGGGAAGGTCACTACTCTCAGGGTGTGGTCGAACCTACCGCAGCTCTGACATGTTGTTTCCTTTGCGAACGCTTCGGCGGCCATCATAGAATCCAGGTCAGCAGGTTTCGAACTCTCATCAGGCGAAATCTGCGGCAACTGAATTGCGTCGGTGCCGTCCGGAAGGCGATGACGGCGATACTTTTTCTCTATCGTACCTATTAATTCTTCCGTCGGTTCTTGCCATCTCTCAGACACCCAGGCCCACAGGTCCAGCCAGATTCGGCGCTCTGCGTGACGGAACACTGTCCTACCAAGCTCGTTCTGGATACGCTGCATCACGATACGGCAGCCCGCGTAGAACTGCCGAGTAAGGGGAGCATTCAAAATGGCGAAGGCTTCGTCGACTATCCCTCTGATTTCACGGTTATCGCGATAAGCCTTCCTTAGAGCCGAGTACTGCTTCGCTAGCTCCAGTGTCGTGAAATCGCCGCTGGACAGCCGGAAGATTTCCCAAAGTCTACCCCTTCTCCACAGATCACCGATATCTTGATCAGGCGAATCTTGGCTATCTTTCACAGTGGAATCTCCAGCACATGTCCTGTATCTGGCGAAACTCCTCGTCGCTTACAACTTGCTGTTGATCGTGGAGACAATCAGCTAGCGCTCCCAGAGCGGTAGCTGTCGCTGAACCTACCCCATGGTCGTTGGGCACTAACTCCAGCCGGTGTGACCACTCGCTAAGCTGCTGCCAGAACTGCATGCATGCCGAGCAATTGCGGCTAGCGTCGAGCAACCTGTAAGCTTGACTAATCAGCTCACTTGGGGTCACGGGGGTTTGATTCATGAGAAGGGGTAGTACGACGGTGTCCAACACTTCTGCCGCTCGAGCAGATAGGAACCCGCGCTCTGTTACGGTCTGGCTACGCATTCTCAAATATCCCATTTTGACCCCGGTTTCAATCTCTTCATCTGTTAGGTGCTCGGCATCTACGTTGATGCCATCACATCTCTCCAAGTCGGCCTCAGGTACCTCGAGGAGCTGTGCAGCTTGCCTTTCGGCTAAGCTCAGGGGCCAGCTCCGATACATTAGCCATCGCGTCAACGGTTCCCGATCAAGTCCTATCAGTCTCCTCAGATCTTTCGCGGCTGAAACGTACCACTTGTATCT
>Ga0172363_10005530_pt1 | contig 10206 bp, 11 predicted proteins | sample LakKivs2_kivu2a2_FD_114541 | JGI IMG/M metagenome (GOLD analysis project Ga0172363, IMG submission 114541) | Sediment microbial communities from Lake Kivu, Rwanda - Sediment s2_kivu2a2 | ecosystem: Environmental > Aquatic > Freshwater > Lake > Sediment | place: Rwanda: Western Province, Lake... | reverse complement strand
TCTCAAGACGCATGGCCGCTCGGGCCGTCTTCCTGCGGAAAGCAAGTGGGGGGTGTGGGCCTTGGCGGACGGGGTGGGTGTGGCGGTGATGCGCCTGACCACCGCATTCGACCAGCCCAGCGCTTGAGATGAGCAGCGGCGGCGAAATGACTCAGCTATCACTTTGTACTGCGCCGCCGTCTGCTCCATCGATTGGTTCTATGGCGGCGCACCAGAGCACGCTTCAGCCTTGGCTGAACAAGTTCCACGTTGGAAACGGCGAAGATGGGAAACACTACTGGCTTACGCCACCGGAGTTGTACGCCGAACTGGACGCGGAGTTTCATTTCGACTTTGACCCATGCCCATACCCGGTGCCAGCGGGATTCGACGGGCTGACCTGTGAGTGGGGATCAAGCAACTACGTCAACCCGCCTTTCGGATCCATCATTCATCAAGGCCGCAAGAAAGGCCCGACGGCGTGGATGCGAAAGGCGATAGCGGAGCAACGCAAAGGCAGGTTGTCGGTGGTGGTTTATCCGGTGGACAAATGGGTTCTGATGATGATCGCGGCCTGCGGGGCATCGAAGGTGCGAAACCTGGGCGACGTAAAGTGGCACGCGATTGAGGACGGATCCAAAGGCAAAGGGACGGGGCGGCACATCGCAGCCTTCATCCTGGAGCCACAGAACGCCGCATACGATGCCACTGAAGCCTGAGGAGAAGGCTCTTCTCGGGATCGAGCAAGATCCGGGGGAGCCAGAAGACGATCCGCGACCGTCCGGGGCGGGCTTCGAGAAAAGCGGCCGTTCCGACCGCTACCGCAGCAAGCGGCCTTCCCCGGAGAGCTTCGAGAGCCGGGTTCTCCCGGACGTCGAGTCTCTGACCGAGCTGATCGAGCAGCTCTACAGTGCCGGGCTGATCGACGCCTACGAGCGCTCGGTGCACCGCATGCTGCTCGCGGTGCTGGCCGAGCCCGAGGCGCGGGTCTCGGAGCGGATGCGGGCCATCGAGTCCCTTGCCAAGCTGCGCGGGCTCTTCATGAAGCGCGCGCGCGACCTGAAAGACGATCCCTCCAAGACACCCACACCCGATCTGATCGCCATCCTTGCCGGCAGACTGGGCCTGCCGAAGCTCACGGTGGCGGCCAGGAAGATCGAGGGCGACGTGTCCGCGCCCAAGGCGCTGCCCGAGGCGCTGTGAGCGCCACCGACGCCGAGCTGCGCGTTGTGGCGGCCGAGCTGGCCAGCCGCATCTCCGACCACCCCTTCTACACATGGCAGCCGCATAAAAAGCAGTTGCTGCTGATGAAGAGCAACGCGCGCATCCGCGTGGCCTTCGGCGGCAACCGCACCGGCAAGTCCGATGTGTGCCACCGGATCGCCGTGGAGCGCTTCTTCGGCTGGAGCCCCGTGCTCACGCGCGAGACGGGTCAGCTCGTAGCCTGGCCCGGAAAACAGGCCGTGTGGGTCTCCGCCCTCGACAGCAACGTCTCCCGCGACGTGTCCGAGGACAAGATCGCCGGCTTCATCCCCAGGGACGAGCACCGCCACCTCGGGTGGAACGGCACCGATCGCGTCTGGACCGACCGGCGCACGGGCAGCACGCTGGGCTTCAAGTCCGCCGACAGCGGCCGCGGCAAGTACCAGGGCACGTCCAGAAACCTCATCGTGCTCGACGAAGAGCACCACGAGGACATCTTCAACGAGTGCTACGCCCGCACGATCGACTGCAGGGGCCAGATCGTCATGGCCTTCACGGCGCTCGAAGGCATGAAGTGGCTGCACAAGCTGCTCTTCGGCAGCCCCGACCTCGATCTGTTCAAGGTCGCGATGGGCATGGTGGACAACCCCCACCTGCCACCCGAGGAGATCGCCGCGGCGCGGCTGCGCTACTCCGGCGACGAACTGAAGATCCGCGTCGAAGGCGAGTTTCTGCTGCGCATCGGACAGCCCTTCTTCGCCCCCGACGACATCGACCGCCACCAGCCGGCCACCGAGGACGGCGGCGTCACGGTCGCCGCGGTCAGCCGGCAGGGCCGCTGGCGGCTGGTCAAGGACACCACCGGCAAGATCACCGTCTTCGAGACGGCGAAGCAAGGGCGGAACTACGCGATCGGCGTGGACGTGTCCGCCGGCAAGGCCGCCGGCGACTACAGTTGCATGCAGGTGCTCGACACCGCCACTTGGAAGCAAGTCGCTGTCTGGCACGGCCACACCGACCCCGGCCTGCTCGGCGAGGAGGCCATCGCGCTCGCCAAGGTCTACAACAACGCCCTGCTCGCCATCGAGGTCAACAATCACGGCCTCGCCACCCAGACGACGATCGAGCGCCTGGGCTACGGTCACCTCTACCGGCGGACGCAGGAGGATCGCGTCAACGAGAGCGGAAAGGTGGTGGCCAGCGCCGGCTTCTACACCGACCGCAGGACGAAGGCCATGGTCCTGAACCTGCTGAAAGACGCCGTGCGCGACAACAACATCAAGATCCACGACGCCGCCACGCTCGAAGAGATGCGCTACTTCGGCTACCTCACAGAAGAGCCCGCCGCGGCCGTCAAGGGAGGCGTGCAGAGCTACGGGCTCGGGGCCGTCATGGGCAATGACGACCGGGTGATGGCGCTGGCCATCGCGCTCGCCGCCGCCTACCAGAGCGGCGCCGGCGCACCGGATTCATCCCCCTTGCCAGGCACGATCGTGGACGCCATCATGGACGACGTTCACGGCTCCGCCCCGTCCGTGGACTACCTCGCCGACGCGCTCGGGCTCGACGAGTACGACGACGGGGGCTGGGAGTTCGACTGATGGACACGAAGACCGGCGGGACGCCCCGCCCGATCAAGCCGGCCGGCGACGGCATGGACAAGCTCAAGGCCGCCGACCCGCGGTCCGGCACCGATTCGCTGCCCGGAGCGAAGGGCGGCGGGCACATCCGCGCCAGCGAAGGCAGCGGCGGGCACTGACGGAGTGCTCTCCGTCGCCGATCTGCCGGCGCCTGCCGAGTACCGGATCGCCAACTTCACGGTCGTCTCCGGAGCGAGGTGCCGCCTCGCTTCGGTGACGATCCAGACCAGCGGATCCTCCGGCGTCATCCAGGCGGTCGTCTTTCGCAACCTCACCTCGAACGTCGATGTCCTGACCGTCCGCGTCCCCACGGCGCCCGTGGCCGGGCAGGGGCTGGTCCTCGACGTGCCCTTGGGCGGCTTTCTCTTCGCGGAAGGCTTCCGGGTGCGCATGCCGCCAGGCGTCACGGCCCTGCTCCACTATGAGGAAGAGCCCCTGGCCGGTCAGGGGCCGATGCTCACGCTGTTCCTCACGCTGAACCAGTGCGGCCTGCTCAACGGCCTGTCCGTCCCGCACCCGCTGCACGGCCAGAAGAAATGGGGGGTCGAGCCCGTCGAGACCGCCTTCGACGAGACGTGGGATGCCGACGTGGACGGCGAACTGTTCGAGGTGAAGCTGCCCGTCGGGTTCACGACCAGCGGCAACAATCGCCTCGTGCTGGCCCATCACCAGCTCAAGAACGCGTACAATAGCTGCTCGCTGGAAACCCTGATCGACGAGAAGTGCACGGCGCGCGGCTACGTCTACGCCTCGCCGACGACGCTGCTCTCCGACACCTGGCCCAACGACACCGCGGCCGTCAACCTGAACGCCGTGCTGCGCTGGATCATGGCCACCTTCGGCGTGCACAAAGACCACCTGAACCTGACCGGCTTCAGCCTGGGCGGGCAGCAGGTGTCGCGCTTCGCAGCCGTCAACCGCGACCCCGACGGGCTCATGGCGCGGTCCATCGCTCCGGTGGCGCCGGACTGGGAGCAGCTCGTCTGGTATCTCAAGCTGCGCGCCGGAACGTCCCTGGGCGACACCGCGAACTGCGGCGACGAGTTCGACGGGCTGTGCGACCCCGCCATCCACCACCCGCTGAACACCAAGTACCGCTCCTCGATCGAGCGTCCCGACCAGATGGGCGGGCCGTGGCCTGGCGGGGACGGCCTCGACGAGGCGGGACTGCAGTTCAGGGCCTCCGCGATTCTCGCCATCGACCCGGAGACCTACGCCGAGACCGAGGAGTGCGGCACGCCGCAGGCCGACGATCTTGAAGTCGGGACGGGCACTGCTGTCGTGGACAAGGACAGAAGCCTCGTCGCTTCCGGGCTGTGGACCCCGACCTACATGGTCTACGCCGAGAACGACGTGCTCATCATCATCCCGCCGCTGACGCGCCAGCTCCTCAAGCACATCGAGGAGGAGAACCCCGGAGCCCAGCCGGGCCAGCAGGGCAGCGATGGCGCCGGCCTGCCGGGGCCGATCGGCTACGCCTGGCAGGTCCGGAACATGGGCATCCACAACCCGGTGGAGCTAAGCCACAGTTGGGCGCTGTTCGACGTGGACGACTATCTCGACTGGCTGGAGGCCCTCCCGTCGATCCAGAGGCTTCCGGCGCGGTTTCAGTTCGTGACCCACCGGGACGCGACGTGCTCGTTCCTGACCGTGGAGCGGGAAGACCTCCTGGACATCTCTCGGATCTCGGCCCACGCCGACCCGACCACGGCCACGATTTCGCTGTCCGGCGAGGTGCGCGTGGCTGCCGTGACGATCCGGGCCGACCGAACCCCACTGGCCGCCCACGCGCCTTCCGCGCCTGCACCCTTGAAGGTGACAACCGAGCATGCCTACCCTGTGGTCGTCCGCGGACTCGCGGGCGTGCCCACCGACGCCACCGGCACCAATGTGGGCATCGTGACCATCCCAGCCCCGGACTTTCCCGGAGAGCCCAACAGCATCCTGATCGAGCCGGACGGCCCAGGCCCGATGACTGCGGAGATCGTTTGATGACGGCCCCCAACCCACGAAACATGATCCAGGTCTCGCTCGCCGGCACGACGGACGAGACCCTGCTGTACGCCGGGCGCTGCCGGCTGTGGCAGGCCACGGTTGCCTACAACGGCACGACCGCCAGCGCCTGCAACGCCACGCTGCGGGACGCGGCGGCCACGGGCGGCGGCGGCGCCGCGGCCCCGATCCTGCGCAGCCACGGCAGCGTCGCTGCCGCCGCCGGGCAAGGCTTCGTGACGCCCACGCCGATGTTCGGCAGGGTCTACCAGAACGGCATCACCGGACAGCTCTCGACCACGAACGGGTCGTGGCTGTTCCTGATCGAGAAGCTCTGATGACTTGGACCAACTACATCGGGTCGAACCCCAAGCACCTCAAGGCGGCCGACGTGGCCGGCGTGCTGGGTGAAACCGTGCTGTCCGAAAAGCCTGTCCGGGTCTGGGGTGTGGCGTGCCGCTGGAACGGCACGAGCGGTGCCTTCGGCACGCTGATCCTGCGCAACGACAACGCCGCCGGCGCCAGCACGCCGAAGGCCGTGTTCGGCAACGCGCCGGCGGCTGCCGCCGGGCAGGGCTTCGGCTGGTTCGAGCCGCTCTACGGGATGTACTTCCCCAAGGGCCTGACCGCGCAGAACGTGAACGCCGGCATGTCGGCGCTCGTCCTCTACGAGGAGTCGGCGTGAGCGAACAGGTGCTGATCGCACTGGCGATGGCGACGTCGGCCCTCTGCCTTGCGGCCTTCGTGGCCGGGATGCTCGCGGCGCGCCGCTTCACCAATGCAGGCTTGAGCACGAGCGGCGTGCTGGACCTGATCGAGAGGGAGCGGAGCAGGGCGGAGCGCGACGTGGAGAGCGTGTCCGACTACGCTCGCGGACTGGCGGAAGACAAGCGCCTGGAGCACGACCGCACCACGCAACTCCTCATCAGGCGGATCGAGGTCGGCGAGCAGCGCATCGACGGCTTGATCTCGACGGTGGTGGCGATGGCCCCGGCGGCCACCTACCACGCGCCCAGACTGAACTCGCCTTCGCTGATGGGGCCGCCTCCGGTGAGCGACAGCCAGTCGATGACCGACGAGGTGGAGCTGGAGATCGAAGAACTGCGGGCAATGGCCGGCGTCATGGCGCCACACCAGCCACGTCACGCCAACCCGACAGACCTGGCCGAAAGGATCGCCGGCGCGGCGATGTCGGCCCGGATGAACGGCGCTCACACGGAGACCTGACGATGAAGCCAGCAGGCGATGGAACCGAGGGCCTGGCCAAGACGGGGGCGCAGGCCGGCAAGCTCGAAGATCCGCATGCCGAGATGGGCGAGCGGAACCTGAAGCACGGAAAGGAAACCGCGGACCTCTACAGCGGAAAGCTCTACCAGGGCGGCAACGTCTACCCTGGCCTCGGCCGCGGCGAGAAGTAAGCGGGCACCCTCGTGATCGGGCGCACGGCCACAGCCAACCGTCTTGCAGGTTCCGTTCCGTCTGAGGACGTGCGCAAGAGCGGGCTGCACGTCCAGCCAGAGATGGCGTCCATCGCGGCCCATGTCAGGATGGCCCAGATGCACGCCACGACGGCGTACTACCCGATCCACAGGCAGTGGGCGATCAACCACGCGCTCTACGTCGGGAACCAGTACGCGGTCTGGAGCGACGCTTACCGGCGCATGGTGGACGCCGACCGCGTGCCAAAGCACCGCGTCCGCGTCGCGGTGAACGTCGTCATGCCGGTCATCCAAACGATGTCCGCGATGATCCTCAAGGGGCGACCTGAGGCGACTGTCGTGCCGGCCAGCCAGGACCTGGCCGACAAGAACGCCGCGCGCGCCGCCGAGCGCATCTACGACTACCTGAACCAGGACCTGCGGCTCGTGCCGATGCGCCTGAAGATCATCGTGACCATGCTGGTCAAGGGCTGCTGCTTCGCGAAGGTGATCTGGAACCACGACGGCGGGCCGAAGGTGGAGGCCGTGGACGAGGAGACCGGCGAGCCGCTGGTCGATCCCGAGACGGGCGAGCCGCTGGTCGATCCCGAGACTCGCCTTCCGATCCAGGTCAGGGCCGGCAAGGTGGAGGTGGAGGTTGTACCTCCCGAGCAGATCCTGCCCGATCCCACGGCGAGGAGCTGGGAGGATGTCGGGTGGCTCATCCACACGCGGCGGCGATCGCTGGCGTGGATCCGCGACCGCTATCCCGAATGGGGCTTCGCGGTCAACAACGAGCCGGACGAGGTGCATGGCACGCTCGAAGCGCAGAATGCCGGCCTGACCGCAGCCGGCTCCGCGATGGCCTGGCAGGGCCAGCCCGTGACGCCCAGCGAGGGGGCGCGTGTGAACGAAATCTGGCTGCGCCCCGGCGTGGAGTTCGCCGGCCGCATCTGGAAGAACGGTGCGGTGCTGACGCAGGTGCAGCAGTACGTCAAGGTGCAGCCCATCGACTACCTCGACGCGCGCGGCGCCGATCCCGACATCGACTGGCATCCGTTCGTCATGGCGCGCTGCCTGGAGGGGGCGCGCTTCTGGCCGGTGGGCATCCCGGACAACATCGCGCCGCTGCAGCGCGAGGTGAACCGGATCACGTCGAACATCATCGAGGCGCAGCGGCTCATGTCGCGCCCGAAGTGGCTGATCCCGAACAGCGCCAACGTGTCGCGGCAGTCGCTCACGTCCGAGCCCGGAGAGAAGGTCTACTACAACTCTCTGGGCGGAGCGAAGCCCGAGGCGATGGCCATGCCGGACCTGCCGTCCTTCGTGCCCCAGATCCTCGAATACATGAAGGGCATGGTGGACTTCGTGTCCAACCAGCACGGCCCGAGCCGCGGCATGGCCCCGAGCAACATCCGTTCCGGCATCGGGCTGTCGCTGCTGCAGGAGCAGGACGCGGTGGACTTGGGCCCGCTGGTCGTGAACTGGGAGGGGTTCGAGCAGGGCCTGGCGCGGCAGTTGCTCATGCGGGTGTCGCAGTTCTGGCAGCTCGAACGAGTCGTCTCGGTGATCGGGCATGACAAGCGGATCGAGTCCTTCGCCTTCAAGGGCGCCGACGTGGGCCGCAACGTGGACATCAGGATCCACGCCGGGTCCGGGTTGCCGAAGAGCAAGGCCGCCACGCAGGCGCTGGTCCGCGAGCTGGTCGAGCTGGGCCTGTACCACCCCATGCTGCCCAAGCACCGCCGCACGCTGCTGTCCATGATGGAACTTGGCATCGGCGACGACTACGGCCGCAGCGAGGACCAGGATCATCGCTGGGCGGAGTACGAGAACGAGTTGATGGCGAAGGGCATGCCGAGCAAGGTGGAGTGGTTCGAGAATCACCCCGTGCACATCGAGGCCCACCTGGACTTCCGCAAGACCGACATGTACCGGAACGCGGTGGCGCGCAACCCGGCCGTGGCGATGCTCTTCGACCTGCACGTCGCGCAGCACGCCAGCCCGCAGAACATGGCCGCGACGATGGTCAACCCGGCCAGTCCGTTTGGCCCGCAGGCCGAGCGCATGATGGGCCAGGGTGCCGGTGGCGGCGCCGCCGGTCTCGGACACCCCGCGCCGAGCAACGCCGGAGCGATGCCAGGACTGCAGGGCCTTCGTGGCACCAAGCAAAACATGGCCGAGACGACCGGCACCCCGGTGGAAGAAAACCCGACGATGGGGGGTTGAAAGCCGCCCGTTGTCCTGATGGAGTCATGCACATGGACCCCCAAGAGATCCTGAGTGCCGGCGAAGGCGAGCGGGTGATTCACCCTGGATCCCCGATTCCGCCAGACCCTCGGCGCGTCGCGTCCGGATACACCGGCGTGGACCGCAGAGAGGCGGAAAGAGCCCTGGAAGGCATTCTGGCACGTGAGGAAGGCGAGCCCGCGCTGCCAACGCAGCGCGGTCCCGCCGTGGAACCCGAACCGAGGCTGGCCGAAGAGGCGGGCGGAGATCGGGACGATGTGGCGGCCCTGGTCCGGGCCGAGACGGACAGGCTTCGAGCCGACTTCGAGCGCCGCGAGCGCGAGATGGCTGCGCGCATGGCCATGCAGGTCGATGCGCAGCAGCGGCAGATCGAGCTGCTCACAAGGCTGTCCAACCGGGCCGATCAGGCCGCCGCGACCGAGGACGTGGACCCCGATGTCAGTCCGGGCAAGTTCTTCGGGCCGAAGCTCTCGCGCGTCGAAGCCGAGATGGCGGCCCTGAGACAGGAGCTGGAAGCACGGGACCGCGATCGCCTCCACGGAGACGTTCGCGGGCATGTTCTCGGACTGGCCACGTCGGCCGAGGTTCTGCGCGGTCGCCCAAAGATCGCGGAGAGCATTGGCCAGCGTGTGATCCAGGAGCTGTTCGACCCCTCCAACGGCGTGCAGATCGAGAACTGGCGACAGGAGGCCGACCGGAGATTCCAGGCGGTCCTCTCGGAGGTCTCCAGCGAACTGCCCGCGGCGACGCCAGCAGCCGAGGCCAAGGGCCGGCAGGTGGCGGCCACGGTGCGGCAGTCGGCGACGGGCATTCCGCCCGGACGTGGCAGCGAGACGCCCGCAGCGGGCTCTCCCATGCCGAAGCCGAACTGGAAAGACCCGGACGCACGCAGGCGGTGGGCGATGGGCATGCTCGCGGATCTGGAAGCCAGGCAGTCCTGACACCCTTCCCCTTCTGACCGAGGAACAAAGATGGCCTCCACGCCTGTCACGATCCAGACCTTCGACAAGCTCCTCAAGGAGTTCTACCTGTCGCAGTGGGTGGATCAGCTCAACTCCATGACCACGACCTGGCAGTACTTCCGGCGCCGGCTCGTGGACTTCTCCGGCCGGAAGATGATCTTCCCGGTGCGCACGGGACGCAACGCGGGCGTGGGCGCCGTGGCCACCAGCCACGCCAGCGCCTCCCTGCCGACGCTGATCGAGGCCGGCCGGCAGCGCCACGACCAGGCGTCGGTGGTGCCGCGGCTCGTCATGGGTGCGCTGGAGCTGTCGCAGGACGTCATCGACATCTCGAAGAACGACCGCGGCGCCTTCTTCCAGGCGATCGACGTGGAGATGGCCGGCCTCGTGCAGGACGTGGCCGAGCTGATGGACCGCATGGTCTACGGCGACGGCGGCGGCCGGCTGGCCTTCATCGCGTCGGGCGGTTCTTCGGTGACGGTCATCCCCGTGACCTACATCCGGCCGTTCTTCATCGGGCAGCGCATCGACATCTGGTCGGCCAACGCCTCCGGCAGCACGCTGCGCTCGGCCGGCAACGAGATCACCGCGATCACGAATAACGCGGACGGCTCGGGCTCGATCACGGTGGGCACGACCGTGGCGACCACGGACGAGGACGGAATCATCACCACGGCCGGCGCGCGCCCGACGGCGACGACCGGCGTGGAGTGGCTCGGTATCGACGCGCTGATCTCCAACACGAACCCGCCGCTGGAGTCC
>Ga0172363_10005528_pt1 | contig 10207 bp, 13 predicted proteins | sample LakKivs2_kivu2a2_FD_114541 | JGI IMG/M metagenome (GOLD analysis project Ga0172363, IMG submission 114541) | Sediment microbial communities from Lake Kivu, Rwanda - Sediment s2_kivu2a2 | ecosystem: Environmental > Aquatic > Freshwater > Lake > Sediment | place: Rwanda: Western Province, Lake... | reverse complement strand
CTGCCATTTCAAAATCAATTTTTGGCAAAATCTTTCTTAAAGCCGACATTGCCGATTCCCTTGCCAGTGCTTCTAAATCCGCACCTACAAAACCATGAGTAATCTCAGCTAATCTTTCTAAACTTACATCCTCTGCCAGCGGCATGCCTCGAGTATGAATCTGTAAGATTTCCAATCTTCCATTTTTATCAGGAATAGGAATAGAAATTTCCCGATCAAACCTACCCGGTCTTCTTAATGCTAGATCTAGAGTATTTGGAATGTTGGTCGCCCCTATAACTACAACCTGCCCCCGGGATTCTAACCCATCCATTAAAGCTAAAAGCTGAGCTACAACTCTCCGTTCCACCTGTTTTTCTCCACCCATCTCTTCTCTTTTAGGAGCAATGGCATCTATCTCATCAATAAAGATTATGGCTGGAGTATGATCCTGAGCATCTTCAAATACCTTTCTTAAACGAGCCTCGCTCTCGCCATAGAATTTGCCCATAATCTCAGGGCCTGTTATATGAGTAAAGTAAGCATAGGTTTCATTAGCCACTGCCCGGGCGATTAATGTTTTTCCTGTCCCGGGGGGCCCATAGAGTAAAACTCCTTTCGGAGGAGCAATTCCCAATCTTTCAAACACTTGAGGATATCTTAGAGGAAGTTCTATCATTTCCCTGATTCTCTGGATTTGTGTACCAAGGCCGCCAATATCTTCGTATGAAACCTTGGCTGGGCCTTCTTTTTCCAATTCCTTTGTCTTCATCCTTATCAGGGTAGTTGGACCTATTAAGACCACACCACCAGGGATAGTATCCAACACTTTGAAATCGCAGGATCTTGACCCAAAAAGCGTAGCTCTAACCCTGTCACCGGAAGTTACAGGTAATCCCTCTATGAGTGAGCTGATATATTGGGTATCTTTATCCCTTTGAAGAAGACTCGACACATTTAATGGTAATAGCATGATTTTACTGGCAGGCTTACAGCCAACTTTGTAAATCTTTACCTTTTCATCTAAACCGATTTGCGCATTCTCTCTCGATATCCCATCTATTTGAATTATCTTTTTACCCCTATCTTCTAAATAACAGGGCATGACTTTTACAGGAGTTTTTCTTTTTCCTTCAATTTCTATAATCTCGCCTACTTCTAATCCAGGAATTTTTATATCTTCCGGATCAATCCTGGCAATTACCCTGCCTGCATCTTTTGGTAATGCCTCTTTTACTTTCAGGATTAGGGTTGTGCTGTCTTTTTCCATTGGCTAATATTTCTTTATTTTTACTTCTAAGATTCCATTTTTATAACTCGAGACAAGAGTTTCAGACTTAACTTTTGCTGGAAGCAGTATTTCTTTATAATATTTTCTATCTCCGCTTTTCGCTGAAATATCAAGGATATCCCCTTTTAAATCTAACTTTATATCCTCCTCATTTATACCCGGCATTTCAGCATATACTCTAACCTCTTCTTTTTCGTCAAAGATATCGGTAATAGGCTCTCTTTCTTCCTCAACAGTAGGTCCTTTGGGAGTTTTTTTAATGTTGCCAAATGACTCAAATATAGGTTTTCCTCCCGTCGCTGTCTTTATTGAGAAACCATAAACACCCTTCATTCCCTCTTTAAGATGGCTCAGGTCTATCTTGCCTTCTCTTTTAATTTCTCCAGATTCCTTCTCTACTTCTGCTGCAAGATCAATTAACTTTTCTATTCCTTTAAATAAACCCCCCAGACCAAAATCAATACCCAAACCTTCGTCTTCCCGTTTTTTCTTTTCGTTTGCCATATTGTACTATCTACCTCCTCTTTTCCTTTTTAGCAAAGATATTTATTCTAAATAAAGAAGTTCCCAGCAGCCTTTTCCGTAACTAATAATTTAAAGGCATCTTTTTCCACTCTTTTTTGACTACGTTTTTCTGATTGGAAGCGCGCCCTGAAGGATTTATGTTCCCTCCTCCAGCATTAGAAACAATCTCTTTATCTTGTAGTTTATCCATATCCAGATTTATTTCTTCCAGACGTTTTTTAATAACAGTAATTCTCAAATCCAGCCTCTCGGCTTCCTTCAAAAGCCTTTCTTTCTCTTTTTTTAACATATACAAATCTAAATAAATCGAGCTTTGAATTCTTGGTATGGAACGCTTCTTTGTGGTATGCATAGTCCTTAATACATGAATACCACTTATGGTATTAACATCTCTCATTTTTATAGCCATTCCTTTCGCTATGCTCAAGGCACAAAACGGGATGAAAAACCGTTGTCCTTAATCCTTTTTTCTTTTATAAATATATTGCCAATTTGATTTTCTTTCAGACTTATATCCTCGTATAAAAAACTATCAATCTATCTTGCGCTATCTCTAGCTGAAACTAAAATATTTTTCTTTTTACTCGCCCCTACAATCTTAAGTTCAACCAACTGACCCTCTTTAATGCCTGCCTCCCGCTTAATATTGCCGGGGAGCTTTATCTTTCCGTCTTTCTCTACCCTTGAAAATGCTCTCACAAGTACCATTTATCTCACCTCCATAAAATGAGTGCTAGCTAATTAAAATTCTTTTCAACCAGTTCCTTAACTATCTCTTTTACCCTGGCTTGATTTGTCTTGGAACCAACTCTGCTTGTCTCAGAAGCTAATATATCCTGGCATATTTGCATAAAAGCACCATTTGCTTTAGAAGGAGTGATATTCTGAACTTTAAGAGTTTTTGCAATCATAATACAACCACGAACAGTTGGCGCAAACTCACACTTTTCAGACTCTCTTAATCCTCTTACAATATTGACTATCATTACAGCATCTCGTTTTGAAAGTTTAGATTTTGTCCTGGTGATAGCGACCTCTGTATCATAGTCAAAGTGATCTAAATCCATAGTTATCATTCTATCTCTTAAAGCATCCTGACTCCTGTGAACCCCTGCATATTCCTCAGGATTGCTGGTAAAAATAGCTGTAAAATCAGGATCAACTCTTAAATATGGCTCTTCTCCTCTACCTACTGGCAGATCCATCATCTTCTCCTGTAAAATAGAAAGAAGAATATTATTTGCCTCCGGCCTGGAACGTGTGAATTCATCATATATTAAAGTAAACCCGTATTTACAGGCAACTGTCAGGCGATTATCCACCCAACGCTTAATCATATCCTCTTCCACTTTTAATACCCTGGATACAAAGCGGTCAACAACTTTTTTAAACCTATAACCGTATTCACCGCCTACAAGATCAGAGGTTGTAAATTCCTCATCCCCGTGAATTATTACCACCGGTCTACCAATCTTACTGGCTACATGCATAGCAAGAGTGGTTTTCCCAGTACCTGATGGTCCTCTAAAGTGAATTGGAAAACCGGCTTTAAGATAAGAAATGGATCTTTCGGTAATCTCCTTTATATACTTTGACTCCACAAAGTCTGGTAGAGGACGCGGTTCCAATACCGTAGTCATCTCATCAATCATTCTATTTCATCTCCTCTCTCTTTAAATTTTTATTTTTACAATCTCTCATTATAAGAAAATCTTCCTGTCGCAAGCTATTCCACCTTCTTTTTACTTATTACAACCCCTTTGCCTCCACATTTAATGCAAGAAAGGCCACTTTCTATTTCCTGTCCGGTTCCTTTACACCTGGGGCACTTCTCAGTGTCCCCTTTTACAGTAATCATACCTTTACCATTGCAAACAGTACAGGTGACCCGGCCATCACGAGGATAAATCCCAGTACCTTTGCAATAAGCGCATTCAATTGCTGGCTCTTTAACCTCAACCTTGCCTCTACCTCCACATACCTGGCAGGTAGCAAGTTCTGAGAGAAGATTAAAGGGATCTTTACCTCGTCCCTTACAAAATGCACAAGTGATTATGCTCATATCTTACCTCCTATCTTAAGCACCAGATCTTCCAAATTTGTAATAGCTTAATTCGTAATAGTCTGACTTATTGCTTTGTTATTTATCCCAAATGCAGTAACTTCTTTGAATAAATACACTCAGGGAAATCCGGAGGCTTCTGCAGCTTAAAAATTTTATTTTTCCCTTTGTCTATTATCTACTGCCTCTTTCTGCCTTTATTTTCTTTTCCTCTTACAGTGGAAAATATATGTTCCCTTCTCTTCTTACATCACCTTTCTTCAATAGTCTCTTGGCTAATTGACCCAATCTCATTCTGGTAACCCCAAGGGGTTCTTCCATATCGCCAACTTTCACACCTTCTGGATGTCTCTCAATAAATTCCAATACTTTTTCTTCTAAGTCCATCTCAGGAGTCACTTCTTCTTCCATCTCTTCAATTGCCTCTTCTACCGGTCTTACCTTTACCTCTGTCTCCACTTTTGGTTTAATACTCCTTCTTTTAGCCATTGCTGCAGTTAGAGCTTGCCAGTTAGCTGCCATCTTTTCTCTTTCTGTCTTGAATTCCTGCAAGAGATTAAGAACTTCTTTATTTCTCTCATCCTGTCTTGCCTGAATTTCGTTCTTCAGGCTCCCGGAAGCTTTAAGCCTGTCAGCTTCTCCCTGTTCAAGAGTTCTTCTGAGTTCAGCAGCCATGTCCTCGTGATCCTTTGAAAATTTTTCTAACAGATCGGCAACTGCCTTATTTCTTCCTTCCTGCTCTGCCTGAATTTCGTTCTTCAGGCTCCCGGAAGCTTTAAGCCTGTCAGCTTCTCCCTGTTCAAGAGTTCTTCTGAGTTCAGCAGCCATTTTCTTCTGCTCACCTTGAAACCCTTTGAGTGTATTTTGGGTATCCTTTGCTAACTTCCTTATTTCTTTTACTCGTAAATCATAAGAAGCAACAATGTCTTCCCCAAGTTTTTTGATATCATCAGCTACTCCCATCTTTTATCCCTCCTCTTTTATATATTTTTATATTTTCTTTATTTTTTTACTTACACCTTTTTAATACTGCTTTTATATACATCTATATCCTGGTCGATTTAGCTCTTCTTTGAGTCATTTTTCTTTGGGTAGACTTCCAGTATCCGGCTGCTTCTAATCTTTCCTTTTTAAAACCGCCGAGCATCCTGTGAACCTCTTCGCTTCTTTCTTCCTGGCAAGCTATTCGCTCCATATTCCTGGTTTTTAATCCTTCAAGCATTGATTTAAGATCCTTTATTCGAAGCTCCTTATCTTTTGCTAAAAGTTCTTTGAGTCTTTTTGCCATCTCCTTTTGCTCTTTCTGAAACGCTTTTAGCTTTGATGTAACTTCTTCTTTTCTTTTCTCCTGCCCATCAAGGACTTTTTTAATCATATTTTGAAATTCTTTGACTCTTTGAATTTCACCTTTAGCAAGAAAATCTTTAAACTTCTCTAAGTTTCCTCTTAAAGCCTGCGCCATTTCTTTCTGTTCATTAATGTAACTATTCAATAAATTTCTCACTTCTTCTTCTCTCTTATCTTGAATTGAAAGGATACCCTGCATCATATTATCAAAATCATTTCTTCTTAAAGAATTGTTTTTAGCAAGATTCTCACGTAATTCTACAGTAAGTTTTTCTCTTTCCTGTTTCGTATCAATAAACGAATCTTGAAAACCTTGGAGGAGTTGATGTGTAGTATCAAAGATGACTCCCATACCTTCTAACCTGGATTCATAAGAGGAAATTATATTTTCAGCAATATTTCTCATATCTTCTGCTAAAGGCATTTCTTTTATTTACTCCTTTTTCTTTTTTCTCTTAGGAAAGGAATTTCTTGGCGACTCTCATGCTTTTCTCCAAAAAATTGGAAATGAAAGGATGATTCGGCAAGAACTCCTTTTTACCTTGTCCTTATTATGCTGCAGTTGCTGTTAAGCCAATAGCCTCAGCATACTTCAGGTAGGTTTCAACTGATGCTACTACTACTCTTGCCTCTACAGCGAGAATTTCAATCCCTACTAAAGAGACTCTTACCCATGCATCAACTACAACTCCTTTGTCCAGTATTCTGTCAATAACCTCAACTAAACTGGAAGATGCAATCGCTTTTTCTACTGCCATTTTTCATGCCCCCCTTTCCTTTTTAGATTCCGCTTTTTTTAAGCCACGGACTACACAGATATTTTGTTTTCTTTGAACTCAAACCTCCTTGTCTGTGTAATTAGTATCTTATCCGTGACTTCTGCATTTTAGAGACGCGGTTAACCTCAAACTCAACGAAGATAAACACCTAACAAATACTAATTTAGTAAATAAGGTATAAATCCTCTTTTTACACAATAAAAAAGGGGGCAAAACTAACCCATGGCCTAAAAGACCATAAATCGCTTTGTCCCCTTGCAATATCTATAATACCAATCTTATTATTAACTATCTTTTCAAAAGAACAACTATTCCATAGAGGCTGGCTTTTTAATTTAATACAGCTTAAGGCTTGCTTGCTTGCTTGCTTGCTTGCTTGGCAAATAATCAACCAAATACATGCTAAACACCCTATTTTTCTCTATTTGTAAAGTTTTTATCCTATTCCTATAATTTATTTATAGATATCTTCTTAAGAATTTCAATATTATATCTTAACGTTTTCTTATATTTTCAAAAAATATACAGTTCTAATAGTTACTCAAATATAATAAATGTATCATAAACATATTCATACCTTATTTACATATTTTTTTGGAGAGTAATGGACATGATTTCAAAGAGCTTTATCAATCTACAGAAAATTTCTTATACAGTCTATATTTATAACCATTTTATTATAAATGTCAATATAAATTTTATAAATACTTGTTACAAAAAAATGTATACAATAAAGTATCAACAATTTAGGATTTGATTTTCAATCGAAGATTGTGCTACTCAATAAAAATTTAATATAAAAATAGGTAGCATTAGCTCTGTCACTCAAAGCTACTCCGACAATGTAACAGTCAGCAATTTAATAATTTAAATATTATTAATGCAGTTTACGGCATCCTTAAAACTTTCAATTTTAAAGAACTCACTCCTTTCTCTGCTAACACCTCTTGTCCCTTTAAAAATCCAGCACAGGTGCTTCCTGAATTCCCTGACTGCTTTATTTTCTCCCTTAAAATTAATTAAAAACTTCATGTAAATTTTTGAAAACTCCTTTTTCCAATCTATACCGGGATTAAATTCTGCGTCTATTACTCTAATACCATTGCCAATGATAAATATTAACATATTCATCATAAGCCATAATCTACCTTTTACCGCTCTGCCTATCATTATTCCGTCACAGCCGGTGTAATCCAGTATCTCCTTCACTTTTAGAGGAGAATCTATATCACCACTTACTATAACCGGTATTTTGACTTTCTCTTTTACTTTTTTGATTAATTCATAATCCACATCACCTGAGAATCCCTGTCTTACTGTTCTGCCGTGAATTGATATAGCGCTTGCCCCACTGCCTTCAGCAATCTTTGCTATATTTAAGATATTGATATTATTACTGTCCCAGCCAATTCTGGTCTTTACAGTCACCGGCTTTTTTAAAACTGAAGATAGCCCGGTTATTATTTTCTCAATTTTAGCTTCATACTGAACCAGATATCCTCCGCTTCTGGCTTTTAGTATCTTTGGAATCGGACATCCCATATTGATATCTATAATGTCTGCCCTGTCTTTAATCTGTATGGCTGCTTCAGTTATTATCTCCGGATCTGAACCGAATATCTGCAGGGCGCATGGTCTTTCATAATCAGTAATATCTGTCAGGGCCAGGCTCTTCTTACGCCGGTAATAAATGCCGTAGCTTGCTATCATTTCAGTGTACGTAAGGGCTGACCCAAAAAACCTGGAAAAAATTCTATAAGTGTTATCGCTGATTCCGGCCATCGGGGCAGAAATCAAAGGATTTTTTACATCTACATTTCCAATCTTAAACGAGTAGTCCGGAACATCACAATTACCATGATTAATATTATTTTTTGGTAAGAAATCCCGGAGTAGTATCTCCGGAAACAATGAAGTTTTTAAATCTGATTTTATTTTAAATTTGAGGATATCCCCGGGTAAACTGTGAGATTTATAATCTGCAAGAAATTTAAAAACAAGTCTGTTAAGTTCACCTATAAGATTAGCTAATTCAAATACTTCCACATTTTTATTAAAATATTGCCTTCTCTTTACCAACCATCACATTTTCTAATATGGGCCACTATTTATTTTTATCAAACAGTATCTTTAAACCTTTTAACGTCAAATCAGGATCATGAATTTCAATCCACCTGCTTTTATCTGCCATAAGAAAAGCAAGACCCCCGGTAGCAATTACCTTGGGTTTGAATTTTTCTTTCTTATTTTGCTCTTCAATTATTTTATCTACAATAAAATCAACCTGGCCTAAAAACCCATACAGTATTCCTGAACGGACACCATCATAAGTGTTTTTCCCCACCACCATTTCCGGCCAGTTCAAATCAACTTTGGATAGTTTAGCCGCATAATTGAAAAGTGCTTCCGATGAAATTTCTATGCCCGGAGCAATCACCCCACCGATATATTCCCCTCTGGAAGATAATATATCAAATGTAGTTGCTGTCCCAAAATCGACCACTATTACCGGATAACCATAGATTTCTTTGGCTGCTACTGAATTTGCTATCCTGTCCGCCCCTATTTCCCTGGGATAATCATATTTGATTACAAGGTCTGATTTTACATCACTGTTTACTATAAACGGGGCCTGGTTAAAATATCTCCGGCTCATTTTAATAATTTCTTCAAGAATCCTGGGGACAACACAGGAAATTGCAACTTCTTTGACATTCTTCGGGTTAAACTCAGAGTTTTTTAAAAAATTAAAAACTGCAGCCGCAATCTCATCCGAGGTCTCATATTTTGGGGTAACCATCCTCCAGGATGAAAGTGTTTTATCTTCTCCGAATAGTCCTATAACTGTTTGTGTATTTCCTATATCTATTGCCAGAAGCATTATAAACCTTTTATTAATACCTGATAGAATTCTTAAGATTTTACATTAATTGTAAATAAATAAAAAGATGACGGAACTATCCATACTAGTTATTTAATAACTTTTTATTCTTTCCCTAACCTTCTTATCTGCAGGCATAAATCAATTCAATAATTTTTTTCTATATGCATTATCATGAGGACCCAAGTCAATAAACTTGATGGTGTCATCTGAACATTTACTGCAATCGCTGCAAAGAACTATTTCGTCATCACCTTTTTTTCGACATATCTTACAATATAAATAAATAATGATAAAATTTTTTCGAACTGAACAACTATGGTACCCCCTAAAGTTACTCTTGAGTGGTTCACCCAGGGCAATAGGTCTTTCTATAATCATATCTACTTTCTTTTTTATTGCCTTCTTTATAGAGCTAAACTTTTTTAGGGAGTCTTTGAAAGTATCACTGAAGAGTATATTCATCAAAAGACTTCTTTATAACTTAACCATTTAACTTTACCTGATCTAACCCTTGAAATAGTTTCTAAAAGACTTTCTCTAAAATCTGGATCAGAAAGAATTATCTCAGTTGGATTACCTTCTTTAGTACGTTTTAAGCTCAAAATAAATTGGGTAAATATCTCAGAGACTGATGTTCTCTGTTCTTCTGCATAAATCTTGGCATATTCTATTAAATCTTTATCTAATGTTATATTTATTTTACTTTTACTCATTATGGTTACCCTTCAATTTATTCTTATAATATACGCCTTTTATGCACTTTGTCAATACTTTTAATCTGCTACCTTAACCTGCTGAATTCTAATGAACTACCTTTGGGCTAAAGACCCAAAAGCTTCCTGCTTCATAGCTTCGTCTAACGACGACAGCTCCACAGGCTTTAGACGGTAATTCCTACCGCCTTTAATGTTTAATTCTCGCAATACTTGAGATAAGATATTTTGACTGGCATTTATATCCCTATCTAATTCTGTTTTACATTTCGGACAATCCCATTCTCTATCTTTTAATTCTAAATCTTGGTTGATATATCCACAGTGATTACAAGTCTTCGAGCTGGGGTAAAATCGTAGGCAGTATCTAAATCTTTTAGTGTTTGCTGCAGTGATTGTGAATTAGCCTCTTTTAACCATTCGTTTTCTTTTTTCAAATCAGTAAGTTTATTTGCACAGTCATAATAATTCAAGTGTTTTTTCTTTAATTTTCCTTTTTTACAATGATAACTGTGTCTCACTATTTCCATCTGAATCAACCCAGATAAAAGCTATAATTCCGGGGGATTTCACTGATGGTGACATCATTGTTAAAACAGAAGGTTAGAACTGTTAATCTTTATTTTG
>Ga0172363_10005527_pt1 | contig 10207 bp, 7 predicted proteins | sample LakKivs2_kivu2a2_FD_114541 | JGI IMG/M metagenome (GOLD analysis project Ga0172363, IMG submission 114541) | Sediment microbial communities from Lake Kivu, Rwanda - Sediment s2_kivu2a2 | ecosystem: Environmental > Aquatic > Freshwater > Lake > Sediment | place: Rwanda: Western Province, Lake... | reverse complement strand
CTCGCAACCGGACGAGGAAAAACGGGGACTGGCTCGTAATTTCCGAGATCTGTAGGAAATTCGTGCCTGTCCCCAGGTTTTCCGGAGCGGCGATTTCTCCTGTTGCCATGTTTTCAACAGACCATGTCAGTCACCATTTTCCTTTGGCGGCGGCAAATGCCCCGCGCGGGAAAGGAGAACGAAATGGTACCGACGTCACCGAATGGTACGCTCATCACGGTTCGGCCCATTGAGCCGGGGGAACTGGACCGGGTAGTCCTGCGTTGTTGGCCCGACCAGCGCACCATCGACCGCCTGTTTGCCAAACAGGGCACCATCGGCATGGCGGCCTGGGAAGGGGATACATGCGTAGGGCAGTTGCACTGTTACCGCGTGATGCTTCCCGACGGGACGAACGAAGACTGGCTGGACTATGGCGCCAACTGGTGGTCGGGCAGTAAAGTTCACACCGAATGGCGTAAGTGGGGACCGGGCATGACCGCCATCTTGATTGCGGGCCCCGCGTGGTGTCACGCCTGTTGTCACGTTGGAAGGACGCTTGAAATCTTCCACCGGGAAATCCGCAGCCTCGTCCTTCGTCTTGCCCCGGAAAATGATTGGGCGCCCGCTCGAATTCTCGAGCGCCTCAATGAATTGAACGTGCAGAGGGTCGACTTGGATGCCGTAAAGGACATCCTCCAGGAATCTCGGCGTTCCGGTGGCGCTGAAACCGCCGGGGGCGACCCCGACCCCCGTTACCTCGGCCGCGGGATCGGCACCGCGCTCTGCAAGGCGTCTATCCAGTGGGCCCGCAGCCACGGCTACGCGGCGGTCCTGGCGATTGGCGCGCCGGACGGCCTGTTCGAATTCGCAGCGTGGTCGGGCCACCTGCCGTGGACGACGTACTCCAAACTCGGATTCCAGACCGTCGACACCGGCGATGAAGAAGACGAACTTCCCAACTGGGCGCAGGGCGATTCGCCGCCCGAGGTGATGGAACAGGTTCAGGCCGCGCTGGCCGCCGGACGCCCCGCGCGTGAAATCCGCGAGCGCCTGATGCTGCTCGATTTGAATCGCGCTCGCAATTCGCGCTTGTAAGGACACGGCCCTCGTCCGCCGACTCGTCCGCCGACGTGGTGTTCGGTAGGCCTTGGTGGTTAATTCCGGCCTTGCGCAATGTGGAGGGGGGACGCGAAAAGAGGTGCATAATGGTCGCCTCTGTTCGAGATGAAAGATGGATCCTCCACGTCGACATCGACGCGTTCTTCGCCTCCGTCGAGCAGATACTTCGCCCGGAACTAAAGGGTAAGCCCGTCATTGTCGGCGGTGACCCCGACGAGCGAAGCGTCGTTGCCTCCGCCAGTTACGAGGCCCGCGCGTTCGGCGTCCACTCCGCGATGCCCCTTGCCGAGGCCAAACGCCTCTGCCCACAGGCCGTCTTCTTGAAGGGCAGTTCCCACCAGTATTCGAAAATGTCCGAAAAAATGCGCGACGTCTTCTATTCCTTCACCCCCGACATCGAAATGGCCTCGCTCGACGAGGCCTACCTCGACCTCACCGGCTGCCGCCGCATCTACCGCGACCCCTTCGCGACCGCCGAGGGGATAAAACTCGCCGTCAAAAAATCCACCGGACTCAACGTCTCCATCGGCGTCTCCTCGAGTAAACTCCTCGCCAAGATCGCCTCCGACTACGCCAAGCCCAACGGCATCGCCTGCGTCCGGTCCGGTTACGAGGCCGCGTTTCTGCGCCCTCTCGACCTCAAGGAACTCCCCGGCGTCGGCCCCAAAACGCTCGAACGCCTCCACCGCTATAACCTCCGCCTCATCGGCGACGTCCAGAAAATGAGCCCCGCCGCGCTTTCCGCCGCCCTCGGCCCCGCGGGCGTTTCCCTCTCAGAGCGTTCCCTCGGCCTCGACTCCGGCCCCGTCGAGGAGGCCCTCTTCCCCAAGTCCATAAGCCGCGAAACGACTTTCGAAGAGGACGTCGCCGACCGCCGCGTCATGGAGGCCATGCTTTCATATCTCGCCGAACGCGCCGCCAACAAACTCCGCTCCATCTCAATGTCCGCCCGCACCGTCGCCGTCAAACTCCGCTACGGCGATTTCTCGACGTACCACATGTCGCGTTCCCTCAAAGAGCACTCGACCCACGACTCGGACTTCCGCGCCCTCGCCCTCGAAATCTTCAACCGCCTCTTTACCCGCCGCATGCGCGTTCGCCTCGTCGGCGTCTCGCTCTCCAACCTCTCCGCCGAGCCCGCCCACCAGGCGGCCCTCTTCGGCGAAGAGCGCCACCTCAGGAAAGAGCGCCTCTACCGCGGCATCGACGCCGTCCGCCGCCGCTTCGGCTTCTCCGCCCTCTTTACCGGCCGCGCCGTCTACCTTATAAGGTCGCTCGACAGAGATGAAAACGGCTTCATCCTACGTACCCCTTCACTTACACAGTAACTACAGCCTCCTCGAGGGCGCGTCGACCATCGACGAATACGTCGAGGCGGCCGTGGCGCTGCGCCTCCCCGCCCTCGCCCTTACCGATACAAACGCCCTCTACGGCGCCGTCCCCTTTTACAGGGCCGCCAAGTCCGCCGGCATAAAACCCATAATCGGCGCCGAAATCACCTCTTTATTGCACACTGTCTCCCCTTTTCCCGACACGCCGGCTGAAACCGATTCCCTCAAGTCTCAGGCCTCAAGCCTCAAGCCTCAAGTCTTAAGCCTCAAACCTCCCTCCGCCGTCTTCCTCGTCCGCGACTCGGCCGGCTACAAGAACCTCTGCCGCATCGTGACCGCCCGCCGCCTCGACCCCTCCTTCGACCTCGCCGCCGCCGCGCAAAAATACAACGCCGGCCTCTTCGTCCTCTCGTCCGATATCGCTTTCCTGAAAAGTTGTGCCGGACGCGTCGAAGGACTCTACGCCGAACTCCCCTCCACCTTCGCCCCAAAGCCCCTCCGCGCCATCTTCTGCGCCGCCCGCGAACTCGCCCTCCCGCTCGTCGCCGGCGCCGACACGCACTTCGTCGACGCGCGCCGCCACGATGTCCACAAGGTCCTCGCCGCCATCCGCGAAAATGTCCTCCTCGACAACCTCCCAGATTCGGCCTTCGTCCCGCCCTCTGCCGCTTTGCGCGCGCCCTCCGAGATGAAGGCCTTCTACAGGCTCGTCCCCGAAGCCCTCGAAAATACGCAGCGCATCGCCGACGATTGCAATTTCGATTTCACGTTTGGGAAATCCCACCTCCCCCACACCGGCGTCCCCGAAGGCGAGACCCCCTTCTCCCACCTCTCCAAACTCGCCTTCGAGGGCGCCCGGCGCCGTTACCGCCCCATGACCCCCGCCGTCATGAGCCGCCTCGCCCACGAACTCGACGTCATCGAGAAACTCAAATTCCCCGAATACTTCCTCATCGTTGAGGACATCGTCCGCTTCGCCCGTTCGCGCGATATCCCCATCGCCGGCCGCGGCTCCGCCGCCGACAGCCTCGTGGCTTATTGCCTCGACATCACTATCGTCGACCCTATTCGCTACGACCTCTACTTCGAACGCTTCCTCAACCTCTCCCGCACCGACTGCCCCGACATCGACCTCGACATCTGCTGGAAGCGCCGCGACGAAGTCATCGAGTACGTCTACAGGAAATACGGCCACGAACGCGTCGCCATGATCTCCACCTACGTCACCTACCAGGCCCGAAGCGCCTTCCGCGACGTCGCCCGCGTCTACGGCCTCCCGCTTGAGGAAATCGACGACCTCTCGAAGCGCCTCCCGCACTACGGTTCATCCGACATTGAAGAGGCCGTCAAGGTCCTCCCCGAGGCCGCCGATTTCCCAATCGACCGCGAACCCTACCGCGCGATCGTCTCCATCGCCCGCCGCATCGACTCATACCCCCGCCACCTCGGCGTCCACCTCGGCGGCCTCGTAATAAGCGACGAACCGCTGACGAACTACCTGCCCCTCCAGATGGCCACAAAGGGCATCGTCATCTCCCAGTTCGACATGCATCCCGTCGAGGACTTGGGACTCGTCAAGATGGATCTCTTGGGCCAGCGCGCCCTCTCCGTCGTCCGTGACACCGTTGAAGATGTCCGCCGTGTTCACAATATCGACCTCGACCCCTACCGCCTCCCCGACGGCGACAAAGATGTCGCCCGCCTCGTCCGCCGTGGCCGCACCATCGGCGGCTTCCAGGTCGAATCCCCCGGCATGAGAAACCTCCTGCAGATGATGCGCGCGCGCGACAAAAACGACCTCCTCATCGGCCTCTCCCTCATCCGCCCCGGCCCCGCCGCCTCCGGCATGAAGGAGCACTACGTCCGTCGTCGCCGCGGCATCGAAAAACCCTTCTACCTCCACCCGTCGATGAGAGAGGCCCTCGCCGGCACCTACGGAGTGATGCTCTACCAGGAGGATATACTGAAGGTCGCCCGCGCCGTCGCCGGCTTTGACCTCGCCGTCGGCGACGAGTTGCGAAAGGCCATCTCCAAGGGCCGCAGTTCCGAAGCAATGGCCGCCCTTCGCGCACGCTTCATCTCCGGCGCCAAGGACCGCGGCGTCGACGAGCGCGCCGCAGCCGCCATATACGAACTCGTCCGGAACTTCGCCGCCTACTCCTACTGCAAGGCCCACGCGACGACCTACGCCGAAATCTCCTACGCCACCATCTACCTCAAGGCCCACTACCCCGCCCAGTTTCACGCCGCCCGCATAAATAACCGCGCGGGCTTTTACCACCCGCGCGTCTACCTCGAGGAAGCCCGCCGAATGGGCGTCGCCGTCCTCCCCCTCGACATAAATGAAAGCGCACTCGAATTCGTAACCGGCCCCGATTCCATCCGCGTCGGTTTCTCCGCCGTCAAAAACCTCTCACGCCGAACCACGGACAAAATCCTCTCCGAACGCGCCCGCAAGCCCTTCGAGAGCCTCGCCGATTTCCTTTTCCGTATCGACGCCCCGAAGTCCGAGGTGGAGTCGCTCGTTTCCGCGGGCGCCTTCGCCTCCCTCGGCCGCACTCGCCCCGAAAACCTCTTCGAACTCGACGCCTTCTCCAATGCCGGTTCCGCCGCCCTCGAAAAGACCTCGGCGATTACGCTCCCCGAATACTCCATCGCCGAAATCATCGCCCTCGAGGATGACCGCCTCGAAATGACTCCCACCGCCCACCCCATGACGCCCTTCACCAAGACCGCCCGCAAGCGCCGCGCCGTCCCCGCGCGCGACATCCGCCGCTTCCGCGGCAAAATCATCACCCTCGCCGGCTTTCTTGTCACCCGCCGCCGCGCCCCTACCAAAAACGGCGACTACATGGAGTTCGTTACCCTCGAGGACGAAACCGATATCTTCGAAGTGACGCTCTTCCCCGACGCCTACCGCCGCTTCGGCCGCCTCCTTCGCTCAGCAGGGCCCTTTCTCGTCAAGGGCAAGGTCGAGGATCAGTACGACGCCCTCACCGTCACCGCCGCCTTCCTCGACTACCTCCTCCCCAACGAGCGTTACCGCCTCCACGCCCCCGCCCCCGAAAAGGATGAACCTTTTTCCCCCGACGTCACCGTCCCCCAACTCTTCTCCGCCTGACCCGACCTTTTATCTTTCGCGTTGCCGTAGTCGTAGGGGCACGCGCCCCTGCCTGCCCCGTCGTACCCGCCTGCCCTGTCGTAGGGGCAGGCGCCCCTGCCTGCCCCGTCGCACCCGCCTGCCCTGTCGTAGGGGCAGGCGCCCCTGCCTGCCCTGTTGTAGGGGCGGGGCTCGCTCCGCCCGCCTTTGAGAAGTGCGCAGGGTGCGCCCGCCACGACGGGCAAAACTTCAGCGCACGCGGAATTCCTTTGGTTCTCCCTCTTCGCCTTTCACCTGCTCTCCTGCTCTGCGCCGCAGGCGCTGTAGGGTGGGCCCTAGCCCACGCGGAATTCTTCGTAATGCCACCGATGCACTAAGGTACCTCGTAACTCTCTGCGTCTCGGTAGGGGCGTATTCCATTCGCCCCTTGCTGTTGTGTAGGGGTGCGATTCCTACCCGCCGCAGGCGGGCATCGCGCCCGCACGCGATTTTCAACAGACCCTTTGAGATGCCGCCCCTCTCCACTACAATGCGGGTTGCCTCACAGAAACATGTATCTCTTTTTGTTCTCTATGGATCAGTTGAGGTGACCTCATGAGAGCCCTCGTCCTCGAAAAGGCCGGCAAACTCACCCTCCGCGACATCGACATTCGCGAGACGCTTGGCCCTCGCGACGTCCGCGTCGCCATGCACACCGTCGGCATCTGCGGGAGCGACCTGCACTATTACAAGGAGGGTCGCGTCGGCCCCTTTATCGTCAAAGCCCCGCTCGTCCTCGGCCACGAGGGTTCAGGTACCGTCGTCGAAGTTGGCCTCGAAGTGGCACGCCTCAAGGTTGGCGATCGCGTCTGCATGGAGCCCGGCATCCCCGATTGGGAAAGCCGCTACTCGCGCCTCGGCCGCTATAACCTCGACCCCTCAGTAACCTTCTGGGCGACGCCTCCCGCGCACGGCTGCCTTCGCGAAACGCTTCTACACCCCGCCGCGCTTACTTTCAGACTCCCCGATAACGTCTCCTACGCCGAAGGCGCCCTCGTCGAACCCCTCGCCGTCGGCATGCACGCCGTCGCGAAGGCCCGCATCACCCCCGGCGACGTCGCCGTCGTCATCGGCGCCGGCACCATCGGCCTCATGACGGCCATGGCCGCCCTTGCTGGCGGCTGTTCGCGCGTAATCATCTCCGACGTTGTCGGCCCCAAACTCGATCTTGCGCGCACCCTCGGCCCCGTCACTCCCGTAAACGTAAAGAAAGAGAACCTCGCCGACGTGGCGTTTGAATTGACCGGCGGCTTCGGCGCCGACGTAGTCTTCGAGGCGAGCGGCAACCCCCAGGCCGCCGCGCGCGTCTTCGAACCCCTCGCCCCCGGCGGTGCCGTCGTGCTCATCGGCATGATGAATGAACTGATTCCCTTCAGCGTCCTTGACGCCCAGGCCAAGGAAGCCCGCATCGAAACGGTCTTCCGTTATGCAAACGTCTTCGAGCGCTCCGTCGCCCTCATGGCAAGTGGCGCCATCAAGGCCGCCCCCCTCGTCACCGACACCTTTCCTTTCGCCAAAGCCGTCGAGGCCTTCGAATTCGCCGCCCACATGCCCGACACTTCCGTCAAAGTTCAGATCGCCCTCGCCCCATAGGTCGCCCTCGCCGTTTCCCCCCGAAGTTCACGCGAACCGACCCTGAGACTCCCTGGGCGGCGTGACCGCGATCTTTCCGAGCCTCGGATACGCCGCCACGAGTTCGCCCGGCGCCTCCACGTTCTCCCCGAAAAACATCGCTTTCAGTTCCAGCGAATTCGCCGCCGCCTGCCCCCGGTAGTGATTGTTGTTGAACACGAATACCTTCTCGGCCGTCGCCGCGAGCTTCCTTATCCGCGTCACCCACTCCGCGAGTTCCCCCTCGCTGTAGAGGTAGTCGTACCGCGCGTCCCGCCCCGCGTCCTCCCTGAACCAGTCCTTCGCGTTTCGCCCGTGAAAACGCACGTACCCCTTCTTCCCCGTGACCTTCTCCATCGGCGGAATCGATTTCCCTATCTGCGGCTGGTCTATGTCGACCAACCCCGCCCCCGCGTCGTCGAGGTATTGAAAGAACTCGTCCTTTCGCCACGAGTCGTGTCTCACCTCGAGAAAAAGCGGAAACTCCTTGAATTCCTCGACGAGGTCCTCGAGCCACTTGCGCTCGTCGGGCGTGTTCTTGAACGACCACGGAAACTGCACGAGTATCCCTCCGAGTTTCCCAGCCTCGGCCAGCGGCGCCATCCCGCGCTTCACCTCGGCCGCTTCCGCCTTCGTCCACGCCTCTTCGCGGTTGTGCGTAAACCTCCGGTGGAGTTTCGCCGTGAACTCGAACCCCTTCTTCCCCTCGGCGCGCCTCGCCCAGGACTTCGCCATGTTCGGCGCCGCCGGGCGGTAGAACGTCGAATTCACCTCGAGCGCGTCGAAATAGTACACCGCGTACTCGAGGTCGCTCGTCCCCTTGGGCTTTTTCTCCGGGTAGAATACGCCGTTCCAGTCCGCGTACGACCAGCCCGACGTCCCGAATAGCACTCTCTGTTTCTCAGCCAATGGGCCTCCGGTCGCCCGTGATCAGGCCTTGGGAATCTCGAATAGTCTCCCCGGATTGTCCTTGACGATAACCCCGTCGCCGTGCCCCCCGAGGTCCAAAAGCAGTTCCTTTATCGCCCCCCCGTGAAGCACGTTATCCTTTATCACGCAGTTCTCGAGTCCCCTGTACACTATTCCGTACGACGGGCTCCAGTTGCCCTTCTTCGCGTCGTCCTGCCCAACGACCATCGTATTCCCGACGCACGTGACCCCCTTTGCTCCCTCGAGCCTTATATGCGACGAATCGTTCGTCTCCGGCGCGGCCCACTTCCCGCTCCTGTATATGAGGTTCCCCGTCACCGTCATCTGTTTCGACTCCGACTCCGCACTTCCCGCGACTATCGCTATCCCCGCCTTCCCGCTCCTGTCGATGTAGTTGCCGGTAACGTTGTAGTGCGACCCGTCGACCAGCACTATCCCGCCCTCCTTGTTCCACTCGATCCGGTTGCCCGTCATCGTCACGCTGCACACGTCGCCGGGACCGTACCCGTAACCGCCGTTGCCGGAGAGCCAGTTGTCCATGAGAAACGCATCCCACCCCTCGCCGCTTACGCCGTGACCGCCGTTGTGGCCCACCATCGAATGCCTGACCGTATAGCACCATACCTTCGAAAGCCTTATCCCGTCTCCCGAAAATCTCCCTATCCAGCATCGCTCTATCCTCAGCGCGTCCTCCTGGGCGTAGTCGTCCTTCTGAATGCTTATCCCGCAGACGTCCTCTCCCAGTCTCCCTCCGTCGAGTGACAGCCCGTCGACCGTCGACCCGACCGCCCCCGCCATGTCGAGCAGGCACTTCGCCTTGTCGTGCGAAAGTTTCAGGACCGACCCTCCGGGGTTCCTCCCGTACCCCCACGCGGGCATCCCCACGAGCGCGCTATTGCGGTGCAGTTTGAGGTCCGCGCACAGGTACGTCCCTGGCGGCACAAAGACCGCCCCGCGCTTTTCCCCTGCCGCGTCGAGGGCCTTCTGAATCGCCTCCGTATCGTCCGTGTTTCCGTCGCCCTTCGCGCCTGCGTCCCGCACGTTCACCATGTAATCATTCATTGCCCTAACCTCTCCCTTGTCCGCCTCGCCGCCGCCGGCCATCCCCAGCCCCGCGGCCAACCACGCCCCTCCCGTCGCCGCGCTTTTCGCCAGATCCCTCCGGCTGAGCGCCCCGTTCGATCCCTCAATCATGATCTCAGTTCCTCCAGTTTGCTGCCGTCGCTCGGACCCGTCCCCATTCTATTCCCCGTCGCAAAAGCCGCTAAGGAAATCCCATCGTCGCGCCCGCCGATTATCCCCTACGCGTCTCCCCGCTTTCGCATGTATAATGGCCCCCGCAGGCGGGCGGATTCGGGGAACTGTTTGCCCGCAAACCGCACTAACTACGGTGACGGATGACGGCTCTGGAGGAATTCCTCGCAAAGGCAGGTGATTCGCCCGTCCTCGTGAGCGCGTGTCTGTTGGGGCTTTCCACGCGCTACGACGGAGGAAAACGCACCGACGAGACGCTTCTCGCCTTCACAAAGGAGCACCGCGTGATCCCTATCTGCCCGGAGCAGCTCGGCGGCCTGCCCACGCCGCGCCCTTGCTCCTCGATGAAGCTCGGCGACGGCGCCGCCGTCCTCAGGGGCGCCGCGAAGGTCGCGAGTGAGACCGGCCGCGACGTGACGGAGAATTTCCTCCGCGGCGCCAAACTCGCCGCCGCACTCGCCCGCATGACCGGCGCGCGCTTCGCCGTCCTGGCCGAAAAAAGCCCCTCGTGCGGCGTCATGAAGACGTACATCGACGGAAAACTCGCGGACGGTTCCGGCGTGACCGCCGCCGTCCTGAAGACCATCGGCATCGAAGTCTTCGCCGTGCCGTGAACGCTTGACCCTTGAGTAAAGGAGGTTCAAATGAAGACCGCGGGACTTCTCATTGTTGCTCTGTTGTTTGTCTCTCTTTCTCCGTTCTGGGCCAGCGGCGCCGAAGACGCCGGCTCTGTCGCCCTCACCGTCTACAACGACGGCAACGCAGTCGTCCGAGAGACCCGCGCCATCGATGTCCCCAAGGGCGCGGGCGCTGTCAGTTTCGACGACGTCGCCGCGACCAT
>Ga0172363_10005525_pt1 | contig 10208 bp, 7 predicted proteins | sample LakKivs2_kivu2a2_FD_114541 | JGI IMG/M metagenome (GOLD analysis project Ga0172363, IMG submission 114541) | Sediment microbial communities from Lake Kivu, Rwanda - Sediment s2_kivu2a2 | ecosystem: Environmental > Aquatic > Freshwater > Lake > Sediment | place: Rwanda: Western Province, Lake... | reverse complement strand
TCCTCATAGTACCTGCTGAAGAACTCGTAGACGTGGTTGAAGACGTCGTTCACCTGCTCTTCGGTGAGAGCCACCTCCTTCAGAGCCTTCCTCTTTTCCTCGTACCCCTGAACCGCCTTCACATCCAGGTACTTGACCGGGTCACCTGATGCGTTGAAGACGCCCGAACCAAGTAGCCCCTCAATCCTCTTACGATCTTCCTCCAGCTCCCTCTCAAGGTCAGTAGTGCTGACCCTCGAATAATCCCTGAACTCTGATTCCGCATACTCGATAAGGTCGTGATCGATGAATCTCTCGATCTCCTTCCGCTTGAAGTTCATTATGCGGTAGATACCGAAGTCTAGGTCCGCCTGATCCGAGCGGAACAGCTTCCTAAGAAGCCCCTTAACCTCATCCCGCTTAGTTATAATCTGCTCCGCCATCTACTGCGCCTTCCACCTGCAAACCGAGCCGTGGTCACACCGCTTACAGCTCACACCGGAGCAGGGAGCGAAGTCCCGGCCGGTGATCCTCGCCACGGTTTCTTCTGCGTAAACCTTCGCCTCATCCAATAAATGAGTATCCATGAGCACATCCTTCACCATCGGCTGCTCAAGGTAGGCAACGGCCCCGCCACTAACCTTTTTATCCAAGTACTGGAGCCCAAGCGTGTAGAGCTGGAGTTGGAGGCTAGTATCCTCAAATGGCTCCGCCTCATCACTCGTCTTATAATCCCAGACCTCAACCGAGCCGCCGTCCTTGAGTATCACATCCACCTTCCCCATCACGGTCGCGTTCATTATCGGGTACTCCAAACGGTACTCCACCTCTTCTATACGCGAGAGTTCGTCGCCATATTTCTTCGAGAACTCCACAAGCGTCTTCCGGGCCGTCTCACGGAAGTCGTCTAGGACCGTACCGCCCATGAAGGGCATATGGAACTCCTCATCCACCGCTGTTGATACTGCGCTGACCGGACTATAGCCCTCGTCCTTCACCATCTCTCCAGCCACCTTGAGGCAGTGGTGCAGGCTGTTCCCGTACCCTAGCCTCGGCTGAAGACCAGGCTGATACCCCCATAGATCGCGGAGCAGATACCTGTGGGGACAGAGGTTGAAGTCAACGAGTTCCTTCGCTGAGAACGATTGGAGCTCCTCAGGGGTCACCCCCTGCTTTACCTCCACGTCTGGGAGGTCCCCCGTAACTCGGTGATAACTCTATGCTCGATGTCTCCCAGGAAGATGCACCGCCCCACGTTTCTCGTCATCTTGCTAAAGCAGCTCAACACGAGTACGTCCCGCGGACGCGTTATGGCGACGTAGAAGAGGCGCCTCTCATCCTCGAGGCTCCCCTCGTATCTATCAGCGTCGAACATGTCACGAGGCACATCCCACCAGAACTGGGGCCGACCCATCATATTCGGCGGGAACCTGCCCCGAACCAAGGAGAAAAGGAAAACCACGGGCCACTCAAGGCCCTTCGCCTGGTGGATAGTCATCAACTGGACCGCGTCGACACCCCGAATGTCGTCAGAGGGCTGCTCCTCATAGGCTGCGGATGCATAAGAGTTCATGAACCAGCACAGGTTCTTCAGGTCGTGCTCCCATTTCATGGTTCGCCCACCGATCCTGTAGGCGGTCTCATAGTCGGTTAGTAACTGATTGAAGCGCCCGAGGTTCGCCATAACCGGCGCGTCGGTCCTCTCCCTGTAGTCCAGTTGGCTGAACCCAAGTACCTTCAAGATATCATGATAAAGATTCGAGAAATTATAGTATCCCTTGTCAGAGTAGAGCTTAGCCCTGATCGCCCTCATCCCAGCCTCAGCGTCCGCTGGTGTCTCATGCCCATTGGCGTATCCCCAGTGGCGGAGCCCCTCAACCAAAAGGTCGTTCCCCACGATCTTTTCCTGCCATTTCCACGGATCCGGGGTCCAGAACCCATCCTCGCTCAGCCACGCGAAGATCATGCCCATCGCCTGGGCCTCATCCCGCTTGAAGAGACCCACCTTCCCGCCCACGATGTACGGGACCCGACGCTCCTTGAACTCATTAATGATTGGCTCAGCCGAGGAACGTACGCTACGAACCAAGATCCCAATATCCGAGTACTTGACCTTGCCCGAAGAAACCAGATTCTCAACCTGGTCCGCGATCCAAGCCGCCTCATCCTCAGGCGAGTCCGCGCTCAGAGACCCGATGAACCCGTCCTCCGGCCTAGTTGCCACCATGTCATCGAGCTTCCTCTGGAAGCTACCCTGGAACCTGTTGGCGTTCACCACGATTCTCCGACCACTCCGCCGGTTCTCCCGGATCGGCTGGGTGAAAGCACCCTGGAACCTGCGGGTGAAGTCCTCGAAGAACCTCTCGTCCGACCCCCTCCACTGGTAGATGCTCTGACGGGGGTCACCCACAACGAAGATGCTCCCGTTGCGCCCTATGAGCTCTATGAACTCCTGCTGCGCCTTGTTGATGTCCTGGTACTCGTCCACGATCAGGTGCTTCACATGACGGAGCTTATCGGGGTTTTCACGAAGTTTCACGACAGCGAGATAGATCATACGGCCAAAGGTGAGTTGCCTGTGTTCCGTCAGTAGCCCTTCATATTTATCCAGCATTTCGCTGAAGTCTGGGGCTCTATTCACCAGTTCCTCCCTGTTCAGGAGCTCGTCCCAGGCCATATTCACGGTGCGAAGGAAGGAGCCACAGTTCCTCGAGTAGTTCCCTCCCGCCCGCTGGATCCCTAGGCTCCACCCATTCCGCATGAGGAACGCCATCTCCTTCCCCTCGTCCAGCACCTGGTGGTTCCCGAACCGGAAGTAGTCCTCGAGAACCCTCTTCGCGTACGCGTGGATAGTGCCTATGTACATCTCCCCGAGCTTCACGGTCCCAGCCGACCCCGCGAGTTCCTCCACCCGCCCATAGATGCGGCTTTTCATGCTCTTAGCCGCCTTCTCCGTGAAAGTGAACGCCACGATCTCAGACGGCTGAACACCCTCAACCAGAAGAAGATACGCGATCCGCCTGGTCAACGTCTCGGTCTTCCCCGCGCCGGCACCCGCGATAATCCGGTTGTACCGAGCCTTAGACAACACCGCCCGAGCCTGATCGTCGCTCAGCTTCGCCGGCTTCTCCAAAATGTCTTTAAAAAGAACTTCAGAAGACCCCATAACCACACAACATAAACCATCTTACAAAAGGATAAAACTAACCATTCTAAAGCATATCTATGACTCGTTTCTTCCTTGACTTGGAAACCTACAGCCCGGGCCCCAAACCTACCTACGACGACAGGATCATCGCCATAGCCTACAAGCAGGAGGACGGCCCCATCACCGTCCTCAAGGAATGGGAGAGCGACGAGAAGCAGATCCTCATCCGGTTCATAGAGGAGATCAAGCGGATCGACCGACTCAACATCATCGGTCACAACATCCTCCGATTCGACCTACCCCTCATCATCAGCCGCGCCACCCACCACGGCATCGCCCCCACTGGCGACCTCATGCGACTCCTCCTCGACCCCTACACCATCGACACCATTCAGGCCCAACTGCCCGCTAACAACTTCTACTTCAAGGGCCTCGGCCTCCGCGACTGCGTCCAGCGCCTAGGTATCCAATCAACCACTTGCCCCAGCTCAGAGATCCGGACCAGATACGAGCAAGGCGACTACACCGCCATCACGGAGCACATCAGAGAGGATGTCCTCACGACCGAGAAGCTCTTCAACTACCTCGCCGGGGTGGCTAACTCAAACCTAACGACACGAGGAACTTTCTGAGCCTCTTCTCCTTGATCTCGAAGTTCCTCCTCAATAAGGAAGATAACTCCTCACCTCTTAGCTAGCTATCCTCACCTGAGGGAGGGGCCCGGAGATGGACAGGTGGGTTAGTGGATGCCATGCGTCTCTCGGCGTCGGGGAGACCCTTTGCGGCATCGATCCTCCTCTCTCGACGGGTTTAGGAGGGGTCGTGAGCATGATTCACTTAGGAGGAGTCAAAAGATTTTGTAAAAAGCAATCCATCGAATCAATAACTCCTAATTATTGAATCGGCCTGCGTGTAATACTACCATACCACCTTTTTTCAAGGCTACGAAGACTTTACATTTCGTATTCAACTCATCGTAAGATTGTCTAACGTAGATACTTATTCACAGAAAATTTCAAATGTACTTCGACAACCTGGTCCGGGACAACATATACGCTTTCTATCTTGATAATATTTTAGTAGTCGGTCACAATCAGGACAACTGAATAATTGATGTAACCTATGAACTGATTTTGAAAAGTCCTCTACATCATCAATTGAGAGTTGGCTAATTATTGGATTGTCGTGAGAAAGCCAGTTTACCATAAATGATGTTGCTTTTAGGTAATCTAATTCTTCAATAATCTTGTTTTTATGATCCCCCTCTTCTAATAACTTCTGTAATCGAGTATAAACCGCTGTCATCAACTCGTCCATGGTATATCTACTGTCTCTGCGAATTGGGACTCTTGCCATAACGGTTTCACCAACTTCGTTTAAAAGCCATTCAACATATTGACGGCTGGCATTACCAGCTCCTTCTCTATCGGCATCCTCAATTTTTTCATTGATTTTATCCCATCGAGTTCTATAAGGAATTATTACAGGTCCGGTTTCAGGAGTCCAACGAATAATTTCCATAGCGTTGTAATTTGAGCACATGTTTCTAATTTGCTCATACCAAACTTCATCATGAGTTGTGATAATAATTTGATAATCCTTGAAATTATCTTCTAATAATTTACATATTTTTCGTCTATGCTGACTATCAATTGTTGTTACTACATCATCAAGTACGATTAAGCTGCATTCATTATTAAATTTCCTAGCAAACGCTAAGAAAATGCAGAGACCCAATGAATCTTGATGCCCTTCACTAATTAATGCTTTAGGATCTTCTCTGAGTTCACCAAAGGAATATATTGATAGGTCTGTGCTAGCACGACGTTTTGGATCTAATTGTAATTGAATACCAGTATGGGGGTCATCAGGATGAAGAATTGAAAAGAAATTATTGATATCACCTTGTATGGCTGTATAAATCTCTCCAATTTTTTCATTTTTCGCTTCTGAAAACGCTGATGAGATAATGTTTGCTATATTATAATCCTTTTTTATTTGTGTAAGTTCTTCTTGCAATGAAGGAATAGAAGATATATCACTACTAGTTTGATTTATAACATAAACTAAATCAATCTGTTCTTGGACAGGTTTTGATACGTCAATTCCGCTAAGAAGTTTTGAAACTATGGTGGAAACTTCATCAAGAATTTTATTGCATTGATGTAAATTATCCTTAAATGCATCAAGATTAATGTTTGTTTCCAGTTTTTTGGCGTTTTCTAATTGTTCAGTATAGGATACGAATTTTTGAATCACTTCATTGGTTTCCTTTATTACATCTTTAAAAGGCTCAAGTAATTTAATGCTTTCATAAAGACCTTTTAATTGGTCAATAAATCTGTTAATGGATAGTAAAGCTCTATTAATATTACCAGTAACTGTTAAAGCTTTGTTAGAGATGGATTCTAAATTTTTGATCCTTTTATTGATTGTAATAATGATTTCATTTCTATTTATACTTTGTTCACATAATGGACAAACTTCAAGATCAATATCAGTTAATATTTGATAACCGCTTTTAAGTAGATTTTCAAGAAGGAGTTCTCTTTTTTTCTTTTTATCTAGAATAAATTCATCAATTAAAACATTAATATCAGATAGAGTTTCTATAAATTCATTTTTTATAGATGGATTTGTACTTATTTCATATATATATTTAAGTTTTAAAACTTGATCAAGGTCTTCCACTTCTCCTAATGAAGATATTAATTTTTTAGCAGATTTATTTATCTCAGTGAAACGTTCAATTTCTGAATGCCCAAAATAAGCAATACGAGAATTAACTTCTTTTAAAAGATCTTCTTCATTATCAACTTTCACGCCAAATAGTTCTGAAATACGTTGATAGACCATATCAATTTGCATATCCTTTTCTTCTTTCTCTTTATCCAAACTTTTAACGAGTTTATTAATTTCCTGTTCAATATTATCTATTTCTGAAATTCCTAAGATATTGGCAATTGCATCGAATCTCCCTCCAGGTCTATCGAGTATAAATTTTAAAATTTGAGCCCTTCTCAATATAAAATTTCCTTCTGATGCAGCCTTAAAATAATTTAAAAACTCAACGGGATATTCAGGATCGGCAATTGCAGACTTAACAATTGTGGTTTTATGTGGATTGAATATCAACTCAACATTGATATCATTCCATTCAAAATCTTTATTTGGAAGATGTCTTTGTAATGAAAGCTCCCTTCTTCCTTCAAAATACGACACAGAACTTGTGAAAAAGAAATCTAAAGCATCCACAATAGAGCTTTTTCCGGTACCATTTTCACCTTTAATTAGAAGGTTCTTACCATCTAAGAATAGGTCAAGATCTCGTATCCCTCTGATGGCTTGAATTTTGATAGAGTCTACAGATATCCTTGGCATTCTAGCTATTCACCTCAAATATTTTACGAAGAGATTCTTCGTCGATTTCCTTTGAATCAAATAATTCTCTGAGTTTTTCAATTACTGGCTTTGATAATTCTTCATTGGCTAATAGTTTTGAGAAGAAAGCCTTGATTATATCTTCTTGAAGCCCCATGAGTAAACTGCTATTTTGATATGATATTAAATTTTTGTGTGTGTTTCGCGCGCGAATGACCAACCCTAAACAATATGATAATCCCTATCTCCTTCAAACCTGAGAAGAGCTCAGGTTAAAGATACCTGAGGTAGAATAACGTTAAATCAATCAGACTTGAAGGTTACATAAAGATGACTTCTATCACTGTACTCGACGGCGCCGACACCATCGGCGGAAACAAGATCCTCCTCGAGGAGAAGGAAAGAGGACTCCTCCTCGACTTCGGCATGAACTTCGCCCGATACGGCGCCTACTACCAGGAGTTCCTCAAGGAGAGGAGCAACCGAGGCATATATGACCTCATCCACCTCGACATGATCCCCAAGATCAACGCCTATCGCCCCGACCTAATCCCATCCGACATAGACTCCACACCATGGCCCAAACCAGACATAGAAGCCGTTCTCCTCAGCCACGCCCACCTCGACCACTGCGGCAACATCGGCCTACTAAGAGGAGACATCCCCATAGTCACCTCAGCAACTAGCGCCGCCATCCTCAAAGCCATGAGGGACTCCGCACCCGCCAACATAGGCAGCGAGATCAGCTACTACTCGCCCAAAACCCCCATCCCCGAGTGCGGAGACCTCGTCCTAGAATCAGAGAGAGGCGGCTCATACACCTGCAGGGATCTATACCTCACAACTGAGCCTACCCCCGAACTCAGAGACTTCCTATCCAACAGACCCGGAGGCGACTCTAAGAGAAGCAAAGGCGTCGAGGCCGGCGCCATCGAGCCCCTCAGCAGCCTAAACCTACCCTTCCAGGTCGAGACCTACCCCGTCGACCACAGCATCCCAGGCGCCGTCGCCTACATCCTAAGAGGCGACACAACCATAGCCTACACAGGCGACTACCGCATCCACGGAGCCGCCGCCGAGGAGACCCGCCGCTTCATCTCCGCTGCCAAAGACGCGTCGGTCCTCATCACGGAGGGAACACGCGTCGGACGCGAAACAGACGAGGAAGTATCAGAGGAAGACGTCCTAGAGAACTGCCTCGCCACCACCGAGGACGCGGAGGGACTCGTCGTCGCCGACTTCTCAGCCCGCAACTTCGAGCGCCTCGAAACCTTCAAGGAGATCGCGGCCAGAACCGGGAGAACCCTAACGGTGACCGCGAAGGACGCCTACATGCTCCACGCCCTCGGATGCGCAGACGGCACCTGCATGATGGACACCGACCCCATCGGCATCTACTCCGAGCTCAAGAGTCGGGAACGGATCAAGTGGGAATCTGAGGTCGTCGAGAAAAGGTGGGGAGGCAGTTACATAGACCCCCTCAGCATCAGGAGGAGCCCCGAGAGGCACCTCATATGCCTCAGCTTCTTCGACCTCAAACACCTACTCGACATCAAACCCGACGGAGGAGTCTACATCTACTCCTCCAGCGAGGCCCACTTAGAAGAGCAGGAGTTTGACTTCCAACGGCTCAGCCAGTGGCTCAACTTCTTCAATCTAACAAGCGTCGGCTTCAAGATGCCTGGCGACCCACCCAAACCCGAGTTCGTGAAGGGCTTCCACGCATCCGGGCACCTATCCCAAAACGACCTAATCAAGGTCATCGACGAGATCAACCCCGACAAGATCATCCCAATCCACACCCAACACCCCGAGTGGTTCAGAGCAACATTCCCGAAGACAGTGACGATACCCCTCGACGGGAGGGTAAACCTATGAGCCTCGAAAGACTGGCAGAGCTCCTGAGGGAACGCAACCGAATCTCATCAGAGATAGCGACCCTACTAGGGAGACCAGCCCTGAGCAGCCACATCGGGGAGTATATAGCATCGAAGATATTCGACGTCGAGCTCTACGAGTCCGCCACCCACAAGGGAGCAGACGGCCAATTCAGATCCGGGCCACTTCGCGGTAAAACGGTAAATGTCAAACTCTACGGGAAAAAGGAGGGTATCCTCGACGTCAACCACGCGCCAGCCGACTACTACCTGGTGCTAACCGGGCCAGACTCGCCTCCAACCAGCAGCCGTGGAGGTGACCGACCCCTCACAATCGAGCAGGCATTCATCTTCAACATGAAAAAACTACTCACTGAACTCAAAGGCAGAGGCGTCAAGATCGGCATAGCCACAAGCATCAAGAAAGGAGAATGGGAGAAAACGATGATCTACCCGTACCCAACAAACACCGAGTACACGATGTCACCTGAACAGAAGAAACAACTCGAACTATTCATAGGAGCAACTAGCCAACCTTGATAAATGAGGCTCTCCTACCCAATTCAACTTCAGAAACCCTCCACCCAGCTTTAACCCAAGTATTGCATTGCGAGTGCCCACTATTCGCCCACTATTGCCTATGCTGATAAGCTGAAGAAGGCAGCTTGAATCCTAGTATCTCCTCTATCTCACCGAAACTGAGCGTAACCAGTGCTCGTTTGCGTGGATAGGTGAGCTCCAAGAGGGGAATACTTCCCTCCCCCTGTCATTTTAAACCTCGCTCCACCTGTTTGAGCATCGCCTCATGGGTCCCCGGCCAGACGTGCAGTGAATATTTGAGAAGCTTTAGCGTGTCCTTGTCGACCCTGACTATCTCGACTGCGATGGTGCTGACCATCAAATTCCCCCAAAATAGAATCACCCGTCGACGATGAACTCGTCTATCGGCCCCATGTGGTCACAGGCCTTGCACTGGAAGGGGTACAACTTCTATGTGCAAACTGTCATCGGATAGTTCATACTGAGTTAAAAAATAGGGAAGAACAGGCTAGCTCTGTTTAGGGTGGGAGGGCAGCCTCATTATCGGTGAGAGCGTATGGAAGAGCCCGATTCGGCTACCTCTGCCTTGAAAGGATGCTTACGACGTGGTCGACATCCTCCTTGTCCTTCGTCTTCAGCAGACGGGATACGCCGATGGCGCTCCTCACGTCCCTGCTGTTCATGTCCTTCAGGGTCACGTCAGCTATGTACGCCGATATGGACTCCGTCAGGCCCTCCCTCGCCGTCAGTACGTTGACGACGACCTCGAAGAACTCGTTGTCCGTGTAGTCCCTGAACCTGAGCTTAGCGGAGAAGCGGCTGAGGAGCTCCGGCCATATCCTGTCTATCCTGTTCGCCGAGGCGAAGACCCAGCACTTAAGCTGGAGCCTCCTGTATCGCCTGTACTTGGTCTCGGTCAGCAGGCCCCTCTCCATGAGGCTGAGGAGGGCGGCGAGGTTGTTCTCGTCGTCCACCTTCTCGAGCTCATCTACTATCAGGTACTTTGGCCTCTCGTTGAAGAGGAGCTCGAAGAGGCCGGCCCTCGAAAGGTTGCTCCCCAGCACCAGTTTGCTCCTGGGGAGGCGGGCCAGCTCCTCAAGCATCAGCGTCTTGGCAGAGGCGATGCTTCCGTGGAGGAGGCAGTGGACCGGCCTGTCGGAGGCTATGCTCCTCATTATTATGTCCTTTTTGTCGTCGTGGCCGATGATGATGTCGAAGAGGTCCGGCGGGATCTCTGCCGTCTCCTCCTGTGGGGTGGCCATCCGCTGGTAGTCGCTGAGGGC
>Ga0172363_10005521_pt1 | contig 10214 bp, 7 predicted proteins | sample LakKivs2_kivu2a2_FD_114541 | JGI IMG/M metagenome (GOLD analysis project Ga0172363, IMG submission 114541) | Sediment microbial communities from Lake Kivu, Rwanda - Sediment s2_kivu2a2 | ecosystem: Environmental > Aquatic > Freshwater > Lake > Sediment | place: Rwanda: Western Province, Lake... | reverse complement strand
TCAGCGCGGTAGACGTACGGGCCATATACCTCGCTGGTCGAAAAGTCCACGAAGCGGGTCACTCCACCCACTGCAATGGCCGCCTCCAGAGCGTGCCGGGTGCCCATCAGGTTGACGTTCATCGTGACGATGGGCTTTTTGATGACGGTGTCAATGCCGGCGATGGCCGCCAGGTGGATGACGATCTGGCATCCTTGCATGGCCTGCTGCAGCCGGCCGGCATCCAGGACGTCTCCCTGGATCAAGGTCACGTGGGGCACGTCCAGCAACCGCGTGTATTGAATGGCGTTGCGGTGCCCGTTATCGTAAATCACGATTTGATTGTGTGCCGCCAGCCGCTCGCACAAGTGCGAGCCGATGAAGCCGCTTCCGCCCGTAACCAGAATCCTTTGGCCCTCAATCACATCACGTCTCCACTCAGGCTGTCCCTTGCAAAAAGTCCATAAATCGCTCCAACTGACTGGCATATAGCGCCTTTAGCGCCAGCGCCTTGTGCACCACTAACTGCAATCTCGGGGGGCGAGTTTGACGCTGTATGCATGGCGAAACAGATGCCTGAAGCGCCGCAGCTCGTCCAGTGCGTCGTAGGCCGCATCGTCAATCACCGCCGGGCGCAGTGGCAAGACGTCCAAGCGCATCCGTTCCAATAATCGAACGCGCCATCGTTCCACGTCGTCCACTGAGTTTTCAAATACCGCTGCAACGTTCCGAAAGATGTTCTCGAAGGTGTTATAAGGGGTATAGTCTACCATGCTGCTTTCTTGAGCCGTTCCCACACTTGCTGGACCTCAGTTCCCAGCCGGGCGGCCCACTGGTTCACATAGTCCACGTCAAACATCGCCGTCAGCTCTGGATCGTCACCCAGCCGCACCGCCACCAGGATGTCATGGATGTCTTGCTCGTGCTTGAACGAGCGCCCCGCTTGCCAGGCCATCAACTTGCCTACAATCACGTCCTCGGGACAGGCAAACCAGGCCTGGAAGGAATCTCCTCCTGGCAGCGGAACCTCCCGGCGAATGCGGTTCCGCAGCGCCCAATCGTAACCTGGTTTCATCGTCAAGGGAACCAGGTCCACTTTCCGTCCCTCAGTCGTGTCTATGACGTTAAACAGCATGCCCAGGCGTATAGACTCACGCATCTGCTCAGGATCGGCGTAGAATCTGGGCGGCGGATAGGCTGCGGCCAGCGCCTGGATGTGCGTCTCGTCCAGGTCCACTACGATGTCCACGTCAGCGGTGACCCGCGTGACGCCGTAGGAGATGCCGGCGAAGGCGCCGATGCCGACGTAGGGGACCGCCAGACGGTCCAGCATCCGCAGGATGTCAATGTAGAGGGTCAGATCAGGGCGCTCTATCATTACCACTCAACCTTTCGAACACCATCCGGCAGAGGGCCAAATCCGAAAGCTCCGGATGGGCGCGCCGGAGACGTGCACGCCAGGTGTTCAGCAGGATGTCCTGTTGGACCAGCATCGCCCGTATGCGCTCAACTGGCGGGACACGGAGGAGAAGCCGGATCTGGAGTTCGTCAGTGGGGCCCAGCCGGCGCTCCTCCGGCCACTCTATCACAAAATGCGCGCCCTCCGCCCGCACCTCCGGGAGCGGCGGGGAGGGGGACTGCTCGACAGGCACGCCTTCCTCCAGGCAGGTCAGGCGAAAGATGTCCAGCGCCTCGTCGCGCCCGCCGGCCCTAACCGCCGGGTAGCCCCGGCCGCGCACGAGGGCCAGCGTCTCGCGCGCGGCCTGGCGCAGCTCCCGGTAGACCTGCAGCGAGGCGCGCACGTACTCCGACGCCAGGCGGGCCTTGAATGCCAGCCCCTGGGGCGTGACGAAATACTTGAGCCGGCGGCGCTCCATGTGCGTCGCCTTGACGTACCCCTTGTGAATGAGGCGCTTGAGATACCAGTTGACGCTGCCGACCGCCACGCCCAACTGGGCGGCCAAGGTAGCCTGGGTCATCTCCGGGTTGCGCTCCAGCGCCTCCAGGATACGCAGTTGGCGCTCTACTTCTGACATGCCTGACCTTACGTCTACGGGGTAACTGCTCAGCCTACCCTCCCGCAGGTTGCTTGGAGCGGCGTTGCGGGTCTGCATTCCGTCCAGGAGCGTCACTTTCAGCCGAGAAAATGCCCAAACCTGCGGGAGGGTGAGCAGTCACTCTACGGGTTAAAATTCAGCACTTGAATTTTACCGCACTCCGGGGCCGTGTCAAGCGCGGCCACTTCGACCCGCCGGCCCACGTTCAGGAAGGCCAGCAGCGCGCGGGGGCGCTCGCCCAGGAGATGGGCCAGGGCGGCGGCGTATTCCTGCACTTGTCGGTCGTACTTTTTCTGCCGGACGTGGGCCTCCAGGTCGGCCACGGCCCGCAGCTCATCGGTCTTGAACTCGACCAGCGCCCAATCCGCGCCAGAGCGGCAGAGCAGGTCCACGATGCCGTTCCTGGGGGCACCGTCCACCTCGACGGTATAGGGCACCTCGTGGTACCGTTCAGCCCGATTCAATTCGGCGTAGAAGGGGTGGGCCTGGAAACGGGCCAGCAAGCGGCGGGCGGCCGCGATGGTATGGCGGATTTCCTGAGGGTCGGTCAGGCCATCCTCCAGCGCATAAGGGTGCAGGAACTCCTCCAGGCCGGGCCGGTCCGGGAAGCGCCAGCGGCGCAGCGCGGCGTGGACCAGGCGGCCCACGACCCAGGCCGGGCCCTCTGGCCGCTGGGCGGTGGGCACGACGCGCCAGACGCGGCGCGGCGGCTCGCTCTCCCGCTCCTGCACTTTCGGATCGGCCTCGGCAGGAGCAGCCAGTGTCAGCGGGGCGATCAGGGCATGGAGCGGGGGAGCAGGGGAGCGGGGGAGCAGGGGGGCGGGGGGGCCGGGGAGCAGGGGAGCGCTCTCCTTGTCCCCTTGTCTACTTGTTTCCTTGTCCCCAGGCGCCGGGTATACCACGCAGGCCAACGGGCCGCTGCCCCAGGATAGGTCGAGCGGCTGGGGGGTGGTCAAGGGGTCGGGCAGGCGCGCCTGGTCCAGGCCGACGACTGCGCCCAGCCAGGCCAGCCAGCCGCGCAGTTCGGGCGCGCCGTCCTTCTTCGCCTTGACGTGCCCGCTGACGATCAGTTTTTCTTTGGCGCGGGTGGCGGCGACGTAAAGCAGGCGGCGGGATTCGGCGTCCTCCTGGTCGGCCTCGTGCAAGGAGGCCAGCCGGTAGACGGCCGGCAGTGTCTTTTCCTCGCTCAGGCCCAGCAAGACGCCCAGGTCGGAAGAGACGAGGACGGGCGCGGCGCGGCCGCCGACGGCGCGGGCGGCGTCGGCGATGACGACGACGGGGAATTCCAGCCCCTTGGCCTTGTGGACGGTCATCAATTGGACGGCCCCCTCGGCCTCGACGGGCGCCTCCCCCTCGCGGGCGGCCACGTCGCGCAGCGACTGGACGTACTCCAGGAACTCGCCGACGCCGACCAGTCGGCTGCGGTGGGCGTCGGCCAGGAGTTTGTCCACGTTGCGGCCTAGCCGGTGGCCCCCGGCCAGGTACAGGGCCGCGCGGTAGTGCGTGAGGTCCAGGAAGCGCGCCAGCAGGTTGCCGACGGTCGTGCGCCCGGCCAGGGCGTGGAGCTCGGCGATGATCTCCCGCGCCCGGGCAGCGCGGGCGGCGTCGGCGGGGTCCAGGCGCTCCAGCGGGCCGTGCAGCGCTTGCCAGAGGGGACACGGAGACAAGAAACCAGGTTTTTTCTGAAAAACCTGGTTTCTGGCACGCAAGAGGTAGAGCGCGACGTCGCTGAGGGCGAAGGCCGGGGAGCGTAACAGCCCGGCCAGCGCCAGGTCGTCGGTGGGGTCGGCCAGCGCAGCCAGGCCGTTGAGCAGGTCGCGCACCTCCGGCCGCTCGTAGAAGCCGCGCCCGGCGACGGTGACGAAGGGGATGCCGGCCTGTTCGAGCGCATCTTCGTACGGGGGAAAGCCGGTCGCTGCGCGGAACAGCAGCGCCACGTCTTTCCACTCCACCCCTTCTTCCGCGCGCAGCCGGTGCAGGCGGCCGGCCAGCGCACGAGCGGCGACCTGGTGTCCCTCCTCGGCATTTTCTGCCAGCCCCAGGTGCAGTTCCAGGTAGGGCGGGCAGACACCGGCGCAGGGCTGCTCACGGTGCGCAGACAGCGGGGCGAAGGGGACGGCGTGGGGCCGCTCGGGGTCGTCCTCTGCTCCCAGGATAGGAGCCAAAAGGTCGTTGACGAGCGCGACCAGGGAGGCGTGGGCGCGGAAGGTGAAGTCGAGGGGCGCGTGTTGCCCGCCCACGGCCACGACGTCGGTCTGGACGCGGCGGAAGACGGTCACGTCCGCGCCACGGAAGCGGTAGATGGATTGTTTGGAGTCGCCGACGATGAACAGCGAATGGCGAATGGCGAATGGCGAATCACGAATGGCGAATGGCGAATCACGAATGGCGAATGGCGAATGGCGATTTGCGATTTGCTGATTTGCTGATTTGTCGAAGGCGCTGAGGGCGTAGACGATTTGCTGCTGGCGGGTGTTGGTGTCCTGGAACTCGTCCACCAGGACGGCGCACACGTCTGCCTGCCAGCGGGCCAGGGCCTGGTCGTTGCCTGCCAGGAGCGCCAACGCGCCGGCTTCCAGGTCGTCGAAATCCAGCGCCCGCCGTTCGGCCTTGAGGCGCTCGTACTCGGCCAGCGCCCGCTCGAAGAGGCAGCGCAGGCGCGGGAAAGCGCCCGCGCAGCGCTCGTCCAGGCTCCAGGAGAGCGGCGTTTTCTTGAGGAAGGGGGCCAGGACGGCGTCAAAGTGAGTGCGGAGGGCGCCCATCGCCTCCCGCGCCGCGGCCAGGTCGCCGGGGGCCCAGTGATTCTTTGTGCCGCCGGTGGAAATGGCCGCGCGCAGCGCCAGCAGGTCCGCGAAGAGAGCGTCCCAGGCGCGAGCCTGCAGTGCGGCGCCGGCTTTGGCCCAGCAGGCCAGGACCTCGCGCCGGGCGACCTCCAGTTTGTCGTCGGGGTGGGAGGCGCGCAGGGGAGCCAGGCGCTCCATCGCAGCGGTCCAGGCCGGCTCCTCCAGCCACCTGCACAAGCGCGTCGCCAGCGCCTCGGACCAGCAGGCCAGCGGATCGCCGGTGAGGGCGTCGCAGGCGGCGAGGGCGTCCAGCCGCTTTTCCACCAGCGCAGCGAGCGCCTGCCGCAATTGGTAGCCGCTCAGGCAGTCGAACAGCGGAGCCACGTCGGGGGCGGTGGTCGCCCAGGCCAGCGCGGCTTCGACGGCGCGGGCCTTGAGCAGGGCGGCCTGGCTTTCGTCGAGGACCTCGAAGTCAGGGTCTACCCGGGCCTCGGCCGGATGGGCGCGCAGGATTTCGGCGCACAGGGCGTGGATCGTGCTGATACGGGCGCTGTCGAGCGCGGCAAAGGCCTCCTCCCAGCGGGCCTGCCCGGCCGGGTCGGCGCACGCTGGCAGCCAGGTCTCGACGGCGGTGCGGATGCGGGTGCGCATCTCGCGGGCGGCCTTGTCGGTGAAGGTGATGGCGACGATCGAGCGCAGGGGCAGGCCGGCTTCGAGCAGGGCCAGGTAGCGGCCGACCAGCGTGCGCGTCTTGCCGGAGCCGGCGCCGGCGGTGACGACCAGGGCCTGGCACGGGTTCTGGATGATTTCGACCTGCCGGTCGGTGAACTGATGCAAAGAGAGAATCGTCGGCATAGGCAAGCAGCCGTGGCCTGTGAGGAAGTGATGGGTTACCCACCCCGCTCATCACGAGACCGAGGGTTGTGTTGGATACTCTTGCGGGTCAGTACCTGCCGGGAGGACCTTTTGCCCCTCGCGGCGGGCAATCTCGATGATGGCGCTGCTGTCGTCTCTTTCAAACTGATGCTGCCCGACCGGGATAGGTTCGATGCGGCTGTCGGTACGGGCAGCCACGTGCCAGAGAAGGTTCACGTCTGCCCGCCTGCGTTCACCGTCAAACCGTGGCGATACCACCAGCAGATCGATATCGCTCCAGACATCGGTTCGCCCACTCACTTGGGAGCCAAAGATGACTCCACACTGGATAGGGACACCCCGTTCATGTAAGGTTTGCAGGTATTGCCTGACTATCTTGACAACTGACTCATCAACCACTGGTACACCTCCCTCGCACGACGTAAATAATCCTGTGCTTCTTCTAGAGAGGGTGGAGGCATTAGCATATCTGGATATCGCCCTTCAATTTTGAAGGCGTTCATTTCCGCCAGAACGTCTATCTGCGGCTGGCTCAAGGGCAGCGCGGACAGTTTACCCAGCCTGACCAGGTTATGGAGCCAGGGAGCCAAATCGCGGGTGTGACAGCATACGTGAGCTTTCAGCAACTTCTCCAAAGCCAAATGAGCGAAAAATAAGCTATGGCGTACCCTTCCACCGGCGAGCAATTCTTGTGCCAGTTCCCAGTCTTCAGCAGACCCGTTTCGCCAGTAAGCAATCTGCTTGTCAACGTCAATGCTGGACATTGCCACTTCCTTTTCGCGTACTGTTGGAGTTCGCCGCGCATCCATTATACCATGTTGAGAGAAGCCCGTCCATACTTCCTCACCAGCCTTTCGGCGCATAGCGCCAACAGAATCCAACAGCCGGGCAATGGCCCGGGCAGCCGTTGGCGGGCGGCGTGGGGGCGAACTGCCCTTCTCGCACGGCGGCCACGTAGGCCGTGACGTGCGCGACGGCTCTCTCGATGGCCGCCTCTGTCCCTCCCTCGTACCGCCCCAGGCGCAGGTAACTGGGGCTGGCGGAGCCGATGTGCCAGTAGAAGCCGTCGGTAACCGGCCCCAGGCGCAGCGCGTCCCGCACCGCCAGCGCGTAGAGGGGTAGTTGCAGCCGCGTGCCCTCCTCCAGCTCGCGGGCGGCGATGCGGGAGGAGCCGGCCTTGTAGTCTATCACGCGCAGGGAGCCGTCGGGGGCGCGGTCCACGCGGTCAATGTAGCCGCGAAGTTGGAGAGTGAAGGATGGAGGATGGAGAATGGAGGATGGAGGATGGAGAATGGAGGATGGAGGATGGAGGGTCAGGGGAGGGGCGCCGTGGAGGCCGAAGGGGAGTTCCTGGGCGCAGGGCTCGTATCCTTCGCTGGCTTCCTCCAACGCGACGATGGTCTTTTCCAGCACCTGCAGGAATTCTCGCTGTTGTTGTTCCCAGAGTGGGGTAGGACGGAAGCCATATTCCCTGGGGGCGTCCGCGAAGACCTCGTGTGCGACTTCCGACAGGGCGGAGAGAGGATCGGCTGGCGCGGATTGGTAGACCATTTCCAGGACGCGATGGTAGATGGAGCCCAGGATGAGCGGGTCGAAGCCCTCCTGCGGCACGGCGCGCGGCTCCAGGTGCAGGCCGTGGGCGACGTAAAAGTGGAGCGGACATTTGGCGTACGTCTCCAGGCGGCTGCTGGACCAGACGTGCTCGGGGCCGTAGCGGGCGGCCAGGACGGGGGCCAGTGGGCGCAGGTCGCCTTCGTAGGGGCCGCCGGGCTGGCGGGCCAGCCGCGCCCGCACGACCTCCGCACCCGCCAGGATGGCCTGCACTTCCTGGCCGATGGGGCCATCCCCTTCCGCCAGCGCAGGGAGGAGGCCGGCCTGGGCGGCGGCGGCGAGGAATTCCTGCGCCGAGGCTGTCTCTTCCGGCTGGATTTCGGCCGGGCGGACACGCCGGGCGGGGGCGTCTACCAGCCGCTGCAGGTGGCGCCAGTAAGGAGAGGCCTCCCACGCCTGCCCGTCGTCTGCCAGGTAGGGGCGGCACAGCAGCAGCCGCTCGCGGGCGCGGGTGACGGCTTCGTACAGCAGCGTGGCCTCTTCGCCGCGGATGTGCGATTCCAGCGGGAGCCCGCGCCCGCGCAGGAGTGCCCGATCTTCTTCGCGCAAAAAGGGGTCCTCCCGTTCGGCGGCCGGGAACTCGCCTTCGGAGAGCCCCAGGAGGGCGACGGCGCGGAAGGAGAGGCCGCGGGCGTGGAGGAGCGGCGCGACCAGGAGGCCGCCTTCGGCGGGGGGTGGGAGGGTGTAGGTGGTGGATTCGAGGGCGCTGTGGAGTTCGGAGAAGAAACGAGAGTAAGGGAACCCCTCCCCCGGCCCCTCCCCTTCAGGGAGGGGGGAGGAGAGGAGAGACTCGGACAGCACAAGGCCGCGCAGGACGTCTTTGAGCATCTGGAGCGCGGCGACGTCTCTGCCCACGACGGGACGGCCGCCCGCCTCGCGCTCTGCCTGGCGCGCGCGGGCCACGACGTGCAGAGAGCCGTCATCTGCGAGAGGTCTATCGTCCGTGAAAGTTGCTGGTGAATACGCCAGGGCGGGGTCGTCGCCGATGAGCCCCTCTACCCAGGCGACGCAGTCGCGCAGCGTGGCCTGGAACGCTGGCGTGAGTCGCCCGACGAAGCGCTCGAAGGCGCGGCGCAGCGCAAGCGCCTCCTCGCCCGCTGGCAGGTCGGAGGACGTGGCGTCCTCCTCCTCGCCGGCCGCGCCCGCCTCGGGCGCGGCCTCCACCCGTCGGTCGAGCGCCTGGCGCCACTGTTCCAGCCCCTGGATGACGAGCCCGGCCCGCGCGACGGCGTCCAGCCGCGCCCCCACCTCTATCCCATCCTCGCCGAGCGCAGCCGACCAGTCAAAGTAGGGGCTGGCGAGCGCCTCGACCAGTGGGCGGCGGGGCCAATCCAGCGCCGGGAGTGAGAGGAGCGAGAGGAGCGCCGCCACGGCCGGGTTGCTCAGCAGGTCGGCGCCGGCTGCCAGGTGTAGCGGCAAGCCGAACTCGACGGCCGTCTCCTCCAGGAAGGGCAAGTAGGGATCCAGGTCGCGGGCCAGGAGCGCGGCATCGTGCGGGGCCAGCCCGTCCTGGACGAGGCGGGCTTTAAGCCAGCGCAGCGCCGCGCGCACCTCCTGGCGGCGGTCCTGCGCCTCGACAAAGGTCACCGCGCCGTCGGCGGGGAGCGGCGTCGGGTTGGGCTCGAAGAGGCTGGTCTCGAGGTGGACGAGAGGAGGGGGGGAGGGGGAGAGGGGGAGAGAGGGAGACATGGAGAATGGGGGAGGAAGAATGGAGAATGGAGGATGGAGAAAGGAGTCCAGCGCCGTGGTGAGCATAGAAAGCGCACGGGCAAAACGGCGGTGGGCGGGGCGGGTGGGGCGGGTCGCGTCGCCGGTGAGCGTGATGAGCGTCTCGGCGGCCCGGTTGGCCAGCAGGCGCAGGGCCTCGAGTTGGGTGGGGTTGAATTCGTCAAAGCCGTCCACGACCAGGAGCGCCAGGTCGTCGTAGAGCGCCGGGTCGCGCTCCAGTGCCTGCGCAGCCAGCCAGCCCTGCCCCTCGGCGTCGGTCCAGCCGCACGTGACCAGCCAGTCCTGGTAGGCGGCGTAGATAGCGGCCAGCTCGGCCAGGCGGGGGGGCCGGTCGGCGACGGCGGCGGTGAAGGCGTCGCGGTGGACGCGGGCGCGCTTGAGCTCCTGGACGAGCGTGCGCAGCGCGCGGACGAAGCCGGGCTTGTCGCGCAGGGGGGCGTAGTGGTGCAGGCGGCCCTCCGCGCAGAGGCGGTCCACGATGGCCCGCAGGAGGCGGTGCTGGACGGGATCGAACAGGCGGGGGGCGAGCGCGCCGGCGCGGGAAAGGATGTCGGCGTAGAGGCGGTAGAAAGTGCCGACCTCGACGCCGAGCGCCCCACCTGCCTGGGCCAGGCGGCGGCGGAAGCCGGCCACCTGGGGAAAGTTGGGCAGGACGACCCACACGGGGGCGAGGGGGGCGGAGGCCCGCAGGCGGCGGATGCAGGAGATGGCGTGGGCGGTCTTGCCGCCCCGGGCGGGGGCGAGGAGGAGTTGAGCGTTCATGGGGGTATCTCCGCCCAGGCCGGTACCGATTTCGTTCAACACGAATCACTGAGTTCTATAGCCACATCGCACCTCTACCTGTTGGACAATCATTTGTAGCCACATTCTACACCAGACGGCCGCTTTCGGCAACAGATGGGCAACGGATGTCCAACGGATGTCAACGGATGGGCAACGGATGTCAACGGATGGGCAACGGATAAACGGATGTCAACGGATGGGCAACGGATGTCAACGGATGGGGAACGGATGTCAACGGATGGGCAACGGATAAACGGATGTCAACGGATGGGGAACGGATGTCAACGGATGGGGAACGGATAAACGGATGCGTGGAGTCAACCTGGTTCCTCCATCCGTGCTCAACCCTCCCGCAGGTTCGGAACCTGCGGGAGGGTCATAGTGCCTGAAGAGATGT
>Ga0172363_10005520_pt1 | contig 10215 bp, 8 predicted proteins | sample LakKivs2_kivu2a2_FD_114541 | JGI IMG/M metagenome (GOLD analysis project Ga0172363, IMG submission 114541) | Sediment microbial communities from Lake Kivu, Rwanda - Sediment s2_kivu2a2 | ecosystem: Environmental > Aquatic > Freshwater > Lake > Sediment | place: Rwanda: Western Province, Lake... | reverse complement strand
ATACCGAGAAAAAATACCGGAATAAAAATATTTTAATTGTTACTCACGGCGCTTTGCTTTTTGCTTTGGAAGCGATGATGAAAAATATTGCGAAAAAAGATGAAAAAAAACACGAAAAGGAATTAAAGTTTAAAAACGCGCAGCTGGAAAAAATATGTTAAATATACCGGAAACAGAAAAACAAATATTGGAATTCTGGAAAAAGAACAGGATTTTTGAAAAAACTCTCAATAAAAAGGGCAAGGATTTTGTATTCTACGACGGCCCTCCTTTTGCGACCGGAACTCCGCATTACGGCCATATTGTGGCAAGCCTGATTAAAGACATGGTTCCGCGTTTTTGGACTATGAAAGGATATCGCGTGGAAAGAAAATGGGGATGGGACTGCCACGGGCTTCCCATAGAAAATATTGTTGAAGAAGAGCTGGGATTAAAGCACAAAAAAGATATACTCCGAATCGGCGTGCATAAATTCAATGAAACTGCAAGGAGCAAGGTTTTAACTTATACCGGAGAGTGGAAAAAAGTAATTGAGCGGATGGGAAGATGGGCTGACATGGATAATCCCTATAAGACAATGGATTTAACTTTTATGGAAAGCGTTTGGTGGGTTTTTAAGCAGCTGTGGGACAAAGGACTGATTTATCAAGGCTACCGTTCAATGCATATCTGTCCGCGCTGTGAAACTACTTTGTCGCAATCCGAAGTCAGCGATAATTATCTGGACGTTGAAGATATTTCTGTTATTGCTAAATTTGAATTAGCCGGCCCATCAAATTCTTCAGGGCAAATTGAAAAAACCTTTATTTTGGCCTGGACCACTACGCCCTGGACCTTGCCCGGTAATGTTGCGTTGGCAATGGGAGAAAAAATTGAATACGTTAAAGTGCGTTCAGGCGAAGAAAATTATATTTTAGCCAGGCAGAATCTTGATAAAATTTTTGAAGGCAGAGAATATGAAATACTGGGAGATGTAAACGTTAAAGATTTGGAAGGGAAAAAATACAAGCCGCTTTTTGATTATTATCTGAATAAAGAAATGAAGAACAGGGAAAATCTTTATACGATTCAGCTTGCTGATTTCGTAACCATTGAGGACGGCACAGGAGTTGTGCATATTGCTCCGGCTTTCGGAGAAGAGGATATGGCTTTAGGCAAAGAAAAACATCTGCCTTTTATCCAGCATGTAAAAATAAGCGGCCAGATTGATGAAGAAGCAAAAGATTTTGCAGGCATGGAAGTTAAGCCCAAAGACAAGCCGCAATCTACGGATTTAAAAATTATTGAATATTTGCAAGGGAAAAATCTGGTTTTTAAAACCGAAAAATTCAGGCATTCATATCCTTTTTGCTACCGTTGCGATTCTCCGCTTTTAAATTACGCCACTTCTTCATTATTTGTGGATGTTTTAAAAATTAAGCCCAAAATGCTGGAATATGCCGAAAAAATTAATTGGGTTCCCGCACACATTAAGGAAGGCAGGTTCGGAAAATGGCTTGAAGGAGCAAGGGACTGGTCTATTTCGCGCCAGAGATTTTGGGGCTCGGTAATTCCTATCTGGGTTTGCGAAAAATGCGGCGAAAAAAGAGTAATCGGCTCAATAAAAGAACTGGAGGAATTAAGCAATAAAAAAATTACTGATTTGCATAAGCATTATGTTGACGAAATCACTTTTCTCTGCAGGTGCGGTGGAACAATGAAAAGCATTTCTGATGTTTTGGATTGCTGGTTTGAATCAGGGTCTATGCCTTACGGTCAGATGCACTATCCGTTTGAAAACAAGCAAAAATTTGAAAAGAATTTTCCTGCCCAGTTTATTGCCGAAGGCGCTGACCAGACCAGGGCGTGGTTTTATTATCTGCATGTTTTGGCAACTGCCGTTAAAAACAAGCAGGCTTTCAAAAATGCAATTGTAAACGGCATTGTTCTGGCCGAAGACGGCAAGAAAATGTCCAAAAAACTGAATAATTATCCTGACCCGATGAAAATGTTTGATAAATACGGCGCCGACGCAGTGCGCTATTATCTGGCAACTTCTCCGGTAATGAAAGCCGATGATTTATGCTTTTCTGAAAAGGGCGTGGATGAAGTGGTGAAAAAAGTTCTGCTTACGCTGCTTAATGTTTTGTCGTTTTATGAAATGTTTGCAGAAAAGATTAAAGAGGCTAAAAGCAGCAGGAATATCCTTGATAAATGGATAATTTCCCTTGTAGAAAATTTAAAAATTGAAATCAGCCAGGGCTATGAGCAGTATGATTTAAATAAGGCAACCAAGCCATTGGAAAAATTTATCAATGATTTGTCTACCTGGTATCTGCGCCGTTCGCGCGACAGGTTTAAATCCGGGAAAATTACAGAAAAAAAACAGGCAATGCAGACGTTAAAATACGTTCTTTCGGAGTTTTCCAAGCTTATGGCTCCGGCAATGCCTTTTCTTGCCGATTATTTATACAAAGAAATTAAAGGGAAAAAAGAGTCTGTGCATCTTGAAGACTGGCCAAAGCCTGATAAAAAGAAAACTGACAAAAAGCTGGAAGAAAGAATGGATCTTGTGCGCAATATTTGCAGCCAGGCCCTGCAAAAAAGGATTGAAGCGGGAATAAAAGTCAGGCAGCCGCTTTTGGAATTAAAAATTCCCCGTTACCGCCTGGAAAAACAGTTGGTTGAGCTGATAAAAGACGAAGTAAATGTAAAAGATATTGCTTTTGACGTAAAACTTAAAGAAGGCGTAATTTTAAATACCGTTATGACTGAAGAACTGCAGGAAGAAGGCATGGTCCGTGATTTTGTACGCGCTGTGCAGTCTTTACGCAAAGAAAACGGCTTAACTCCCAAAGACAAAATCAGGGTTTATTATTTGGATGCAAATTTACAGAAAGCGGTTTCCAAATACAAAAAGCAGATAAAAAAACAGGTTATTGCCGAAGACATAGTTTTTAAACCCGAAGAAGCACCTGTTCCGGGAAAAAATATAAATATAGAAAAAATTTAAAATGATTAAAACCGAGGGGATTATTTTGAAGTCTTCCCATGCCAATGAGGTTGACCGCATGCTTACGGTTTATACTCAAAAATTGGGCAAGATTAATGTTTCTGCTAAAGGCGTAAAAAAAACCGGAAGCAAGCTGCGTTATTCCATAGAGCCGGTTTCCTGCGTCGGTTTGATTCTTGTGGAGGGCAAGAATTTTTTAATCCTTAAAGATGCAATTATTCTTGACCAGTTCCTCGGGATTAAAAAAGATCTGCAGAAAATGAAAACAATCGGAAGGATATGCGATTTAATTGACGAGGCGATTGCCGGAGAAGAGAAGGATGAAGATATTTGGAAATTAATTGTATTAACGTTTACGGGAATAGAAAAAGGGAAAATTCTGTTAAATACCGCAGTTTCTGATTTTTCCAAAAATTTAATCAGGCTTTTAGGCTACGACCCGCAGGAAATAAAAAATTTAAAGGAAATCTATTAAGTGCTATAATACATATATATGGATAATTCCGAGTTTAAAATCAAGGAGGTAAATATCGGTCCGGTTGCGGAGGAGAAAAAAACAGAACCAACAGAGCCAAAACCGGAGATTTTTCTGCCGAAATCAGAGCCGATGCTGCAAAAAACGGAAAAACGCAGTTTAATCAGCTTATTTTCCAGAAAAAACCTTATAAAAATATTGGCAGTTATTATCGTACTTGGCCTTGCTGCCGCAGCTTTTACTTTTCTTTCCGGCGGAGGGTCATTTGATCCTAAAAAAGTAATTTTAAGCATCAGGGTTTCCAATACCATCTCTTCGGGAGACGAAGTTTTGATAGAAGTTGATTATGACAACACAAACAGAGTTGACCTTAAAGATGCTCGCCTGGTAATTAATTACCCTGCAGGCAGTTTTTCTCCCGACGGTACGGAAGTTTTCCAGGAAACAAAAGATGTCGGAAATGTGATTAAAAAATCCCAGGGAAGCGTGCAATTTAAAGTCAGATTCGTAGGAGACAGAGGAGAAAGCAAGTCTATTACCGCATTGATGAATTATCAGCCGGAAAATATCAGCTCGCGCTTTGAATCATCATTCACTACAACGGCGGAAATAAATTCAGTGGCCATAGGACTAAGCGTAGACGGTTCGGAAAAAGCGATTTCCGGACAGGAGGCAAATTATCTGATAACTTATGAAAACAGAACCCAGGAAGATATTTCCGGTTTAAAACTTGAATTGGCCTATGATAAGGATTTTAAACCGAAAAGCGAAGATCCTGCGCCGCAGGAAGGTACGAATAATGTCTGGCAAATCGGTACGCTGAAAAAAGGAGAAAAAAAGAGCATTAATGTAGTCGGAAATCTCAGCGGAAACGAAGGTGAAAGCAAATCATTGAAAGTTGTTGTCGGAAAAACGGAAAATAATGTTTTTATCAAATACAGCCAATTGGAATATCAGACATTAATTTCCCCTTCGCCTCTCCTGCTTAATTTAACTCTTGACGGCGCCGGCGATGATTGCAAAATTAATCCCGGACAGATTTTAAGATATATTGTTGAATTTAAAAATAATGCCGATGTGCCTCTGCGCGAGTTGATTTTAAAAGCTTATGTTAACCCCGACCTTTTGAATGTAAGGAATATCCAGCCTGCAGATGAAGGATTTTTTGACAGCAGAGAGAATACAATAACGTGGAACGGCGGAGAAGTGCCGGCATTAAAGCTTCTTGATCCCGGGCAAACCGGTAAAGTAAGCTTTTCCGTGCCCTTAAAAAAGCCAATACCTTTAAATAATTACAACAGCAAGAGCATAGCACTGGTGGCTTCTGCGGAAATCGGCACCAAGACCGTTCCGGCAAAATTTGCAGTACAGGAGCTTACAATCACCAAAAACCTTTCCTGCAAAATAAATACTACTGTTGACTTAAAAACAGCAGGATATTATTATGAGCCTACTTCTACGGTCGCCAATTCCGGACCGGTTCCGCCAAGGGTAGATGCAGCTACAACTTACACAATACACTGGCAGGTCGTGACGGGCTCTAATGATTTGCAGAATGTCAGCATCCGTTCCGTGCTTCCGGCAGGAGTAACATGGATGAATAATTATGTTAATAATATTCCCAACAGCAAAGTAGAATATTCTGAAAGAACAGGAGAAATTGCTTTGACTGCCGATAAGATTCCTGCGGGCGTAGGGTATATTTTTCCGGCATATGAATTTGTTTTTCAGGTCCGGATTACTCCTTCAATTAACCAAATCGGCACAACGCCGACGCTGATTAACGAATCTTTTCTTGAGGCGACCGATGCTTTTACCGGCATATTATTAAATGACAGCACCGGACCGGTCACAACTACGGTTATGAAAGATACGAGAAATCCGGGAGGAGTTGTCAGAGAATAAATATATGGCAGAAAAAAAAGACAATATAAATTTGATGGAAAAAATTGTTTCTTTGTGCAAGAGGCGCGGTTTTGTCTATCCCGGTTCGGAAATTTACGGGGGATTTCAGGGATTTTATGATTTCGGTCCTTTGGGCGTGGAAATGAAAAATAATCTGAAGCGTTTATGGTGGGAATGGATGACAAAAGAACACGACAGTATAGTCGGCATTGACGGAGCGATTATTACCAATCCCAAGGTTTGGGAAGCAAGCGGGCATGTCAAAAGTTTTACCGATCCACTATCAGAGTGCAAAAAATGCCATAAAAGATTTAAAGCCGATGATTTAAAAAACAACAAATGCCCCGAATGCGGAGGCGAATTAACCGAGCCGCGTAATTTTAATATTTTGGTACCGGTGCAGATCGGCGTGATTGAAGGGGAAAAAATAAATGCTTATCTGCGCGGAGAAGCCTGCCAGACAATTTATCTGGATTATAAAAACATCCTTAACAGTACGCGCTTAAAAATTCCCTTCGGCGTGTGCCAGATCGGAAAAGCTTTCCGCAACGAAGTGACTCCAGGGAATTTCCTTTTCAGGCAAAGAGAATTTGAGCAGTGGGATTTGCAGTGGTTTTGCCGTGAAAAAGATATGGAAAAATGGTTTGAGTTCTGGAAAAAAGAAAGGATGGAATGGTATAAAAGTATCTTTACCAGTCCGAAAAATCTCGGATTCCATGAACATGATAAATTAGCCCATTATGCAAAAAAGGCTTTTGATATTTTTTATGAAAAATCTCCTTCAGAAATAAAAGAAATTGAAGGAATTCATTGGCGCGGTGATTGGGATTTATCGCGGCACCAGGAATATTCAGGCCAGGATTTAACCTATACAGACCCGGAAATAAAAGAAAAATTCATTCCGCAGATAGTTGAGACATCGGGAGGAGTGGATAGGACTTTTCTTTTTCTGCTTATTGATGCTTACAGCGAGGAAAAAGAGCGTATTGTCTTGAAGCTTAATCCTAAAGTTGCGCCATATAAAGCCGCAATATTTCCGCTTCTTGCCAATAAGCCGCAGCTTACGGAAAAAGCCAAGAATATTTATGAAAATCTGAAAAAAGAATTTTCCGTTTATTGGGACGACAGAGGGAATATCGGCAAGCGTTATTTCAGCCAGGATGAAATCGGTACGCCTTTCTGCATTACAATTGATTTTGATTCTCTGGAAAAAGACGATGTTACGGTACGCGACAGGGATTCAATGAAGCAGGAGCGCGTAAAAATAAGCGAGCTTGCGAATTATCTTCGCGAAAAATTAAATGGATAATCCGTACAAAAAATTTACTTTGAAAGACGGCCTAAGGCTGGTCGCTGTACCGATGAAAAACACTCGGGCAGTGACCGTTTTAGTATTGGTGGGCACGGGATCAAAATACGAAACAAAAGAAATCAACGGCATTTCGCATTTTCTTGAACACATGTTTTTTAAGGGCACCAAAAAAAGGCAAAATACCGCAAAGCTTATTGAGCCCCTGGACCGCATCGGAGGAGAATATAATGCATTTACAAGCCAGGAAAATACGGGTTTTTGGGCGAAAGTAGACAGCAAGCATATGGATATTGCGCTGGATTGGGTATCGGATATTTTCCTTAATTCAAAAATTGAGCAAACTGAAATTGAAAGGGAAAGAGGCGTGATTATTGAAGAGATTAATATGTATCTGGATGAGCCGCGCAGATACGTTTCTGATTTATGGGACAAATTGCTTTACGGAGACCAGCCCGCAGGATGGCTGGTTTCTGGAGAAAAAGAAATTGTCAGAAAGTTGCAGCGCAAAGATTTTATTGATTATATCAATGCGCATTACTGCGCGGAAAACACGGTAATCTGTGTTGCCGGAAATATCGGAAAGGTCAATGATTTAAAAAAGAAAATTGAGCAAAGCTTCAAAAAAATAAATTTGCAAAAACCATTGCAAAGAAGCAAAGTTTCAATCTCACAGAATAAGCCGGAAGCTCTTATTTATTACAAAGAAACCGACCAGACGCATTTATGTTTAGGATTCAGAAGCTATAATCTTTTTCATAAAGACAGATATGTTTTGGGAGTTTTAAATGCAGTAATCGGCGGGGGCATGAGTTCGCGCATGTGGATATCAATCAGGGAAAGAAGGGGTTTGGCGTATTATGTCTGGGTCGGCGGTAATCCCGACTTGGATGCGGGCTCTTTTTATACGCAGGCAGGAGTCAATAATGATAAAGTTGAAGAAGCGATAAAAGAAATTTTAAATCAGTATAAATTGATAAGAGACAGGAAAATTTCTCCGGACGATTTAAGAAAAGCAAAAGACTTTATCAAAGGCGGAACAATTTTAGGCATGGAATCGTCCGATGCCCAGGCATCTTTTTACGCTAACCAGGAATTATTTGAAAACAGGATTTTGACCCTTGACAGGATATTTGCTAAAATAGAGGCAGTGACGATAAATGATATTCAAAGAGTGGCGAAAGACATATTCCGTGCGCAAAAACTTAATCTTGCGCTTATCGGACCGTTTAAGGATAAAGCAAAATTTGAAAAATTATTAAAATTATAAAATATGGCTGAAGCAAAAAAACAAACCATAAATATTTCTTCCGGCACGATATTGAGATTCGTGCTCATTGTGCTGTTTTTGGTTTTTCTGTATTTAATCCGCAATGTGATTATAATTTTCCTTTTTGCCTTAATTATCGCCTCGGCAGTAACGCCCGCGGTCAATGTTTTGAATAAAATAAAAATACCCCGGGTGATCGGGACATTATTGGTATTTCTTCTGTTTTTCGGAATAATTGCTTTTCTTGTTTATCTGGTTATTCCGACGGTTGCAGCAGATGTTTCCGGGCTGGCGTCCAATTTTCCGAATTATCTTGAAAAACTTTCTTCCAAATTCCAGTCATTAAAGGATCATTTCTCGCGCTATGAAGTAGTTTTTAACCAGTTAAGCAATTATCTGGATAATTTAAAACAGACATTGCAGAATTTTACTCCGACACTGCTTTCCGGATTATTGAGCATTTTTGGCGGTTTTTCTTCTTTTGTACTGGTTTTAGTGATTGCGTTTTATCTTTCCGTGCAAAAAAGCGGAATTCAGCGCACCCTTACTGCGATTATTCCTTTGCAATACCGCGATTACTTGCTTAATCTTTGGGAAAGAGCGCAAAAAAAACTGGGGCGCTGGCTCCAGGGGCAGTTGTTTTTAGGCCTGATCGTCGGTTCAATGGTTTATATCGGGCTTTATTTTCTTGATGTAAAGTTCGCCCTGCTTTTGGCGCTGCTTGCAGGAATTCTGGAAATTTTTCCCTATATCGGTCCGGTTCTGGCAGGCATTCCGGCAGTTATTGTCGGATTTCTGCAGTCGCCGGTTCTGGGGTTGTGGGTTTTAATACTTTATATCGCTGTACAGCAGATTGAAAACCATCTGATTGTCCCGTTGGTTGTGGGCAAAGTTGTCGGGCTTAACCCCGTAGTGATAATTCTGGCATTGCTTATCGGCGGAGAGCTGGGAGGAATTTTAGGAATACTTTTGGCGGTTCCTTTAACTGCGGTTTTTGCGGAATTTTTAAGGGATTTGATTAAGCAAAGAAAACAAACGTAGCAATAATTATTATTAAAACTTCAGTCGTAATTCCAAGGAAGGTAATTTTGCCTTCCTTTTCTTTATTATTATTTTTTATGCCGTGGAAAAATTTATGGTGGAAATTTATGTACGGTTGGGAAATTTTTTCAGGGCAGAAAACTTTGGTTGTAAAAAGCAGAACATCGGGAAGTACGGCGAAAAATATCCCCGTTAAAATAAAAGGCCAGTCGTTTAATCTTCCGGTTTTTAAAGTTAAAAAAATTACAATTGAAATCCCGATTGCGCCGTCTAATGAATTTTTTAACAGGTCAATAAGCAGGTTTTTAAAATTTTTGCTTTCACGGAAATGTTTTATTCCGGGAGTGGAATAATCCCAGTGCGGTATATGGTCTAATATAAGGTGGCTTAAAAGGCCCAGGATTATAATTAAGCCAAAATTGTGCGTTTCGGCTCCGATTACTGCTCCGGCTAAAATATGCGGCGCTAAAATCATGGATGTATTTAAATTATAATCAAAAACAACTTAACAATAAAGCGATAAACTGCTAAACTGAAAACATGAGCAAGTTATATATTATTGCCACGCCTATCGGCAATCTGGAAGATATTACTTTGCGCGCTTTGCGCGTTTTAAAAAAAGTTGACCTGGTTTTATGCGAAGATACGCGGGTTACAAAAAAACTTCTTGACCATTACGGAATTAAAATTCCTTTGGAAAGTTATCATCAGCACAGCAAACTGCAGAAAACCGAAAAAATTATCGGACTTTTGAAATCCGGTAAAAATCTGGCGTTGGTTTCCGATTCAGGCACTCCGGGAATTTCCGATCCTGGGAATAAACTGGTTTCGGAAGTGCAAAATATTGCAGAAATTATTTCTGTACCCGGACCGAGCGCGGTTGCGGCAATTGCCGGCATCTGCGGATTTCCTATGGATAAATTTATTTTTCTGGGATTTCCTCCGCATAAAAAGGGAAGGCAGACGTTTTTTAAGGAACTTGCAATGTATGAATATCCGGTGATAATTTACGAATCGCCGTACAGAATAATTAAAACTTTAAATGAATTGAAATCCTGCGGCGATTTTGATATAGTTGTCGCAAGGGAGATAACTAAGCAGTTTGAGACAATTTACCGCGGAAAAATAGACGAAGTTGTCAAAAAAATTAATCCGCGCGGAGAATTCGTAATTACTTTAAGAAAAGTATGAAAAAAATACTCATCACAACGCCTATATATTAT
>Ga0172363_10005517_pt1 | contig 10220 bp, 15 predicted proteins | sample LakKivs2_kivu2a2_FD_114541 | JGI IMG/M metagenome (GOLD analysis project Ga0172363, IMG submission 114541) | Sediment microbial communities from Lake Kivu, Rwanda - Sediment s2_kivu2a2 | ecosystem: Environmental > Aquatic > Freshwater > Lake > Sediment | place: Rwanda: Western Province, Lake... | reverse complement strand
TTGTTTTTAATTATTTTTAAACCAGAAATTCGTGACCAAATTATAATTAAAGAGCCAAATGAACGCAAATTTTTCACACTAAATGAATGTGATCTTGTTAATGGTTTTCCTTTTAACCCTGAAGATCAAGATGATTTCCAACAAGATTTAATGATACCGGATCATAAGGAATATGTTTTTTGGAATAAATATTACCAACAACATGACGGTGTTATTATAAAACAGTTAGAAGATATTGATGACGTTAGTTTACCTAATTTTAATGATGCTCTGGCTGTGATAAATAATATTAAAACAGTGGATGATTCATCTAAAAATTAAATCAGCACAACTAAATAGAGCCAGAACACTTTACGATACAGATTTTAAAAATTCATTAAAAAAGAATGCTCGTTCCATTACTCGTGGGGGTAGTTGTCTTTATGGAGCAATGGGTGAAATATTAATTGGCGATTATTATAAAAAATATTGCGAATACGATAATACTCTAAATTATGATTTAATAATTAAAGGTAAAACCGTTGAAGTTAAATCAAAACGAACAACAGTTGAGCCCCAACCATACTATTTTGCTAGTATTGCTGACCCTTCCCGAAAACAAGATTCGTCTAAACAACAAAAATGTGATTACTATTGTTTTCTGCGAGTAAAGGCTGATTTTACGGAAGCTTGGATACTTGGGTGGATAACTCCGCTAGAATTTTTTAAAAAAGCAATTTATTATCAAAAGGGGGAAACTGACCCGTCTTCTAAATTTAATTGGAAATTTAAAGAAAACTGTTGGAACTTACCAATATCCGAGTTACATTTAATAGATAAATAATTTATCATTTGACGGATATTTATATTAAAATATTCATATGGCAAATACAAACATAAATATTTATCCGGAAAAGAATAAAAACATTACAATTAGATGGGTGGTTGAATACCTTGATAAAGATGGCAATCAACAAAGACTATTTAAAGAATCTGAAGAAAAGGCAAACCAATGTAAAGCTGATTTAGAAGAAATTCAAGATGAAGAAATTAATGAGTTGGTTAGTGATGAAGGCGGCTTAATTCAAGGAAACACGCCCGCTTCAGTTGGAGCTGTTGGTAGTAATGAAATAACATCAAAATCAACAACCGATAATTATATTAATATGACACGTCAGGGAATGTCAAGAGCCATGATGTATCGTAAATTTTATGGTGAAGGCGTTGAAGATGAAACGCCAAAGCATAAACCACGAACAAAAAATTCACCGATAAGTGGCATTGACACTCAATTTTTAAGTCGTGAAATTAATGAAGTTGACAAAACCGCTGAAGCTCTTGGTGATATATACGCACAATCGACCGACCCAATAGATTTTGAAAGAAAGGCTAAATTGGTTGGTTATAGTCCGGAAGAAATAGAAGCAAGACAAGAACGATTTTTCCGCAAAACGTCACAAGATCAAAAACAAACGCATAACCCTAAAATTCCATTAGAAGAAACAGATATCGTTGAAGATGTGTTAACCAATAAACGACAACAAAACGATATCGTGATGAAAGCCAAAAATCAAAAAGTTGGTTATGATTATTCAATACCATATTATGATCAATTAAAGGAAAAAAACCCATTAATTGCTCGTAAACTTATTTATTTAATTGATATTATTAAACGTGATAATATTAATCAAGCAAATAAAGCCGCAATTATTTGGCAATTTTTAAATGGGGTTGGCATTAATGATTTAAAACCTGAATATAAAAATTACATCATACAATTCTTACAAAATGGCAAATAAGGGATTAAAAGGTAATTATTACATACCCGATCAAATTAAACAAAAATTACAATCGGATATAGATTCCGGAAAGGGTGGTAAAAACCGAAGACGTATTATAGGTTACCTTAATGATGGTTATATTACTGATCGTGAAATTGCCAAACTATTATATGATTATAAACAAAATCAATTAGGATCCGGACCTGAATTAAAAATTATCGAAAAATTAATTAAATGGGTTCAACGTGAAGTGAAGGGTAAAGCTGAGCATATTTATCGCACTAAAAAGTCCCAAACAGAAATTGACCCAGAAAGAAGTACCGGAAATAAGCATAAAAAAACTCATTTCAAGTGGGGTGATGATACCAAACCTATTAATTTTCATAATTTAGTATCCATTCCTAAGCCCGAAAAAATGTTTGAACAGGGAAAACCACTATTGGATTATGATCAAACAGAACAAATACAAACACTACTTAATCATGAATGTTCCAATATAGAGTTAACGTATAATAATTTATTCGAAAAATATAATTTAATTAAAGGCATTTTACATGAATTTATTAACCCTAAAAAAATTCGACAAACAAAAAGACAAAGAATTATAAATTGGGTTGAAAAAAAATTTAATAATGCTAAAATTATAGAAAATGACAAATATCCTGATTATTTATTTTATTTAAACAATGCCAATAAAGGTAATAGTCTGGACGTTCTTTGTGATTATAATAAAACGACAAAAACATTAACATTTAGTAAAAATATTCCAGAAGAAGGCTGGGGTTGTGGGATGTTATGTCAAACGATTTTAAAAAAAATACAATTATCCATTAATAGTATATCGCGCAACCCATCGGGAGCTGATATAAAAAGATGGCGATATGTTCTAGATAATTATAAGAATTAAATATTTATAATCAGTAGTTTGGTTCTGATAATGATAATGAAGATAAATAACAATTAATAAAAATTTAATATTATGTCAACAGCAAAACAACAATTAGATACAATAGCAGCCCAAAAACGTAATGAACTGTTTACAATTAACAGCTATAAACCAACAGAAAGCGATCCAACTGAATATAATACAGTTTATCAACCGGGAACGCCTTATGCTGGCGGCGAATATAGTGAACAAAATCCTGACGCAGTATCAAATGGCGACGTAATGGGTAAAGGTTACCTTGGTTCTGATATAGGTAAAGATAATGTGGACGCCGTAGGTAGTTCTGAAGATATCGTAGAACGTAAAAAAGAAGTCGTTAAAAACGCCTACGCAACCACTAATGAATATCCAAACTTTCAGTAATGAAGCTATACAATTTGGTACAAGAGCTTATATTAGAAACGGTGCAACGTGATTATATACTAAAGTCACTTGAAAATCGTAAGATTGTGAATTTTTGGTATGACGATCCTGATGATCCTAATGAAGTCAAACCGGGATACCGAGAAGTTGAGCCATATGTATATGGTAAACATTATCTATCTGGAAATGATGTTATTCGTGGATGGTTAATTCGAGGAACATCTAAAACTGGTGAAGTCGATTCAAGTGTTGTTCCGGGATGGCGTTTATTTAGAGTTGACCGTATGAATAATTGGCAAGAAAGAAAAGATAAATTTAATCCATATACTGAAACAGGTGAACCAACACATAAAAACTATAATCCAGATGATAAACATATGATAGGCGGAAAAGGACAAATATTTTATAAGATTACGCCTGAAGGCGGTAGTGTAACCGTTCCGGGTACAACAACATCAAAAGATAATGTTTGGACAAGATTGAAAAAGAAAATTAAAGGTTTATTTTCTGAAGAATATTATAACGAAGGAATTATATTATAAATTATGAACAAAGTAACACAATTTGTAGATGCACAGGGAAAACCAATCGTTGAAGCTCCGCCAAGAGAGGGCGATGCTTTAGATGTTGGATTGGGCGGTAACCTACACGGTGAATTAATGGAAAAATTAATGTACGCCAAACAGGTTATGGATTTATCGGATAAAATATATCCATATGAAAAAACTGGAGTAAAAAAAAGCGGTAAAATAACATCAGTACAAGATGAAATTAAACGGGCTAATACAACATCATTAAAAGAAGAAGTTAATGACGATGATGATTATGAAGCAACAGCAGTACCAATCAAACAATTAGCAAAATCATTTCAAAGATCTGCGCCAGCGCCAGCTCAAAATAAAGTGAAAAATAAAAAACCACTTTATGAAGATGAAAATTACGTTTATTATGCTAAAGACGGTGTTAATGAAGAAGATGCTTATGATGTACGACAAGCGCCATCTTTAACCCAAGAGCTAATTATGGCAACGCAAAAACAAGGTAATAGTAAAACATTACCGGATATGTCAACAGTAATTAATGAACAAATGATAAGTAATTCAAAATTACCAGATGTTATTAAACAGTCATTTTTAAAGAATTCATTAGTGCCGCCTAAAATAACAGCAGCATTAGGTAATGGACAATTGGACGCAATAACTGAACAATTTAAAAAACAAAAGTTAATTAAAAATAAAGCGGTAGCCAAAAATGAAATGATAGCAATACCTAAACGAAAAATGGTAGAACAAGTTCAACCAATATCGGCAACAAAAAGAGAAAAAATTAAAGCTCAATTACGACCAATAGTAGAAGAACTGATTAGGGAAATACTTAGGGAAAAATTATAAAAAAAAGGAGCACCTCTTTTTTATATGGGACAATGTCGTATATTTAACATTAGTAATATATATATTATCCGGTTAAATAAATTAACCATAACGAATTAAATAATTAAAAAAGAAAATGAAAAAAATTATTTATTTAATGACAATTACATTAAGTTCAGTATTACTGGCTAGTTGTGGAAGCTCAACAACTGAAAGCAAAGAAACCGCAGATACGGTCAAAAAAGAAGTTGTTGCTGATACAGCAAAGGCTGTAGTTCCGGACACAACGGTGACATCTATTAATTACCCTGAACAGAAGTAATTAGTGTCAGAATTTAAGTAAAAAGCCATCTATTTAGATGGCTTTTTTTTTATTTTTTTTGTTTTCTACCTTTTCTTTTTATCTTAAATTACTATATTTGGTATAAACGTTTAAGATATTATGAGCGATAAAATTAATGTGCTAGTTATCCCATCTGACAGAACTGGGGTTTCAAAGTTTAGATCGGTTGATCCCCATATAAAATTAGAACAACTATTTCCCGATGATTTTCATATTGATATTGATTATAAAGCCAATATTGATAATGAAAATTTCTTGAAAAAATATCAAATAATTCATTTCCATAGGACATTAGGACCATACGAACAAATGGAAAAAAGAATGGGCGACATCCGGAAACTCGGTATTAAAACTATAATGGATATTGATGATTATTGGAGACCAACAATGGATCATCCCGCATATCAATTAATTATTGGCGAAGGATTAGATAAAAAAATTGTTGGTAATTTACCACTTCCTGATTATGTAATGACAACGACGCCAATTTTTGCTGATGAAATTAGAAAGATTAATAAAAATGTTGTGGTTATTCCAAATGCTATTGATCCAAATGAAAGACAATTTTTACCGGAACCAATCGAAAAACAAACTGATAAAATTCGTGTTGGATGGCTTGGCGGATCATCGCATTTGGCTGATTTAGAAATATTAAACGTTGCTATTGGTAAATTAATTGGTAGCGGATATGATAAAAAAACACAGTTTGTAGTTTGTGGTTTTGATATTCGTGGCGAAATAACTGAATTTAATCCTAAAACCAAAGAAAAAAGAAAACGTAAAATATTACCGCATGAAACCATTTGGGTTAAATACGAAAACATTTTTACTAACAACTATCGCACATTACAAGATGAAAATTATGTGAAATATTTAAAAGAATATTCAAAGGACCCATATCCGGATGAAGATCAACCATACAGAAGAATTTGGACAAAACCGGTTACGACTTATGCTAAAAACTACAACGCATTTGATATATCACTAGCGCCAATTAAAGAGCATATTTTTAATCGGGTAAAAAGCCAATTAAAAGTTATTGAAGCTGCGTTTCATAAAAAAGCATTAATAGCTCAGGATTTTGGACCTTATACTATTGATCTTAAAAACGCTTATGTCGATGGCCATTTTACCAAAGACGGTAACGCTTTAATGGTTCCTAGTATTAAAAATCATAAGCTATGGTTTCAATATCTTAAATTGTTAATAGATAATCCATCATTAATTGTTGATTTATCTGAACGTTTACATGAAGATATTACGCCAAAATACAATCTTGAAAAAGTAACTCGTGATAGAGCCGAATTTTATAAATCAATTGTTTAATCTTTAAATTTTATTTTATGCTTGACAAAAAAAGTATTATTAAAAACAAAAAAATCTTTGAAATAACAAATGAGAAGTATCATATATTTACTCCTAAACTTATTGAATTTCTAGGCGAAAATTTATTTACTGCGCCTGCTTCCACCATGTTATCATTACATAACGCATTTGAAGGCGGTTTAATGGATCATTTAATTCATGTCGCTAAATATGCCGCAATGTTGAATGAAATTCTTCCGGAAAATATGCGATATTCAAAAGAAACTATTTTAAAAGTTTCTTTTTTATGCGATATCGGCAAAGCATTCCAATACAAACCATGTGATAGCAAATGGCATCGTGAAAATATGGGGAAAATATACGAATTCATTGAAGAAAATATATCAATGAAAATTGGCGAACGTAGTTTATATTATGCTTTATCAAATGGCGTGATTTTAACTGAAGAAGAATCTCAAGCGATTTTAAATTTTGACAAAGACGATGATAATAAAATGGCCAGATGGCACTCAACTCCATTAACCAAAGTATTAAAAGCTGCAATTGAATTTGCAATAATGGAAGAAAAAAACGACAACAAATGAGTGATAATAATCAAGATATAGAAAATGATGCTTTTTTGGACAACGAATTAAATGAGCTTAATAAGGTGATTCAATCCGCCAATCAATTAGTACAACAATTGGGCGGCGGAAATCCATTTTTAACGCTTCAACAACAATACGCCAATATGATTCCCCAAAATCAAGCGTCACATCCGGCAGTACCACAACCAGACACAATAATATTACATTGTATTAATCGATCCAATAATCCTATACCTAAATTTGAGAAATCGGGCGATTCAGGTTTCGATCTTAGAGCTAATTTAGATCAACCGGTAATTTTAAAACCTATGAAAATGGTAACAATTCCAACCGGTTTATTTTTTGAAGTTGAAAATGGATATGAAGTTCAGGTTCGTTCAAGAAGTGGATTAGCAATGCGTAATCAGGTATTTGTTATGAATCAACCGGGAACTGTGGATAGTGGTTATCGTGGTGAAATTATGGTAATGTTATTCAATTTAGGCGAAAACGAATTACAAATAAATCATGGTGACAGAATCGCACAAGGTGTTGTTTGCCCTGTTATTGGTTCTGGTAAATTAACCATATTAGAAGCATCAAATTTAACCCAAAGTGAAAGAGGAACTGGCGGTTTCGGATCAACCGGCCGAGAATAAACAATGGGATACTAAAATTAGCCCATTTTATAATGTTGATAAAACTGAAGAAAACGATGAACCAGAAGAAATCGAATCGGTTCAGTTAGTTGACGTATCCGGTAATCCCATACCTGAATGTGCTCCAAGAACCGCAGATGAATTAGATGTCGGAGTTGCTCCTGTTAGTTTTGCCGCATTAAGTAAGTTAGTAAATTTAAACAAGGCAAAATTAGTGTCAAATAGAGCAACTGAAAAATTTAAATACGAAATAACGGGAAACGATAAAACCGGAGTATTAAGTAAAGAAAGTATGTTGGATGAACTCATTAAAGCAAATGATGAACTAGATGAGATATCTGATATAATATTAAAAGAAACAGAAATACTTGAATTATCTTTTAGTGGTAATATAAATAATAATTAATAAAGAAAAAAAAAATGATTACAATAGTTTATTCAACAAAAAAATCAGATTGGAAAAAAGGACAGTATCTACGTCAATCTTGTGGAATCAGTAACGCAGAAGTTATTGAAATCGAAAATCCGGGAATTATGTCACTAACACAAGCCTACCAAAAGGGACTAACTGAAGCAAAAAATGATATTATCGTGTTTGTTCACGATGACGTTCATTTCCAAACCGAGAAATGGGGTAGCAAAATTAAAAAAATGTTTGATACTACTGATTTTGGTATTATTGGTTTAGCCGGAACAACTGATTTAGGCGATGATGGTAAATGGTGGGAACAAAGAACTCGTATGGTTGGTATAGTAAAGCACACGAACGGTCAAAAAACATGGGAAAACAAATATAGTGGATCTTTCCCAAAACATATAATTCAAACGGTTAATACTGATGGTTTATTTATTGCCGTAAACAGAAAAAAAATTAAATACGAATTTGATACAACAATACCGGGCTTCCATTTTTACGATATTGATTTTACCTTCGGAAATCACATAAAAGGAGTTAAAGTTGGGGTTACTACCGATATTCATGTCGTCCATAGAGGTCTTGGCGAAACAGATCAACAATGGGAGGAAAATAGAAAAACTTTTATTGCAAAATTTAAAGAATATTTACCGGCTAGCATTGTTCCCGACCCTATAATTAAACCAATTACAGAAAAATTCAATGAAACGCCAAAGTTGCAATTGTTATTCACGGTAAAGATGCCAATAAAATATCCGACTATGTATATAACTTATGCGAAAAAACGGAGTATTCAAATTATCGAATTATTGTTTGTTATAGTGATTATGATGATGTTAAAATAAATAATGATAAAATTGATACTATTGTTGAAACCACAATTGATAGTTATGCAGCAAATTCCAATAAAATAGTGGAAGAAAATTTAAAACCCGATGAAGAAATCGTTGTTTTTATGACAGAAAATAGTTTCATTGAAAACGATGTAATTTCATTGGGCGTAAAAAACATATCCCGTAATAAAAACTGTGGGACAATTACAGCTCGTATTTATAATTCAGATAAATCTATCTTTAATAATGGATATGAGATTTGGAATATTATACATCCACCGGTTAAAGAAGGTGATCAACCACAATCAAGTTTATTGGTAAATTTAGTTGGTAATGGCAGTTATTATTCATTTAGAAACGAATGCATTTTTGATACCATTGGTGGAACAAAAGACTTCTTTATGTGTAAGGTTGATTTATACAAAAAAATCAAATTTAACGAAAACTACAAAAAAGCGTTTCAGGATCTCGAATTTAATTTACGAGCCATTAACGATCACAAAGTGAATATTGTTTTGGGCAACGGTGTTGTTCAATTAAAAGAAACTGTTAATCCGGACCCCGAATATTATGAAGATTTAAATAAAGTCTTTTTACCTTATCTTTATTCACAAGAATTAAGTAGTATTGATAAACACATAAAAAATTATATTGTCCCACAAAAACATGAACAATAAAATTGGTATTGGTATTGTAACCTGTGATAGAGTACATTTTTTTAAACGAGCGTCAGCATCCATTCCGGATGTTGACCATCTCGTTGTTGTTAATGATGGAAAACCTTATGATAACATAGTTTATCCTTCACACGCTGAGGTTATTCAACACGAATATAATATGTCAGTTGGTGTATCTAAAAATGATGCAATCAAACATTTAATGAATAAAGGTTGTGATCATATATTTTTAATGGAAGATGATATTGAAATTATTAATCCAAATGTTTGTGATGAATACATTAAAACGGCTAAAGCTACTGGGATATGGCATTTAAATTATGGATTACATGGCTCATATAATCGAAATAAAGAAGGTAAGCCAATACGTAAATATGTTGGTGAAATTAATGGCGTTAAATTTTCATTATATCATAATATTTTAGGCGCTTGGAGCTACTATTATAAGGGTATAATTAAACATTGTGGATTAATGGATGAAAGATATCACAATGCTTGGGAACACGTTGATTACACCTATACTGTTATTCAAAAAGGATTACATCCGCCATTTTGGTATTTTGCCGATATTCATCAATCTGAATATTTCATATCTGATATTCAACAAAATTTTGGCGGATCAAAGATTAGATCAAATGAAAAAAGTTGGATGAATAATATGATGCTTGGCGCTGGTATATATAAACAAAAATGGGGGCACGAGCCAACGCAAACTCCGGATATGGGTTTGAATAATGCGTTAGATTCAATAGAGTTTATTCGTAAAAATTATAGTAAAATATAATGGAAACAAAAAGAACACTACTAGTGGAGTTAATTTCAAAAGAAAGTGTTGGTATTAACGAGGACGTTATTGTATTATCCGAATTTGTTTATAATTCTACCCTAAAGGGATAGAGGTTTTGCGCATTACAACATAAATTATATCGTTTAATTAGTTTATTAAATTTAACTTAATCTTG
>Ga0172363_10005515_pt1 | contig 10222 bp, 11 predicted proteins | sample LakKivs2_kivu2a2_FD_114541 | JGI IMG/M metagenome (GOLD analysis project Ga0172363, IMG submission 114541) | Sediment microbial communities from Lake Kivu, Rwanda - Sediment s2_kivu2a2 | ecosystem: Environmental > Aquatic > Freshwater > Lake > Sediment | place: Rwanda: Western Province, Lake... | reverse complement strand
TGGGACGGGGGTTACCTCGTGCCGATGGCCAACGGCCGCGCGTGCGGCAAGGTCGTCGGCGTGCGCGCGGCAGGCCGGTTCGCCTGGTGCCTGCATTATTTCATGTGTCTCTACCGTTCGGTCTCCTGGCGCATGCGGCTGGGGATATTCTGGGACGGCGTGCGGGATGCGGTTATGTTGAAGCGGGGGCGTCCTTGAGACGTTTTTTCTTTTTCGCGATGATCGCAGCGGCGGGCCTGCTTGCCGGATGCGCGGCCTCTCCGCGGGGAGTCTTTGACTACGAGACGGTCACGGTCGGCGGGGCGCGGTATCTTTCGCTCCTCACCCTGTGCGACCGCGAAGGGCTGGCGTGGGACTATGATCCCTTAAGCCAGATCGTGATCGTCAAGAAGGACGCGACCGAGGCGCGGTTTCTTATCGGCAGCCGCAAGGCCGTCGTGAACAATGCGGTCAGCGATCTGGCGGCGCCCGTGATCGTCAAGGAGAGCGTTGTCTGGGCGCCCGTGGAGGTCCGCGAAATTTTCGTGCCGCGGCCCTCCGCGCTGCCCCTGCCGCTCGTGACGGACAAGGAGATGTTCTTGCGCCGCATCGAACACGTGGTGCTGGACGCCGGTCACGGCGGCAAGGACCCCGGTGCCGTCGGTTACAGCGGCTTGCGCGAGAAGGACGTCAACCTGGACATGGCCCTGCGGCTGAAGAAGGAGCTGGAGGCCCGCGGCCTCCAGGTGACCCTCACGCGGCTCGGCGACACGTTCATCGCGCTCGACCAGCGGCCGCAGATCGCCAACGCCAGGGGCGCGAACCTCTTCGTGAGCCTGCACGCCAACGCCAACCGCGCTCGCTGGATCGAGGGTTTCGAGGTGTATTACCTGACGGAGGCCGTTGACGACGACGCGCGGGCGCTGGCGGCGGCAGAGAACGTCCCCGCCGAGGTGGAACCCGGCGTCTTCAAGAAGCAGGTCCTGTCGCTCAAGGCGATGCTCTGGGATCTCATCTTCACGGAGAACCGCCGGGAGTCGATAGAGCTCGCCCATGCGATCAGCCAGGCGGTGGCGCGGCACCTGGGCATGAAACTTTTGGGCGTCAAGGGCGCGCCCTTCGTGGTCCTGAAGGGGGCGCGCATGCCGGCGGTGCTCGTCGAGGTCGGCTACCTCTCCAATCGCGGCGGCGAGCGCAAGCTCAAGGACCCCGAGTACCGGCAGAAGATGGCCGTGGCCATCGCCGAGGGGATCATGCATTTCAAGAAATACGCGGAAGGCCAGCCGCAAGACAAAAAGTGAGGAGACCGGCGTGGACAGACCCATAGGCATATTCGATTCGGGGATCGGCGGGCTGACCGTCGTCAAGGAGGTGACGCGGCTCTTGCCGCGCGAGAAGATCGTCTACTTCGGCGACACGGCGCGCGTCCCCTACGGGGTCAAGTCGAGGGAGACGATCGTGAAGTTCTCGATCGAGAACACGCTCTTCCTCCTGAAGAAGAACGTCAAGATGATCGTCGTCGCGTGCAACACGTGCTCGAGCATCGCCCTGCCCGAGATCCGCCGCCACTTCAAGATCCCGATGATGGGCGTGATCGGGCCGGGTGCCAAGGAGGCGGTCTACGCGACGAAGAACGGCCGCGTCGGCGTCATCGGCACGCGCGCGACCGTCCACAGCGGTGCGTACGAGGCCGAGATGCGGCGGCTCGACCCGCGCGTGAAGGTCTTCGCGCAGGCGTGCCCCATGTTCGTGCCGGTCGTCGAAGAGGGGTGGGTGGACGACCCCGCGGCTAAGAGGATCGCCGAGAGGTACCTGGCGCCCTTGAAGGCGCGCAAGGTGGACACGCTCATCCTCGGGTGCACGCACTATCCTCTCCTGAAGCCGTTGTTGCACCGGATCATGGGGCCGAGCGTGCGGCTGGTCGATTCGGCGCAGCAGGTCGCGGCCGAGGTCCGTCAGGTCCTGGCGCAGGAGGGTCTGTTGCGCGTCCGCAGCGGCCGGGCACGGCATGAGTATTATGTCAGCGACGAGGTCGCCATCTTCAGGAACGTCGCCCGGCGTTTTCTGGGCAGGGAACTCAAGGGCATCAGGAAGGTTAACCATGTTTGAGGCGGTCGTTGCGATGGACTTCAGCGCCGCGCACAACCTGCGCGGGTACCGGGGCAAGTGCGAGGCCCTCCATGGCCACAACTGGAGGGTCGAGGTGGCGCTGGCGGCACAGCGCCTTGACAAGGTCGGGATGGTGGAGGATTTCAGCGTGAAGAAGAAGCACCTGCGGTCGGTCCTGGAGGAGCTCGACCACCACTATCTCAACGACATTGAGGCCTTTGGTCAGACGAACCCGACGTCCGAAAACATCGCCAAGTGGGTCTTTGAAAAGATGGGGCGGCGCCTGCGGCAGGCGCGCTCCCGTGTCGCGTGGGTCAGGGTGTGGGAGACGGCGACGAGCTGCGCGGTCTATAGGCCAACATGAAGAAGGCGGTCGTCCTCTTGTCCGGCGGCCTTGATTCGGCCACGACGCTTTACGCGGCGCGGCGCCAAGGATACAGGCTACGCGCCCTCATCTGCGATTACGGCCAGCGGCACGGCAGGGAGGTCGCGGCTGCGAAGCGGATCGCGCGCAGCGCCGGCGTGCCTTTTGACGTCATCCGGCTGCGTCTGCCGTGGAAGGGTTCGGCGCTGCTGGACAGGAAGGTCCGGTTGCCGCGGGCATTGCAACGGCGGGCCGGCATCCCCGCGACGTACGTGCCGGCGCGCAACATCATCTTTTTGAGTCTGGCGTTGTCGTGCGCCGAGGCGTGGGCTGCGCGCTGCGTCTTTATCGGCGCCAACGCCATCGACTACTCGGGCTATCCCGATTGCCGACCTGCTTTTTACAGGGCCTTTGCGTTGGCCGGCCGTCGCGGCACGAAGGCCGGCGTCTTGGGCCGCGGCGTCGCGGTCAAGACACCGCTCATCCGTTTGACAAAGGCCCGGATCATCAAAAAGGGGATGCGGTTGGGCGTGCCGTACGCCTTGACGTGGTCGTGCTACAAGGGCGGCAGCCGGCCGTGCGGCTGCTGCGACAGCTGCCGCCTGCGCGCCAAGGGCTTCCGCGAAGCGGGCCTGCCCGACCCCGCCGTCCAAAAGTGAGACAAAGGTCTGACCTTTTTGAAGGGGAAAATGAGACTCGCAGGGGAGAGGGTATGCTGACGGCGAAGGTTTCCGAGGTCTTTCAGAGCGTGCAGGGCGAAGGGGTCTATATCGGGGTCCCCCAGGTCTTTGTGCGGTTTTTTGGCTGCAACCTCGCCTGCTCGTATTGCGACACGCCGCTGACGGCCTTCCGCGAGGTCTCTGTTGCAGGGTTGCTGGAGGAGGTGGCGGGATTCCACGACTATCATTCCCTGAGCCTGACCGGCGGCGAGCCGCTCTGCCAGGCGTCGTTCCTGCAGGTGTTCTTGAGCCGCTTCAAACGGCCCGACAACCTGGTGTATCTGGAGACGAACGGCACGCTGGTCCACGAGCTCGTCAAGGTCCTGGACCTCGTCGACATTGTGGCCATGGACATCAAGCTGCCCTCGTCGGGCGGCGGGCCGGCCTTCTGGAAGGAACATGAGGATTTTCTGCGCGGCGCGCAGGGCAAGGACGTCTTCATCAAGATGGTCGTCAACGACGCGACGTCGCAGGAGGACATCAGGGCCGCGCGCGACGTGATCCGGCGTGTCGCGCCGCAGGTGCCCGTCGTCCTGCAGCCGCAGTGGGGCTGCGACAGCGGGGCGCTGTACCTGAAGATGCTGGGCTTCCAGCGCGACCTGGCGGACGCCCGCATCGCCCACGTGCGGATGCGTCCCCAGGCCCACAAGCTCGCCGGCATAAAATGAGACAAAAAGGTGAGACAAAAAGGCGCGACCTTTCTGTCTCATTTTCGTGAGACAAAAGGGTCTGACCTTTCTGTTCACGAAAATGAGACTAAAAATGCGACCTTTGTGTCTCACGGAGAAGGGGAGTAGGCATGGCGAAGAGGTCAGGGTATGAGGGGTTGCAGGGCCGGGTGCGGACGATGAGGATGCCGGCGATCGAGGCGTGGACGAACGCGTATCCGCAGAAGCGCTATACCGTGCGCATCGAGATCCCCGAGTTCACGTGCCTGTGTCCCAAGACCGGGCTGCCGGATTTTGCGACGATCGAAATCGAGTATGTCCCTTTCAGGCGCTGCGCGGAACTCAAGTCACTCAAGGAGTACATGATGTCCTATCGCCAGGTCGGTATTTTTCACGAGCACCTGGCCAACCGCGTGCTTGATGATTTTGTCAAGGCGTGCCGGCCGCGGTGGGCGAAGATCACGACACGTTTCAATCCGCGCGGCGGCATCACGACGACCGTGACGCGCACCTACGGGAGGCGGCCGTGACCCCTCGATTTCCTCTGGTCGCTCAGGATGCCGCCCGCCGGCCCAAAAGAAGGACGCGGCGGGGCTGCACCATTACGCAGGCGGAGGTCCGAGACGCGGTCGCTGAGCTGTGCATCCGGGCCAACATCGTGCTGCGGCCGGACGTGAGGCGCGCCTTGAAGGCTGCTCAGGGGAAGGAGACGGACCGCCGGGCGCGGCGCCTCTTAGGGCAGATTTTGGAGAACGCCCGCGCCGCGAAGAACGACGCGGTGGCCATCTGTCAGGACACCGGCCTTCCCGTCATCTTCGCCGGCATCGGCCGGGATGTGGACCTGCGACGGCTGGACCTTGATAAGGCGGTCCAGGAGGGCGTGGCCCAGGGTTACCGCAGGGGATGCTTGAGGAATTCCATCGTGCGCGATCCGTTGGGCCGTGGGTGCCCGGGCTTTTCTCCGTGCGTCCTCCATTACGAACCGACGGCCGGCAAGGGGCTCACCCTCACGGTCCTGCCCAAGGGGTTCGGCTGCGAGAACAAGACGCAGCTGCGGATGTTCGACCCGACGGCCGGGCAGGGGGCGGTCGAGGATTTTGTCGTCGCGTGCGTCGAGCAGGCCGGGCCGGACGCGTGCCCGCCATACGTCGTGGGCGTGGGGATAGGCGGCGCCTCGGACACGGCGTGCCTGCTGAGTAAAAAGGCGCTGCTGCGGCCGGTGGGAGGGCGGCAGAAGACCGCTTCGCTCGAGAAGATGGCCCGCCGCCTGATGCGGCGTTTCGATGCCTTGCGCATCGGGCCGATGGGGCTGGGCGGCCGGACCACGGTCCTGGGCATCAACATCCTGACGCACCCAACGCACATCGCCGGTCTGCCCGTCTGCGTCAATATCAGCTGCCACGCCTTGAGGAGCGCCCATGTCCGCCTCAAATAAAAGAGCCGTGCGTTTGTCGACGCCGCTCGACCCTGCGGCGCTCAGCCGCCTGCGCTGCGGGCAAGAGGTTTTGCTCAGCGGCACCGTCTACACAGCGCGGGACCAGGCGCACCGCCGCCTCGTGGACCTGTTGAAGGCGGGCAAGCGGCTGCCGTTTGACATCCGGGGCCAGGTCTTTTATTACTGCGGTCCCACCGCGACGCCTCCGGGCCGTGTCATCGGCGCCTGCGGCCCGACGACAGCAGGCCGAATGGACCCGTACATGGCGCCTCTGTTGAAGCAGGGCCTGCGGGCCGCCATCGGCAAGGGCCGGCGCTCGGCAGCGGTCAGGGCGTTATTGAAGAAGCACAAGGCCGTGTACTTTCTGGCGACGGGCGGCGTGGCCGCGCTTCTGGCGCGGCACGTCATCGGCCGCCGCCAGGTGTGTTTCGCGGACCTCGGCCCCGAGGCGGTGGTCCGCCTGACGGTGAAGGATTTTCCGTTGATCGTGGGCATTGACTGTCGGGGCCGTGATGTGTTTAGGGGGGAGCCATGATCCGTACGGACGGACGCGGGTTGGATGTGTTGCGCAAGGTGAAGGTCACACGCAAGTACCTGAAGCATGCCGAGGGGTCGTGCCTGATCGAGGTCGGCGACACGAAGGTGGTTTGCTCGGCCTCGCTCGACGAGAGCGTGCCGCCTTTTCTGAAGGGCAAGGGCACGGGTTGGGTGACGGCCGAGTACGGCATGCTGCCGCGTTCCTGCGGCCAGCGCGTCCAACGCGAGCGGGCCCGGGCCGGCCGCATCTTCGAGATCCAGCGCCTGGTCGGCCGGTCGCTGCGCTCGGTCGTGGCCATGAACGAGCTGGGCGAGCGCACGGTCCAGCTGGACTGCGACGTGATCCAGGCCGACGGCGGCACGCGCACGGCCTCCATCACCGGCAGCTTCATCGCCCTCGTCGACTGCCTTGACACGATGCGGCGCCGCGAGCTCATCGAGCGCATCCCGATCACCGACTTCGTCGCGGCGACGAGCGTGGGCATCGTCGAGGGCAAACCGCTCCTCGACCTGTCCTATGACGAGGATTCCCGCGCCGAGGTGGACTTGAACGTCGTCATGGTGGGCAGCGGCCGTTTCATCGAGGTGCAGGGCACGGCCGAAAAGAAGCCGTTTTCAAAAGAGGACATGGACGGCCTCCTGGCGTTGGCGCAGAAGGGCATCGCGCAGCTCATCGCGATGCAAAAAGAGCTGCTCAAGGACGTGAAGTAGAGCCGCGGTAGGCCCAGTATACCCCAGGTATAGCCCAGGTCCGACCTATTAGGTCGGACCTGGGGCCTAAGGGAGAGGTGGGACCTGGGGATCGGGGGACCTGGGGATCTGGGGAAGGTGAGTATGGAGCTGCTCGTCGCCACGCGCAACAAAAAGAAGCTGAAAGAAATACGGGAGATCCTCAAGGGTCTCCCGTTTCGCGTGACGTCGCTCGACGATTACGAGGGGCTGCCCGCCCTCGAAGAAGACGGCGACACCTTCGAGCAGAACGCCATCAAGAAGGCGGCGACCATCGCGATGTACACCAAGGAGCTGGTCCTGGGCGAGGACTCGGGGCTGGAGGTGGCGGCGCTCAAAAACGGCCCCGGCGTCTATTCGGCCCGTTACGCGGGAAAGGGCGCCACTGATAAGAAGAACAACGCGAAGCTCTTGCGGGCGCTGCGCCGTGTGGCGGCTTCGAGGCGGGGAGCGCAGTACCGCTGCGCCGTGGCGCTGGCCGACGGCAAGGGGCTGGTGGGTGTCGTCTCAGGGAGTTGCCGCGGGGTGATCAGCCGGCGCTGCCAGGGGACGTCCGGTTTCGGTTACGATCCCGTATTCGTCATCCCGAAGCTGGGCAAGACCTTTGCCCAACTGGGGCCCGATGTCAAGCACACGATGAGCCACCGTTTCCGCGCGCTCCAGAAGGCGCGCCGGCTCCTGAGTTCCTACCTGAAAGACCCCCCGTTAGAATACGCCTGAAAAAAGGTCGGTGACCTTCTTGAGGATGTTGCCGCCGATGGTCTGAAGCTGGTATTTCGGCTCCTTGACCGTGCCCGCGATCTTGATGGCCGTGATGCCCGTCCGGGCGAGCGCCTTGTTGGCCGCGTCGAGCACCTCGATCTTGTCCGCGGGCCCCACCGGAACCTGCGTGTAGACAAGAGCGTCGAGATCGCCCCCAAACCCCATCTTTCCCTCGATCAGGAGTTGCAGCTCATTTCCCTTGAGCGTCAGGTTGTTCGTTTCGACATACCCTTCGCGCAGGTAATAGTCGCCCTCGGCGGTGGTGAAGACGATGTTGGAGAACTGCGGGATGAAGAGGAAGGACCCCAGCCCCCGCAGCGGGTTGAATTCCCAGATATTGCCGTTGATGATCGTTAGGTGTCCGCCGCCGGTGATGCCCGTCAGGTCGCCGAACGCGCCTTGCGCCGAGACGTTCACCGAGAGCGTGCCGAAGAAGGTCCTGCCGCGCAGCGGGGTGTCGACCTTGAGCCGCTCGAGATCAAGCATGTCGATGGATCCCCGCAGGGCGAAGGCGGCTGGCTCTTTCGTGAAGTCCAGGCGGCCCTTGAGGAGCCCCGTGCCTTCGTAGGCCGTGAAGGTAGCGTCCTTGATGACGCCCTCGCGCTCTGCCTGTTCATATTGGACGGCGACGTCCTGGATGTAGTAGCCGGCGAGCCGCACGGCATCGCTCGCGGCCCGGGCCTCCACGTTCCAGAGGTCGGGCCTCTTGAGCGGCCCCTTGAGCCGCGCCGTCACCCGGCACGGCCCCTCGCCGGCGATCCACTTCAAGGCCGGCGGCGCTGTCTCGGGCAGCTGCCTCAGGTCCGCCAGCTCGACGACGGCCTCGCCTTCGATATCGACGATGTCCTCGGCCTTTTCCCACGTGCCCGTGAACCGGAAAAGGGAGTTGCGCCAGCGGCCGGAGCATTCGTTGAAGATAACTTGCGCAGCCGCATGCGTGGCATCAGCGCGCAGACTCAGGTTCGGCCCCGAGATGTCCAAAATGATGCGCGGCTCGCTGAAGCCCGTGAGGGTGCCGTTGGAGGCGTAGGACGCGTTCTCGTAGAAGATATCGCTGAAGTCCCACTTGACGGTCTGGGAGGGGATGTCGAACCGCAGGGTCCCCATCTCGGCGCTCAGGGTCTTGTCGTATTTTTTCAGCTTGAGCCAGATGTCGCGGACCGTGGCCTCGCCGGCGACCCGCGTCTGTTCGCCTTCCGCAAAAGTCCGCTCGAACGCAATGACGGTCTCGGCGGTGCCCGATATCTCGTGGTCGAGCCAACCCGGCTCCTGGCTCAAAAGGCGGGTGACGTCGGCCAGGGGGAAGGTACCTGTGAGCTTGGCCGTGAGCTTTTTGTCTTTGATTTCGCCTTGGGCCCTGACGTCGTGGCCGAGGATCTTGGCCTGTCCTTTGGGGAAGGTGAGAACGTCGTTTTCGTAGACCACATCGATCGCAATCTCCTGGGCGCTGTCAACGCGCGGCAGCCCCACCACCTCGGTCGCTGTGAGGCCCGCCCGCGTGGCGAGGACCGGCCTTGAGGGCCCGCCGTCCGCGGCCGGATCCACGACGACCCGCGTCTCGATATCGGCGTGCACGTCCTTCAAGGCAGCGTCCTGGATCATGAGGCACGGCGTCACCGCCGTTCCGGTAAAGGTCGCCTGAAGGTGGCCGTCTTGGTAGGTAAACGCTCCCGTGTACTGTGTCAGCCGGCCGTCGGTCTTGACCGGCTCGCCGATATGGAAGTTTCCTCCTTTGACGACGCAGCGGCCGTTGAGGCGGCCGGTCGTCCAATCACGGAGCGGCGCCTCGTAGGCGGCCTCGGCCGTCACGACGAGACCATCTACCTCGACCCTCTCCTTCGCGGCGGCGACGCCGTCGAGCGTGAGCCGGGGCCTGACAGAGAGGCCGTCCTCCTTGAGCGTCGCGTCAACCTTGACCTGTCGGATGAGGCCGCCCTTCCACGTGAACGGCAGGGCCGGCAGGTGGGGCAGGAGGGCTTTGGGGTCGATGTCCGCGCTGGCCAGGCGCAGGTCCCAGCGTTTCTCCTTGTAGGCGTAGTTGCCGTGGCACGTGACGGGCATGCTGACGCCGTTGTAAGAGACCTCGGCCTCGGCATCGACGAAGAGGTTGTTCCACGACGCCCGGGCCTTGCCTTCGGCGAGGCGCACCACCGTCGTTGCGGGAGGGGCGCGCATCTCGTCGCGCAGCACGACTTCGGAGTCCGTGATGATGAGGTTCTTGATGAGCGGCTGGATGCCGGCCGCGCCGGGCCGCTTGCGGCGGTCGATGACATCCTGGATGTTCAGGTTGCCGTCGGAGCCGCGCACGAGGTCGAGGTGGGTGCCGTAGAGCCGCAGCGTGGGGATGAGGAGTTTGCGTTCTTTGCCCCACGGCAAAAGGAGGAAGGTCGCGGCGGCCTCGTCCACGCTCAGGATGGTCTTTTCCGTGTCTGTCTTGTCCTGGACGCGCAGGTCGCGGACAACGATGCCGCGTCCGAACTCCAGCTTGACCGTCCCGCACGTCACGCGGCGCTGGGTCGCCTCGGTGAGACCGGAGATGATCTTGTCGCGGACGAAGCCGGGCAGGAAGCGCGCGGCCGCGGCGTACAGCCCGAGGCCGACGGCGAGGAGCAATACGAAAATGATGAAAAGGGCGCGCCGGCGTCTACGCATGGTGAAGATTATAGCATACGGCCTCGCCCGCCGTGAAATTGTTTGAAATGCCCCGACGGGGGTGTTAAAATGCTGGCGGTCTAGGGATGGAGTGTGCGCGTCCCTGTTCGCCGGGAAGGCAGTATGTTGGCGAACAGGGACGATTTCGGGAAGGCGAGCGAGAGAAATCGAAGATTGTTTAATGAGCGCATGACTTATGGAGCAACGCGACATAAGCCATATGCGCGAATTAAATCCCACGGCGCCCATCGTAAGCCTGCCCGGCGCC